>Ga0268283_1000656_pt1 | contig 20475 bp, 17 predicted proteins | sample saktaG_13_FD_190140 | JGI IMG/M metagenome (GOLD analysis project Ga0268283, IMG submission 190140) | Saline water microbial communities from Sakinaw Lake, British Columbia, Canada - sak_2013_06_06_36m | ecosystem: Environmental > Aquatic > Non-marine Saline and Alkaline > Saline ... | reverse complement strand
CTGCCTTTTCACTTATTTTACCAGGAACATATCATCTTTTATTTTACCGTTGAGGGTTATAGTAGCAACAGTTAGTTTCATGGTTCCGGGACCCATTTCCTGCGTCATTGTATGCGGGAACAGGATACCATCAACCGCTTTGTAATCGGAGAAGTCTTTTGTACCGCCCTCGCCGATGCTCCGAACCCTTAGCCCACTTACAATATCAAAATAGTCATTATCGGTCATGCCATTGGGATAAGTAACCAATACTTTATATGCGCTTTTACCGTTCAGGTCTTCAACGCCAAGTAGTTCAATTTTCATTCCGTAGCTTGCATAATCGAGTTCCGGAAACATGATAGCCTGATACTTCAGATCATCCAGTTCCTTACCTTCAAGTTCCTTGTCTTCGCCTTGCATTGGGGAAACTGAACGGCCACGTGTGCCGTCGAATACCTGTTTTTGCAGTTTAGTTTCTCCCATGCTCACTTCCATCAGCATTTTGTTGGGCGCTTTCTGGTAAATGTCAATGTTAATTGTCATATTCTGCATATTCGAATTCAAATGCATTGCAACATCCTTCACTTTAGCAAGCTTTTTGGCTCCGCCGATTGCAGTAACATAATTACTTATAACCGATTCGGCTGTAACTCCTGCAGGGGCTGGTTTCACTTTATTCTCCGGGTTATAAGTGTTGCCATCAATATCGTAATATTGAATTTTTGCTCCTTTCGTAAATTGCTTCAGTTTTGATGCAATATCTTCTGCCTTTCCCACTGCCAGTATATAGCAGTTGTCGGGTCTGATATATTGTTTTGCCATTGCCAGAACGTCATCGGAAGTAACAGAAGCCAGGTTTTTGAGGTAGTTGGCATAGTAATCTTTTGGCAGATTGTAGCGTGCAGTGTTGATGGCAAAATTGGCCACAGTTTGTGGGTTTTCCAGCGCTAACGAAAAGTTCCCTGAAAGGTAATTTTTAATAAGTGTAAGTTCTTCCAGTGGTACCATTTCGCTGCGTAAGCGGTTCATTTCGTAAAGGATTTGAACAACAGAACTGTCAGTAACGGCATTAGCCACTTCGGCTGATGCACCAAAGCGCCCTATTACTTTGTCAGGAGTTAGCTGCGAATAAGCTCCATAAGTATAAGCGTGTTTCTCGCGAAGGTTGTTAAATAGCCTGAATGTTCCTCCTCCTAATATTGTATTCGTAACCTTCGCCTTTATTGCATTCTCAGATCCGGGGCGCAACTCCACAGGATAACCGATAGCAAGAGTTGTCTGCACAGCATTTGGGCGATCCATAATAGCAACAACTGGCATATGAGGGAATTGAGGTGTTTTATAAATAGCTTTAGGAACATCACCCCGACTCCATGCACTGAAATATTTTTCGGTTAGGGCTTTAGCTTCATCTGTGGTAATGTCGCCAACAATGGCCAGATAAGCAATATTCGGCTTGAAATAGGTCTTGTAGAAGTTTGTACATTGCTCAAGAGTAACACTATTTACTGTCTTTTCAGTCATTGGTTCACCATATGGATGATCCTTGCCGTAAACCAGAATTTTACTGATCTTAGTAGAAATAGCTTCCGGGTCATTTTTCTCGGCTTCCAGGCCAGAGAGTGTTTGCTTAATTATCTTATCAAGTTCCTCTTGTTTGAAAGATGCATTAAGGACTATATCACTCATGATGGAGATTAGTTCCTCGTTATGCTTTTTAAGTACAGATGCATTAAGCCCTTCAGGGGAAGTCTGAAGGTTGGCGCCAATAAAATCAATTGCTTCATCTAACTGATCTTTTGTTCTTGTTGTTGTGCCGGTGCGCAGCAGTTGTCCGGCTGAATTAACATAACCTGCCTTATCCCCTTCCAGGATCGGGTCGTAGTCAAGTGTGAGGGTGTACGATACGCGTGGAATCTTGTGATTTTCAACAACAAAAACCTTTAATCCGTTAGGCAGTTCAAAGGAATCGTAGTTACCAACAAGTACTGTGGGTGCCGGACCAGGAAGCGGACGAATGCTACGGTCAAGTATTTCTTTGGGTGCAAGGTTTTTCTTATCAGTATTCTTCGTTGTTTGTTTTACCTGTGCGATTACCGGAATTGCTATCAGGACAGACAGTGCCAGGCTTATAATAATTTTTTTCATGGTTTTAGCCTCCTTTATTTTTGTGCCGAAGTTTTGGGCAGGTAATACAATACTACGCGATTTTGTTTGGTAAGGTACTGGTTGGCAACGCGGCGAATATCAGCCTTTGTCACCTTCATATAGCGGTTTATTTCTGTATTGATAAGATTTGCATCACCGAAATAGACATAATAATTAGATAAACTCTCGGCAATACCTGCCATGGTGCTGTTGCGGGTAACAAACTCATTTTCCATCTTATTGCGTAATTTCTGGAATTCACTGTCGCTCATATCTTCATTCTGGGCTTTAGCAATTTCAGCATTTACAGCTACTTCAAGTTCTTTAGGATCAACACCCATATTCACGATTCCGAAGACAAGGAAAAGGCCCGGATCTTCCAGTGCGAAAGGGAAGGATCCCAGGTAAACAGCTTTCTGCTGCTTATCAACAATGGATTTGGTCATTCTTGAACTTTCTCCATCCGATAGCAATGTTGTAAGCATATTAAGTGCATAATAATCATCTGTTCCCTGTGCGGGCATATGATAAGCCTGGATAACTGCTGGAAGTTGTATGTTATCATAAACGGTATCGCGTATTTCGGCTGTCTGAGGAGGCTCAACTAATGTTGGCCTGACTATTGGTTTTACACCTCGGGGTATGCCCGAAAAATATTTATCAATTATTTGTTTTGCTTTTTCAATATCCAAATCACCTGCTAAGGACAGTGTTGCATTTTCAGGTACATAGTATGTATTATGAAAATCAATAAATTCTGATATACTGGCTTGGTCGATATACTGAGCTGAGCCTATCGGTGTCCAGCGATAGGGATGCTCCTTGAAGGAATGTGAGAACACCTGCTCCACTATAGAACCGTAAGGGCGGTTGTCATAGGATTGTTTGCGTTCTTCCTTTACAACGCCTCGTTGGGTTTCTACACCCACACTGTCGAGTTTAAGATGGAAAAGACGTTCCGACTCCATCCATAAACCAAGTTCCAGTTGGTTGGATGGTAAAAGCTCATAATAAAAAGTGCGGTCAAAACTTGTATTGGCATTTAGTTGTCCGCCGGCATTTTGGGTTAATTTTTCGTATTCACCCCTGGCAATATTGTCTGATCCTTCGAACATAAGATGTTCAAAGAAGTGCGCAAAACCTGTGCGGTCGGCTTTTTCGTTTTTGGACCCTACATGGTAAGTAATTGTTACTGCCACAATAGGTGTGGTGTTGTCCTGATGAAGGATAACATGCATGCCGTTAGGCAGATTGTAGGACACAAAGTCAATCTTGCCTTCCTGGGCTTGCACCATGCCCCAGCCGAAAAGGACTAGAAATAGCATTAAGCATTTTGTTCTCATGAATAATTGGTTTTATGAATAATTAAGGATATTGATTATAGATAGAGCGAAGTGAGTTATAATAGAGGAATAATAGGCAGAGTAGATTAACAAGGGTCAAAATTAAGGGAAATAGTAATAACAGGCAAATGATTTACCAGTAGGGCCTTGTAAATCTTCATTAACTATCATCGTATCGGCAAACAACCTGTTTTGATCGGTGAGTGGTTAAGTACGCAGCTTTATCAAACACAAATCCTGTCATCCCGAAATATCGGTTAACTACTTCGTTTTGTCGATTACATTTGATTAACGTACAGCGCGTTGAGTAATTTTACTTGCGAATTTAAACAAGTATTAATAAATATTCAGGAGGACTAAATCATGAAAAAATCAATTTTTATTATCATGTTCATCATGGTAGCAATTGGAATCAAATCGATGGCAGCTGAAAAGGTATGTTATGTTTCAGCAAATGGCAATACTTATTTTGGCAAGGAACTTAAACAAGGACTTTTTAAAACAAAAATCGTCTCTGCTGATGGCAAGGTGTTTAAAGTTAAAAACCATGATATTAATTCTTACTCAGATGGGAAACATCAATTTGAAAAGCTCCCGGTGATATGCGAAAACAATGACACCCTGTGTATGGCAATGATGGAGTATATAACTTCGAGGAATGGACTAAAGTTGTATCGCTACACCTGTCTATCTGAAGGCAACGACCTTTTGACAAGCACTTTCCGGAAAGCACATAAAAACTATGGCTATTTCGTTTTTAAAGACGGGAAGTTCTACTTGCGAATAAATGAAAAGAATGCTGCTGCAACTTTCCCCTTCTTTGGTATTGAAGTGATTTCGTGAATTTGAATTACGTATCAGCAATGCGTTATCACTAACATTCAGTTTTGAGTTTGATTGCTAAAAAATACAGGTGGTTTGCCAAAGCAAACCACCTGTATTTTTAATTCAAGTTTCAGCTTCCGAACTATCACAGGACAATTCTATTCTTAAATATTCAGCTTCCGATTGATGTAGTTACTATAGTCTTTCACTTTTGGTGTATATGCCTGGCCGAAAATAGGTGAAGTAATCAGGAAATCGGCGGTGGAACGGTTGCAGCAGGTAGGAATATTGTAAAGGACTGTGATCCTCAGCAGTGCTTTAACATCAACATCGTGTGGTTGGGGCTCCATCGGATCCCAGAAAAAGATCATTATGTCTATCCCTCCCTCTGAAATCATAGCTCCTAATTGCTGGTCGCCACCCAAAGGTCCTGATTTCAAGCGGATAACATTCACTTTTTCTTCGTCCCCTCCAAGGTTAACACAAGCCCTTCTAAGCAGATTCTCAACAAGAGTACCAGTAGTCCCTGTACAAATAATCTGGTGTTCCAACAAAATAGTAACATTGTGTTCCACCCATTCCATCAGGTCTTTTTTACGGTTATCATGAGCCACAAGAGCAATACGCTTTCTACGTTCCATAATCATTTTACTTTTTCGAGTCCAAAGGTCGCAATAAAATCAGGTGCTTATTGCACTTTGCCTGAAAATAGACTAACTTTTGTTGCGTGTAGTCATTCCAACTACAACTAAACACTTGTTTCCGCTACAGACAAAACGCATTTTCAACTACAAGCTAAACAACTCTGTTACACTATATTTGAAAAATAAGTCTGAGATCATAATATTTGGATGAAATGATACCACCAACAATAGCGATTGCAACATAAATATTTGCACAGCATATACAAGAACTTTAATAATGCTAATTTTTGTTAATCATAATAATATCTCTTGCATTCCTTCTTATATTTGACTAACTTTATACGCACTTTCACCAAATCGACTAATAGCAATTCAGATGCAAAACGAGTTCTTGTGCCCATCCTGTCATAATCTTCTGAATGTGGGCAAGAATGTTATATTTGCTACAAGAAGTAAGGAAAATAAGGCCGGCCTTATCATTCTTTACCCTGATGTTGGTGATTATGCTCTTGTTAAACACCCTTCATTAGTATTCAAGAAAGGCGACAGACTTGATTTTTACTGCCCCTATTGCAATAAAAAACTAAGTTCTGACCGTAATGAAAATTTAGCAAAAGTTATAATACGTGATGAAAATAAAGTTGAATATGAAATTCATTTTTCAAGAGTTGCCGGCGAATTCAGAACATTTAAAATCATTGGTATGAGTGTTGGTATCTATGAAGAAGATGCAAACGAATACATCAACTTTCAGAACCTCATCCAGACCTTCTAATTTTTATTTTTCTAACAGAACTTTCCTTCACTACCAGCTTTCTGCCTACCTTATCAAGTCTAACAGAAAACGATAAGGAAGCAGTGCGTCTTCAGCAGCATATTGCACTCCAATACGCGTCGTAACTCTTATTTGTCCATTAATAGGAATAGATTCTCTTTCTTCAATCCAAGTATTGCTTTCTTTTCTATCCGCGCTGTCACTGCATAAATCAGTTCCGGATTGCCGATAGTGAATACCTAATGCCTTCGCCAATTTGCCAGGCCCATTTGTGAAGTTCTTTACTGATGAATTTCTACCCAACCGTTTTTCCATTACATCAATTCCATCAACTGGCTCAATAGCTCTGATAAGCACTGCATGAGGAATTCCTTCTTTGTTGGTTACGATGTTAAATAAGGAATGCATACCATAGCACAGATATATATATGCTATGCCTCCTTGCCGGAACATAACTTCAGTACGGGGAGTGCATTTGCCTCCAAAGGCATGCGATGCCCGATCAAAAACACCAGCATATGCTTCTGTTTCAGTGATAATTGCAGAAGTGAGTCTATCATCAAATGTTGTCACTATGTATTTTCCCAGAAGTTCCCTTGCGATAACCACAACATCATCTCTGAGATAAAACGAACGGGGCAATCGCATAAATGACTTATTTGTGATTATACAAAGTTATAGTGTCCGGTTTCATCTGCAATTACCTGGTTGCTGTCGGCCAGAAAACGCAAAACAGCAATGACTTTGTCCTCTTTAAACCCTTTGCATTGTTGAATAATTTGCTGTAAGTCAGCAGGATGTTCACTTGTTATCTTTTTAATTGAGACGACAATATTTTGAAATTCCTGTTCCTTCAGTTCGGCTTTATTACGTAAAATACACAAATCACAAATTGCACAGCGGGCCGGACTTTTGTCGCCAAAGTATGCAAGCAGTAACTGGTTCCGGCAATTATTTTTTTCGTTAACATAATTAATAATAGCATTCAGGCGTGTTTCGGCTTCAGTTTTGCGATTGTAGTAATTTTCTGCCGTAAAATTTAGATTATCAGAAGAAAACCTTTCGCGCGTATAGATAATCTGGGGCATCGTTTTTTGAGGAATATAAGAAACCAGGCCATCCTTTGACATACGTTTGAGAGAGTTAACCACATCTTGTATTTCACGACAGGAACGTCTTGCTATTTCAGCTTCACTAACGGTAATAAAGTCATTAAAAACTCCTCCATAAGAGCGAAGTACAGCTTTGAGTACAATATCACCATCCGGATTTTCAACCTGATAGCGGTACAAGTCATCCTGCCCAGCAAGAATGTGCAGCTTTGGCGGGTTGTCCATAGCTTCATTCATCTGCAGGTAGCCTTCTCGTTCCAATATCTTTAATGCATGAAAAACATTGATGGGTTTCATTTTAAATTCAACGCTGAAACTGTTTAGATCAAAATCAAAGCTTTGATCTTTACCGCCTCCGGTTGCAAGGTTGAAGTGGTTTCCTAAAGCCTGATAAGCATTTCTAATGAATGAGATAGCGGGGAACGATGTTTCGATATTGCGATGTGCCTCTACCTCATCAGCTTTTTCAGTTAACATTACAGCATAAGCTTTTTTGCCATCGCGTCCAGCTCTGCCTGCTTCCTGGAAGTAGGCTTCAATACTGTCCGGCAGATCCATGTGCACAACAAAACGAACATCAGGTTTGTCAATCCCCATCCCGAAAGCATTTGTTGCAACAATAATCCTGCATTTTCCCGATTTCCACGCTTCCTGTTTATTACTGCGTAATTTTGCTTCCAGACCGGCATGGTAGTAATCGGCTGCTATTTGATGTTTTTGGAGAAAATCGGAAATTTCCTTGGTTTTCCTGCGGTTCCGGACATAAACGATGCCGGTCCCTCCTACCCTGTTGGTAATTCTCAGTAGCCGGTTAAGTTTATCTTCTTCATGGTAAACAAGGTAAGCCAGATTTTTCCTCTCAAAGCTGGTGCTGAAAACATTCTGTTTTGCAAATTGCAACCTTTGTTGGATATCATTTACTACCTTTGGAATAGCAGTTGCAGTTAAGGCCAGCACAGGAATACCCGGCAAATGTTTTCGTATTGCAGCTATATTAAGATAAGGTGGGCGAAAATCATAGCCCCATTGCGAAATACAATGTGCTTCATCTACTGCAATCAGGCAAATTTTCATCAAAGGTAAATTGCCCAGGAACTTATCCGATTCCAATCTTTCGGGCGATAAATAAAGAAACTTTGTTCCACCATTGATGCAGTTGCTGAATGCAATTTCTATCTCATGCGAATTCATACCTGAATAAATGGCAGATGCTTTAATGCCTTTTCGTTGAAGTCCTTCCACCTGATCCTTCATCAAAGCAATAAGTGGAGTGATAACCAGGCAAACACCATCCAAAGCCATCGCCGGAACCTGGAAACAGATAGATTTTCCACCTCCGGTTGGCAACAGCGCCAAGGTGTCCCTTCCTTCCATTACTGAGTTGATAATTTCTTCCTGTAATGGACGGAAAGTTGAATAACCCCAGTATTTTAATAAAATATCCTGGATGAGCATTTATACTGAATTTGCTTCTCTACGAAGATAGGCAATTTTACTTGCAGACATACAGCATTATCAATCAATTTGGAATAATAACAAGAACCGGCGTATTCAGGAATTAGTGCATGCTTTTACTTCTATAATCAGCAATCTGCCTGAAATGATAAGATGATTCCTCCATTTTCAATTACTTTTTATGTAAGTTTGACGCATGATAATATTCATAATCGGCTATATGGGCAGTGGTAAATCAACCTTTGGCAAAAGGCTCGCCAACCATATGGGTTATGATTACATAGACCTGGATCAGCTTTTTGAAGAAAATTACAAGATAAGTATCGCCGATTTTTTTTCGAAATACGGGGAGCCCATGTTTCGTAAAATGGAACATGAGTTGCTGGAAAATAACCTCAATCATGCACAAATGGTAATTTCGTGCGGAGGTGGCACACCTTGCTTTTTCGACAATATGGATTTAATGAATACAAACGGAGTAACACTTTACTTAAAGCTTGCACCGGCTGCTCTGGCGCAACGCCTTCTAAACTCCCGCAGGAAAAGACCCCTGATTCAAATGTTGCCCGGTGATGACTTTAACCAAAAAATAACAACACATCTGCCCGGGCGGGAAATCTATTACACACAAGCCAAACTTGTTGTAGAAGGAATTTCTATTGATGTTAAGGAGACTGCAGATAAGTTGAAGGAATTCATTAATGGACCGGGCGTTTGATCAGGAGTGCAACATTTTCCACATGATGCGTATGTGGGAACATATCAACTGGCTGAACAACGGTAACTTGGTAAAATTCATCCATTAATGCTATATCCCTTGCCTGAGTAGCAGGGTTGCAACTCACGTAAATAATCTTTTCCGGTCCTATTTCCATTAACTGCCGGATCACTTTGTCATGCATTCCAGATCGAGGTGGATCAGTAATTACAATATCCGGTTTCCCGTTTTCAAGCACAAATTCTTCATTGAGGACTTTTACCATATCACCAGCGAAGTAGGCTGTGTTGACTATGTGGTTAGCAACAGAATTCTCACGGGCATCATCAATTGCTGAACTGATATATTCGATACCAATTACCTTATTCACTGCTCCGGCAATAAAGTTGGCTATAGTGCCCGTCCCGGTGTAGAGATCGTAAACTATTTCACTTCCCTTAAACTCTGCAAGGTCATAAACAGTTTTATAAAGTTGAAAAGCCTGAACAGGGTTGGTCTGATAGAATGAAACCGGGCCTATCTTAAATTTAAGCGGATTTCTTTCCCTGACGAAGGATGGCATTTGTTCAACCAGGAATGGTTCACCTTTATAAAGGATAATTTCCAGGTCAGAGATTACATCGTTTTTCTTCGTGTTTATAGTGTACATCAGCGAAGAGACCTGTGGAAATTTTTCCGCCAGATGAGTTAGCATTGATTTAATGGCTTCATTATCATTATTTCCGAACACCATGATTAGCATTACCTGCCCGGATGTATTGTTGCGGATAATCATATTCCGAAGGAAGCCGGTCCATGTCCTGGCATTATAGAATGTGAGGTCATGGTCAACAGCATATTTTTTGGCTGCCAGACGCAACTCATCAGAAGGTGCAGGCTGAAGGTAGCAATGATCGATGTCAAGTATTTTATCAAAAATAAGTGGCACATGAAATCCCAGGCTTAACATTCCTTTATCACCTGGAATCATTGGCATATCTTTACTTGTAAGCCATCTGCGCTCCGAGAAAGTGTATTCCAGTTTGTTCCGGTAATATTGCGTGTTTTCCGAAGCTATGATTGGCCTTAATGGTGGGAATTCAAATTTACCTATACGTTGGAAATTGTCTTCAATTTGCTTCTGCTTATAAAATAACTGATCTTCATATTTCATATTCTGCCAGCGGCATCCACCGCATGTGCCGAAATGGCTGCAAAAGGGTTCGGTACGCTTATCGGAAGGGATGTGTAGCTTAATTGCTTTTCCTTCAAAAAAAGATTTCTTTTTCGCTACCACCTGAATATCGACCACATCGCCGGGAACAACAAAAGGAATAAATATTACTTTGTCTTCGATCCTGGCAATAGCTTTCCCTTCTGCCCCGGCATCAATAATCAGCACATTTTCAAACACAGGAAATGGTTTTCTTTCTTTTCGGGGCATAGCTTACAAGTAAAGTATAGTGAGATTATTCCTTTTAGGAATCAGAGTTGCGTTTTGCGAAATGTTTAGAATCACCCCATTCGCCATACCCTATTTCATCACCAGCCATATGTATGCGGGCTTCCAGGCAGCTACGACATTCAGCGGCGTCCTCGTCAATACAGGGTTTATCTTCGTACAAGAGATAATCTTCGCGGTATTTAATGGGCGTAAGGTTGGGCATAATAATATTTGCTCCTACTTTAAGAGCTTTTTCACGACCTTGTTTGTCGAGGGCCTGCATGGCTGTGGTGGCGGCTATATTGATATCCTTCATCATTATGCGAAGCAAAGCAACCATCTTAAGTGATACGTCGAAACGCTCCCTCTTTGTCCAGAGTTGTTTCCTGAATTCGAAGAGTGGTGTATCTTCATGTTCAATATACGGCCCCATCCCTACCATGTCCACATCCAACTGTTTGAAGAAGAGTAAATCGCCGGCCAGATGCTCAAGTGTCTGAAAAGGTAAGCCGATCATTACACCGGATCCAACGTTGTATCCAATAGATCGGAGCATTTTCAATGCATTGATGCGGTTGTCGAAGTCATGTTTGCTATCGTTTGGATGCATACGATAATATAGATTCCTGTCTGATGTTTCTATTCGCAGCAAGTAGCGGTGTGCTCCATTGGCATACCATTCCCGATAAGTAGCATCATCCTGTTCTCCCATGGATAGAGTGATTCCGAGTTTGTCACCCGATAGTGTCTTTATTTTTTGAAGCAAACCGGAAACAGTTTCAATAAAACGTTTGTCGCAGCGTTCGCCGGATTGGAGCACCATAGAGCCATATCCGTTTTCCAGTGCAAAACGGGCTGCGTCCAAAACCTCATCCTCTGTAACCATATATCTGGTTGGTTTTTGATTGCCGACCCTTATTCCACAATAGAAACAGTTTTTTGAACAAATATTGGAAAGCTCAACCAGTCCTCTGAAATAGACTTTATTGCCAACATAGTGTTTCTTAACAGCAGCAGCTTGTTTGAACAGATTTAGCCTGTCGGCACCCTGCGACTGCAGAAATCCAACGAGATCAGCAGCCGAGAACTCAGATTTTAGAGAAGATGTTTCTAAGGAATCGTTCATTTTGTCGAAGGACAAGATATTTTTAGCAAAAATACAATGATTTTGGATGCCTGGAGGGATAAAAAACAGGGTAAATCAGTTCGTTATTTTATTAAAAAGAGGTTTAAAATCTACGCTTATTCATTTTTTAGACACACTTATTCATGAAACTGGCACGCTTATTCATTTCGTCAGTTTTTGACTTTTCTATGTGCGATCTTTGTATCGGATTTATTAAATAGCTGAGATAAATTCAACGGGTCTTGCCCCCGTATCTTCAAATTCACTTCTTTCCCAATCCCTCCTGTAATAATCTCTTCTAAAAACCTGCACTCCCCATCCCGGCAGGTTTTTTTTATAGGACAAATAGTGCTACTTTTAAGCGATAATCCAAATAACACTCATACAATCGCCATGTTTGCAAAATCACTAAGCGGAAATGATAATATTAGAAATCATGGTATATTCCCTGTCTGCCGACAGGCAGGCATCTTACCTTTAAAAATCAAATTATCAACAGATGAAAATCCTAAGCATAGATAAAATAAGGATGGCAGATACCTTTACAATAGAAAACGAGCCGATTTCCTCACAGGATTTGATGGAAAGGGCCTCCTATGCCTGTCTGAATTGGATAATGGCCCGATATTCTTCTGCCGTTAAGGTGAAGATCGTTTGTGGCTCTGGAAATAACGGAGGTGATGGACTTGCAATTGCAAGAATGTTAATAGCGAAAGGTTATTCCGTTGAAGTATATGCACTAAAGGTTGGAAATCAACAATCAGCAGATTTCGGGATTAATATGCAGAGGTTGTTGTCTGAGACTATTACTAAAGTTACCTGGCTTGCTCACGGTGTTTCATTGCCGGATTTTGATGAAACGGATCTGATCATTGATGCTATTATAGGGTCCGGACTTTCAAGACCTGCTGAGGGCTTTGAAACAGAGATTATCCGCCAGATAAATGCCAGCCCGGCAGAAATCATTTCTATTGATATTCCTTCGGGATTATTTGCTGATCAAAGTAGTATTCATAATCCGACAGGAATTGTTCATGCGGATTTTACCTTAACTTTTGAATTACCAAAGCTTGCATTTATGTTTCCGGAAAATGCCTTGTTCTCTGGTGAATGGCATATTCTGTCAATTGGATTGCATGCTGATTTTATAGCCAGTGTTGAAACGAAAAATTATTTTACAACAAAGCACGATATTACAGCTCTTATTCACCCCCGCCCTGTTTTTGCTCATAAAGGTAATTTCGGACATGCATTATTAATAGCCGGATCTGGCGGTAAAATGGGTGCGGCTGTTCTATCTGCACGTTCCTGTCTCCGGTCAGGAGCAGGATTAGTAACTGCACATATTCCTCAAAATAGTCTTATGGTTATGCCGGTTGCAGTACCAGAATGTATGACATCCTATGATTCTTCAGTTGATTTTTTTACTGCCATTCCCGATCTCACACCCTATAATGCAATCGGAGTTGGTCCTGGCATTGGTACAGATGAATTGACTCACAAAGCTTTAAAACTATTGATACAGGAAGCCAGGAAACCTATGGTAATTGATGCAGACGCTTTAAACATTTTATCTGAAAATAAAACATGGCTGGCATTTTTACCACCTGATTGTATTCTTACTCCACACCTTAAAGAGTTTGAAAGGCTTTCAGGCAAAAGCAATGATGATTTTAATCGTTTTGAAGAAGCTCGTAACTTTGCGGTTAAATTCCGTATTTACCTTGTTCTAAAAGGGAAATACACAGTTATTTGCTGCCCTGACGGACAATGCTATTTTAATAGCACAGGGAATGCAGGAATGGCTACAGGAGGTAGTGGTGATGTACTCACGGGAGTACTTCTCGGCTTGCTCGCAAGAGGCTATACTCCAAAAGAAGCCGCAATATCAGGCGTTTATATTCATGGTATGGCAGGAGACTACGCTGCAAGGGATAAAGGTCAGGAATCAATGCTGGCCAGTGATATTATAGAACATTTAGGAGAAGCATTTCTGGATATTGAGGCAGAATGCAAAAAGCAAAACAATAGAAAGAGAAAATACTAATCTGGAACAACAGCTGCAATTTCCTCTTCAAGATCAATCTCAACCCGAAGATTGTCGATAATGAAGCTCTGCCGTTCGGGAGTATTACGCCCCATATAGTAGGATAGAATTTCATGAATGTCCGACGCTTTCCGCAGAATTACAGGATCAAGTCTCATTGTAGCACCTATAAAATGCCTGAATTCATCGGGAGAAATCTCCCCAAGACCTTTAAAACGTGTAATCTCCGGATTTGGCCCAAGTTCCTCAATGGCTGATTTCCGTTCCTGATCTGAATAGCAATAGTCCGTTTTCTTTTTATTCCTAACGCGAAAAAGCGGGGTTTGAAGAATATAAATATGCCCGGCTTTTACGAGGTCAGGGAAGAATTGCAGAAAAAACGTAAGAAGCAACAATCGGATGTGCATACCATCAACATCGGCGTCAGTAGCGATAACTATATTATTGTACCGAAGGTTTTCGAGGTCTTCCTCAATGCTCAATGCAGATTGAAGCAGGTTAAACTCATCATTTTCGTAAACTACCCGTTTGCTTAATCCAAAACAGTTAAGAGGTTTCCCTTTGAGGCTGAAAACGGCTTGTGTATTAACATCCCTGGATTTGGTTATTGATCCGCTTGCCGAATCGCCCTCAGTGATGAACAGAGTGGTTTCCAGCCTACGCTCATCATTGCTGTTGTAATGAACACGGCAATCTCGAAGTTTGCGATTGTGAAGGCTCACTTTTTTCACACTTTCTTTGGCCAGCTTTTTAATATTGGCCATTTCCTTACGTTCTTTCTCCGATTGCAGGATTTTGCGGTAAAGAGCCTCTGCTGTGTCGGGGTTTATATGCAGGTAATTGTCGAGGTTGCGCTTTACTATTTCAGTAATATAGTTGCGAATAGTTTGCCCATCCGGTTCCATGCACTGCGAACCAAGTTTGGTCTTGGTCTGCGACTCAAAAACCGGTTCTGTCACTTTAAGACTTATTGCAGCGATGATCGATGACCGGATATCGCCCGGTTCAAAATCCTTCTTATAAAATTCTCGGACTGTTTTTACGATAGCTTCCCGAAATGTAGCCAGATGTGTGCCGCCCTGCGTAGTATGCTGCCCATTAACAAAAGAATAATATTCTTCCCCGTATTGCTTGGCACTATGTGTGAAAGCACATTCGAAGTCGTCATCTTTTATATGGACAATGGGATACAGGATAGGATTGCCATTGTTGGTGCGTTCAAGCAAATCGAGAAGCCCGTTTTTTGCCAGGAATCGTTGTCCATTAAATGTGATAGTGAGTCCGTTGTTCAGGAAAACATAATTCCAGAGTAATTGCTCAATATATTCAGGAATAAAATGGAAGTGTCCGAATATCTCAACATCAGGAACAAATGAGATAAGACTACCTGAACGCAATATACTTTCTTCTTTTGTTGATTCATGGATGAGCCTTCCTTGCTCAAATTCAGCGATTTTCGTTTTTCCTTCTCTGATGGATTGCGCCATGAAGTAGCCCGATAGTGCATTAACAGCTTTAGAGCCCACACCATTAAGCCCAACAGCTTTTTTAAAAACTTTGGAATCGTATTTGGCACCTGTATTAATTTTAGACACACAGTCGATCAGTTTCCCTAAAGGCATTCCGCGGCCATAATCGCGGATAGAAACTTTTTGATCTTTTATCGAAACTTCAATGGTGCGTCCAAAGCCCATAACGAATTCATCAATTGCATTATCAATGATTTCCTTAATCAATACATAAATACCATCGTCCTGCGATGAGCCGTCGCCAAGTTTTCCTATGTACATACCCGGTCTTAATCGAATATGTTCTTTCCAATCGAGAGACCGGACACTCTCTTCGTTGTATGATGGGGTTATTTCAGGTTCCATAATCGGCTGCAAATATAAACCAAAGCCGGTTTATTAGAAGGCAGGAAACAGGAGAGTTATCAAACTTTTAGGAATATTAATTAACAGGTATCAAACAATCTGATTCTGAAAAGATCAATTCTGCATAATCCAGATACCTTTGAATCGGGAATAAAGTTTATTGAGTGCTTTTTGAGCTTCCTCCTGTGAAGAGTAAGATGAGACTGCTATCCTGAACACCTTGTCCTTTTCAACAACCATTGCATCATGAAAGCCCTGTTTTATATGAGCTGCAACCTGCACTTCAGCTTGCTTACGGGTCTTAAAACTTCCGGTTATGAGGAAGAAGTGGTTCCCAGATTGATCCGTCTTTTTAACCGGTAAAATATCTATTGATGCTGCCAGAGGCTCCACAAGGGAATCATTCTGGCATAGTCGGATTCCTTTTTGCTGATCCTTTCCATCCCCAAACCAAACACTTGCATACCCGTCGAGTAATCCAACTCCCATGCTTTTCCATATTTTGGTTTTCCATTTCCCTTGATTTATCAGCATTTCGTTGGTCAAAGTTGTCGATTTCCAAACTTCGATAGCATCTGAAGGAACAACTTCCTCGCTGCCCCAATAAATCATTTCGTAACCTTTGCCTTTGTATCCGGTGAGTTCATTTGGTTTATCATTCATGCAACTTGTCTTTCCTTGTTCTTTAATATAACAGCAAGGTTTCCATTCACCCTTGTCCGACCAGCTTTGCAAGCCACATTTATTGCTATCAGGACGATTCTGCGCAAGATCCTGAACATGCGAGAGTGCCACAAAAAATAATGATTTTGACAATGGAATCACGGGAAGGTCATTTTGCCTCCGGTAGTCGTTAATCATCTTGGCCAGGATAAATTCGTTTGCTGAAATGCAGAATTTTTCGGGAAGGGAATTGATAACTTTGTTTTTTTGAGCCTGCAATGCATTAACAATCAGCATGAAAAGAAACCATGAGATTATAAAACGACGGAGTGATATGGAGGGAATCATCACACCTTTTTCAGTTTAATGAATTCGCGAAGGTCAGATTTTACTTCTTTTGGTAAGTCGAGCCAACGTATGCTTCTGATAGCACCTTCCAAAGCACACAACATGTGCAGGCATGCCCCGGCATCATAGGTGTTGATTCTTAAGTAAGCATTCCTGCTGCCGGTTTCTCTAAGTTCATAAGGAATCATTATTCCAGCCTCTTCGAGTCGTTTTTCAAGTTCTTTGCCAATATTTGACATTTGAGATAATTTTTCCATTGCAAATTATGAACTTCAGCAAATACAAATATATGAATACTCGGCTTCACTTAAAATAATATTATCAGCGGCTCAATTATTTTTCAATCAAAATGAGTTTTGAAATATCATAATTGAGGAATAATGAACACCAAAGGCAAATTTTGTACTTTTGAAAATTAAACTCACTAACTTTATTGGACTCTGACTTTCAACTCAAATTTTATCCGATTGTCACAAATGAAAAAAATCAGAAAAAGCTTACAGGCTATCGGCAACATAATCCGCAACCCATACCTTCTGAACCTTGTTTTAAATGAAAATGAGAACTGGAAGCGTTATGTGTTGAAAAGTTTTAAAGATGAGCTGCCTGTTATCTCATTTGGCGATCTGTTTGGCACTTTTGAAGAATCAGTAAGCCCTTTTGCTTTTTTGGACGGAGGCTCGCTCCCAACCGATCTTGCATTGCTGAAAGGTCTTGCGAAAAATATTGAGCAATGCAACTATTTTGAGATAGGTACCTGGCGTGGCGAAAGTGTGGCCAATGTAAGCAAAGTTGCCAGGGAGTGTTATACTATGGATTTACCGGATGATGAAAAGCGAAATATTGGGATGACAGAAGAATATATACAACAATATGCTGTTTATTCAAAGGAGCTTCCCAACGTCATTCATCTGAAAGCAAATTCCCTGAATTTTGATTTTGAAGCTCTGAATAAGAAATTCGACCTGGTGTTTATTGACGGGGATCACCATTATGATGGAGTATTGAATGATACCCGGAAAGCTATCTCTTATTTAATTCATGAGAAATCGGTAATCGTATGGCACGATTATGCTTTTAATCCGGAAAAAGTCCGCTATGAGGTTTTTGCGGCAATTCTGGACGGTTGTGGGGCACTTTTTCAATCAAACTTATACCATGTAGCAAATACACTTTGCGCCATTTATTATCCGGGTAAGCTTATTTGTTCAGAAAGTGTGAAAGGAGTATTTGAAATCGCATTAAGTTACCGTGAGTCAGGGACGAAATAAGTTGCCCTTTCTCAATTCAGAAATCACATCTGCAAAGTCCTTCCGGTGAGGAATAACTTCCTTATACCATAAGCCATATTCCCTGGAAAAAAACCATAAAAAAAGCAGACTTGTGAAAATGTACGATATCGAAGTAGCTATACCAGCGCCTGTTTCTGAATACATGGGAATAAATGTAAAATACAGGATTGCCGATACAACTAATCCGGCAGCTGAAATTGTTGAGTTGATATAATAACGCCCGGTCCCTGAAAAGTAAGTACCAAAGAGAATAGAAAAATTATAAATCAATACTCCGGGCAATAATGACCAGATAACTGGTTTTACTCCGGCAAAACCATCTCCGAAAATAAAAGTATATCCTGTGACCGGCAACAATAACAAAGGCAAAACCAATAACAAACTTAGCAAAACGCTTCCTTTGACAAGCAAAACTGTCATCCTGGCTGAAGCTTCCTTATCAGTTGAGTTCGAAACCCATGAATACTGTACAAGTGCCATGCTTTTTGCAACCAGCCAAACGGACTCGGCTATTGAAATGCCGTTGCTGTATATGCCAACCGCTGCAACTCCTTTGTATTCATCAAGTACATAGTAGCTCAAGCGGAAACTAAGCAGCTGTGTTATATGAGCAACCTGGTTCTGAAACCCATAGCGGAACATTTGTATTATAACCGGAACAAACTTAACGAGAGGAAAAAACCTGATAGAAAGAATCGATTTCCCAACAAAAAAAGAGCTTATAATCATGCAAACACTCATTGAAATATAGAGTGATGCGATATAAGAATTTACCGAGACTTGTTTGAAAACAACGAATGCGGCTAATAAACTCAGCACAAGAATTACCGTCTGAAACAAAACCAGATTATTGGATTCGCTGATGCGCTCTTTTCCAACAAGGATATTGGAATGAATACTCATGATGGAATTTATTACAGCAAGCACACAGATGTGCAGGATATAAGTACTTTCAACAAGGTTTGACATATTCAAAACCAAGTAGGAAATCAGACCCATGAGGATTGTCCATAAATATGAAGGCACCAGCAGCAACGAAACATGGAAACGCGGAGCAAGATAAACCAGAGTCGCACCTCCAACCAGGTTAGAGAAAATCAGGATAAAACTGATCGTTGTGAGGATAATGCTTTGTGTACCTTTTCCTGATGGCCCTAAATATTGTGACAAAAGGACAGCTATCAGCAAATTAAGTATTGCCGAAAAAGCCCTTATCCCAAATGTGTTCAATATTTTTTTAAGCATAAAAGTACTAAGGACAATATTTCTTACATCGATTTTAGAACATGTTCGTAAACTTCGCGGATTTGTTCACCGATTATTTCGTTGCTGAAATGATCAACTGCATATTGATGGATTGTTCCTTTATCGAATTTCGCAGGATTGTCGAGCATAAATTCAATACCTGACAACAAAGCATCTTCATCTTCTGATTTTATGAGCAAACCAAGGTTTTCGTGAATATGTTCAGCTATTCCGCCCACATTGGTGGAGAGAAATGGCACTCCGCATGCAAAACTTTCGGTTATTACAACCGGCAGGTTTTCATACCTGCTGAACATTACCTGGAAACATGCCCGCTGCATAAGGTCCACCAATTCCTTATTTTCCTTCAATCCGGTAAATACCACAAATGAGTCTTTTAATTTAAGCTGATCAGCATATCCAACCAATTGATTAAAATGAATTCCTTCGCCTACCATTGTGCATATCCAGTCCTGCCTTTTTTCTGACAGAGATTTTAAAACCCGGAGTATTCCCGAAATATTTTTTTGATTATCGTCAAAGCAGGACACATGAAGAAACATTTTTTTCGGTTGTGTTACCGGAAAATCCTTTGGCACAAACAACCCTGTATCTACAACGTTTGGAATAACCTTGTATTTAGGATTGTGCAGCCCATGTTGCTGCATGGCGAGTTGTAAGTTGAGTGTAACCGGCATAACAGCGGATGCTTTCCCAACTACAATCTTTGAGAGTTTCCTGCGAAACCAGCCATTAAAAGTATTCATGCCAGGTAAATACCGTGTCCAGTGCTCAGTAATTACATAAGGCACACCGGTGAATAACCGGTAGATTAAAGCGACAAATCCCAGTCGCGTAAGAACATTAACATGCAACAAATCAGGCGTTCCAAATTCTTTCCGGATAATTTTAAAACCTTTGGCATTCGCAATAAAGAATCGGAGCAAGTTTAAGAACGAGGCTATAATTCTAACAGGCACTTTGCTTGCCTGGTAATAAATTTTAACCTCAAAAATATCATGTTCTTCTGATAGATCAATTTCATATTTACTTGCCTGGATTTCAGAATCGAGATGCACATATAAAACGGCTACTTTGAAAAAACCGGAAACCGATAATGCATGCCGCCTTATGAACAAACCAGGCATTGGATCAAAACGGTTTGGATACCATCGCGGCAGGAAAAGCACTTTTGGTCGGGAAGACTGTTCTGTAGAAGCCATTGGTTATATTGAAGCGATCAAAATTAAGAAAATCAGTGGGATAATCGGTTGTTGGCTTAAATGAAAGCACACTAGTCCGATCTTTGAATCAACAGGGGAAATATTTACTTCGCCTTATCCCCAATCATTAGCAGTATAACTCCTCCAATAGTAACGATTCCTCCGGCTATCTGGTATGGGAACGGTAGATTTCCAAACCACAGGAAAGCCCCTGAAAGCACAAACAGTCCTG
>Ga0268283_1000655_pt1 | contig 20478 bp, 18 predicted proteins | sample saktaG_13_FD_190140 | JGI IMG/M metagenome (GOLD analysis project Ga0268283, IMG submission 190140) | Saline water microbial communities from Sakinaw Lake, British Columbia, Canada - sak_2013_06_06_36m | ecosystem: Environmental > Aquatic > Non-marine Saline and Alkaline > Saline ... | reverse complement strand
TCAATGATCTCAAACTCAAATCTAGTTGGCGTTTAACCGCTTCCCAGTGTTTGTGGACGGGAATTATAGGGGATTTTATAAGGAATGTCAAGAGCTGGGAGAAAGAATTTACAAGAAAGCGAAAAAATTCACTTTCGTTATTTAATAAGTCACCGATACATAGCCTGTTTCTTGATTGATTGTTATAGTAGCATTACCATCCGTTTTATGTTGTAAAACTATACTACAACCACCTACTGGCACAGGATTTGTATAAACACCAGAATAAACACCTTCATAAGGACGGCCTAAATTATCAAACGATATTGGTCTAAATGATGCTCCAGAAAGTATATTACAACTTCCACCTACATTGGTAATTCCAAATTTCTTTGTTAAATTAACCATGGCAGATTCAGGAATACTTCCAATGGCATCTGCACCATCACCAATTGTTTGTCTCGTCAAAGGATCAATGGCTTCTTCTTTTTTATCCGAATTTCCTTCTTTGTCTGTATCACTAAATACTTCATAATAATAAATTGATTCACCAGCAATTGTTGTATGCGGAAATCTAATTTGCCATCGTTTTTGTGACCAATTAATATCAGTAGGATCAAATTTATCATTCACCATTGCCAAATGTTGCGTATAACGTATATGCCCAGCTACTTGTTCAGCTGCTTCTTGTAAAGGATGACGATTGAAGTTTGGCATTGCTAATACTGCCAAAATTCCTATCACTATAATAACAAAGACGAGTTCGAGCATTGTAAAAGCAAAACGTTTCATATTTATCACCTATAAACTATAATATTATTAGCGATGATTATAACAAAAGTATTAAGAAAAAGAAGAGTGAAAAGGTATGAGGGGATAGATTCCCGGGTCAAGCCCAAGAATGACGAAATTTTTATTAAATTTCGTCTGCCATTTCGACATTGTAGAGAATATCGTCTGTCGGATGACGATACATAGGCATACCAAGACGTTTTTCATCAAGGATATGTCCGATGAAACCGATTGAGCGACCTACTACGAAGAATGCGTTTAGTGCACCTGCTTCGATGAAGCCGTCGATATCAGACTCTGAATAACCAAGTGCGCGCCACATATCAACCATCAAGATACCGATTGTACCATCAACATTTAAGATAAGGTTGTCTTTTTTAGAGGTTGTCAATTTTTCAACTTCAAGTGCAAAATCAAGCAATGGTGTTGCCGGAAAGTGCTCTGCAGCGTATTTTTTCAATCCAGAAACACGAAGATCCGGATTACGTACCGATTTGATACGGTGACCAATACCAGAAATTGTTTTTCCTTCTTTTTTCATATAATCAATAAACTCAGCCGGGCTCATACCGCGGTCATTTGCGTATTTGAAATATTTTGCAGCATCATCAATCGCTCCACCAAAACGTGGTCCGATAGTCAACAAACCTGTTACGAGAGAGCTGATAACATCTTTACCCGCACGAGCTGTTACTTTTGCATTGTGTGCACCCGAAACAGCAGGACCGTGATCGGCAACCGTTTTAATAACGGTTTCAAGATAATCGGTTGCCCATTTTGGATAACGTTTTTTGAACCAAAGAAGAGAAATAACATCACCGATACCAAAGCCCGTTTCCGGAGTTGCTACTGAGCTGATTGGGTAACCAGCGTAGGTTGCTTCATCACCACGGTCATCAGATATTGTACAAATAAACTCTTTTTTACGACGTACTTTTGGTACTGTTTTTAATTCAGGCTCTACGATTTCTGTGACAATTCCTTCATTACGAAGCTTTGTGTAAACATCTGAAATGGTTTTTGGAAGGTCATTGAAGCTTGCAGGAACAAAAATTCCAGCTTCTGCCATCGCAATATTTTTTGCTGCTGCTGTTTCTGCATCCGCATTTGCGCTAGCACCTGCGTGACCGAATTGAACACCTGAGCTGAAATGTTTTGCAATCGTACCGATACACCATGCAATGATCGGCTTTTTGATCAAACCTGATTTGACGGCTTCGATGACTTTGTACTCTTCAGTACCCCCTACTTCGCCTAACAATACCATATATTTAACTTCTGGATTGCTTTCCATACGAAGAAGGTTATCAATGAATACTGATCCTACAAAACGGTCTCCACCGATTGCAACACCCTCAGCAATACCATCAGCATTGATAGAGATGATGTTTGAAAGTTCATTGAACAAACCACCTGAACGGGTTACGAGTCCACATGAACCTGCACGGTGAAGTTTAGAGTTAATGATGTTTTCGATTGTTCCGCCAACGTTAGCAATTTTAAATCCGCCCGGTGCGATACCGCCGACAGTAGCCGGTCCGATAACAACCACACCTGCATCACGAGCTGCTTGGTTCATTTTACGTGCAAGACGCTCAGGAATACCTTCAGCTGTTACCATAACGGTTTTGAATTGACCCTTGATCGTGATTGCTTCCATAGTAACATCATATGCAGTACGAAATGAAGCAAAGTTCAATAAGACATCGGCTTTTGGAAATGCAGCCGCAGCTTCTACCGTATTACGGAAAACCGGAACCATGATCTCATCAGGACCATAGAAAAATTTCTCAAATTTGTTCCCTGATGTTGGTGCAACGATTGCAGCAACAGAAGGCTTTACACGATTGATAACATAGTCATAATCCAACATACGTTGAATTGCGCTTGCGTTGTTATTCCAAAAAATTGCTTGTGTATCTTTGGTAAATAAAGCACCCATATTTTTCTCCTTACTTCTCAAGAGCCATACGAACGATGTCAGTGACATGCGTTTCTGGCCCATAAACTTCGATATAAAGACCCAAACGGTCTGCAGCTTCTTTGATGTCTTTCAAACCTTTTTCATAGTTTGGTCCGCCACGGCGTACATAAATACGTGTGTTGTGTGCTTTCATACGCTCGGCATACACTTCAAACGCTTGAATAATACCGGTAAAAGTTTTTGCAACGTCTGTAAAGTTCGCAATTGCTCCACCGATGATGAGAATCTTATCACGACCTTTTGGGTCTTTGTGACGTGTCATCAAATCAAGAACAGTCTCTGCGTAAAACTTGGTTTCACCCGTAGTTGGTCCGCCTGAGTATTCACCGTAGTTTGCAAGATCAGCAACATTACCTGATAAGTCAGCAATGGTATCTGCGTATACAACCGATGCACCACCGCCGGCAACCATCGTCCAAATACGACCCATTGGGTTAAGAATGGTCAATTTCAATGAAGCACCTGATTTTGAGTCTGCTTCAGCAATCGCTTTTTCTTCAGGAGATTGATCTTCCATGCCAAACGCTGTTGGAAACTCTGCTCCACACCACGCTTCACCCATCATAAATCCTGCTGTATCGTCAAGACGCGCAACAAGGTCAAGAATGTGCATATCGTTACCAACCATTACGATTGGATTGATTTCTAGGTAAGCGAAATTCTGATCACGGTAAAATTTATAGAACTGTTCAGCAAAAGCAATAAAACGCTCTTTATTTTCAGTAGGAATTCCAGCAGGAACATTAGCACGAATCAAATGAGCAATCGAAGCATCATCCATAGTGATAGGAATAGTCACTTCATTAACTTTCTCTTCCCATCCCTCTTCTACTTCCATTCCGCCCTCAGCCGATAGATAAAGAACATCGTCTTCACCAACCGTGGTTGCTGAAATATAATATTCTTGGTCTTGAGAGTGAGGAGTGAACGGCTCAACGATAAAATGCGTCAATGTTCCTTTTTGTCCTGTGAGAAGAACGGTCTCGTTGGCGATTTTCGCATCGATCCAGCACGCAGCTTCTTCAAGAGTGACATCACCTGGCTTGTTGGTTCGAAACAAAACTAAGTCATTTTTACCGCGTTTACCAAAAAGCATATCCGGTTTTGCAACCAATGCTTCTTGTTTTAACCATTCAAAACCATGCTCTTGTGCTTTCGCACGAAGCTCGTCACCGTTAGTTACCATTACCGATTTAAAACCATAATGGAAACCGCTGAAGTATTTTTCCCAATGCTTTGAGAAAATTGCTTTACCGTCGTATTCACGAATCGCTCTTTGAGCCATTGCAACTCCTTCGAAAAATCTTTTGACAATGATTATAACCAACATGAGCTACAGAAATACTCACACACTTTCATTTTTATGGGAATAGTCGTACTATTTGTTTACTTTTGTAACATAAGCTGTATAGATAGGAATATTAATGTAACTTATTGTAACTTTCTTTCCTTTTTTATTCCTCTTTTCACTTAGGAGAGTCTCTTTACACTCGTTGACTCCATAAAAATGAAGTCGAAGTTGCATTTTCTCATCATCGGCATTCACACAGGAGATTTGATTATCATTTAATGCGTGTGCCAATTCTTTGGCGACATGCATTGAATAGGAAAAATGATCTTTAGGATCTTTAATCCATTGATACAGCCATTGGTTAAAAAATACTGCCAAAGCATTTACCATTAGTAAAGCAAATGCGCTGTAAAACAAGAGTCGATAACGCCGTCTAAAGATGGGTAATCTAACCCGATAGGTATGAAAAAAAGTTTGCGCGGCAAGGGGAAGAGCTACCATTAGATACGGTGCAAAGTCTTGAATATTCACTTTTTGACGGAAAGATAACAATAATGAAATGACAAACATACTCGATGCTATCATCCATATCAAGTCTCTCTCATGTGTCATATAGCGTCGATAAAGGACGTAAAAGAGATACATAAAGACAACGGGAGAAAAAATAGCTGAATAAATAGCCAAAGCATCTAAAAATCGTCCTTGAGGACGTCCTCCAAAATCTACTCCAAAAAAGAAGATAGCAGCGATCAAGAGTCCAAAGGAGACACCTGCTGTAATCCATTGTTTACGGCTAGCACCAAACAATGTAATGGAAAAATAGAAAAAAATTGCCGTCGAATCCAGCATCATAAAAAAAGGTAAAAGTATCAATGACCAATTATTAAATCTCAAGTACATGTACACAAAAGCAAAAAGTGTCACTATTTTTAATCCCGCGATATTAACAAGCAGTGCTGAACTGGTGATTCCCGGGAGAAGAAGATAAATGAAAACAATCCAAAGCTTATCGTTTGGACGAGACACATAGTAGCTTGAAATAAGATACAAAAGTATTGTAGATATGAGATGTATTAAAATCATGGGAATACGCAACGCATAATCATTAGAGCCAAAAATATTTAAAAAGAAGGTGCTAAAACTTTTTAAAAGCGAGTTGTCACCGTAAAGGATATTGGCCTCATAAAAGCTAATCGAAAGCCCTTGGATCTGTGCCACTAAAACAAGAAAATTAATTCCTAAAAAGAGTGTAAAAATCTTATGTTCTCTCATAATTTGAGAAAATTATCCAATATTTCGTGTCCGTATTCACTCATAATCGATTCAGGGTGAAATTGGACACCATAGATAGGCTTGTCTTTAATTTGCAATGCCATAATCTCATGGTCATCTTCGCTGTACGCCGTTGGGATAATCTCACTGGGAAGATTTTCTTGCTCAACAATGAGGGAGTGATAACGTGTTGCAATAAACATCTCCGGCAATTTATTAAAGATAGCCGTATCCCCTTCACGAATCATCCGTGACGTTTTTCCGTGCATCATCCGATTGGCTCGTACGACATTTCCACCAAATACCTGTGCGATACTTTGATGCCCTAAACAAATCCCTAAAATAGGAATTTTATCGGCAAAGTAACGGATGGCTTCGAGCGTAACACCCGCATCGTCCGGCGTTGCAGGTCCGGGAGAGATGATAAGTTTTTCGGGATGAAGCGCTTCGATCTCCTCTACACTCATCTCATCGTTTCGGATAATTTTTAAATCCGCACCCAATTCGAGACAATACTGGACGATGTTATAGGTAAAACTGTCATAATTGTCTATCATTACTATCATATTCTTCTCCTACCACGCTTTGATGACATTATACAAGCTATCACGCTCAATGGGTTCAAACCCGCTGTTCTTTATTAAGGCAACGTACTCATCCAATTTCACACCATGCGCACTTTTAGCACCTGCTGCAGAATTTATGGATTCTTTTTCGATTGTGCCATCCAAATCGTTGGCACCGAATTCTTGCGCTACCAATGCTAAATTTACCGTAGAAGTAACCCAATAGGCTTTAAGATTGGGGACATTGTCCAATATTATTCGGCTGATTGCCATCGTTTTGAGAATTTCATGCGCGGTGATAAATTCTTTGACATTCAAAAAGTTATTTTCACTTTGATACACTAGAGGTATAAAGCAGTTAAAGCCTCTCGTAAGATCCTGCAAATCACGAATCCGCATCATGTGGTCAATCCGATGAGAGCGCTCTTCAACATGACCAAACAGCATAGTGACATTCGATTTCATCCCGCGTTCATGCCATTTACGGTGAATTTCAAGCCACTGTTGTGAATTTACTTTCCCTTTACAGATGAAATCACGCACTTTTTCATCAAAAATCTCTGCTCCGCCGCCCGGCATCGAATCAACACCATTTGCCACCATCAAATCCAAAATCTCATCATAGCTTTTACCGTACTCTTCTGCCAAAAAATGAACTTCGGCTGCTGTAAGTGCTTTGATATGCAACTGCGGATGGCGTGCTTTGATTTTTCGGAAAACTTCCAAATACCATTCTAGTCCCGTATCAGGGTTGTGTGCTGAGACGATGTGTACTTCGGAAATCCCTCGCGCGACAATATCATCAGTAATCGCGATAATCTCTTCATGACTCATCGTGTATGGATTGGGATTTTTACGACTGGCACTGTAAGCACAAAATTTACAGACATCTTTACAGACGTTGGTTGGATTAATGTGACGGTTGATATTAAAAAACGTTTTTTTGCCGTGTAAAGCAATCCGTTTTTCATCGGCTAATTCACCAAGAGTAAAAAGGTCTAAATCGTACAAAGAGACCGCTTCGTCGAACGTTAGCCGAATATTTTGTTTTACTTTTTCGATAATAGTCATGAAAAAATCTTTAGTATTTATTTATTCGCGTATTATAGCGAAAGAAGAAAGAGGGGTATTACATTAAGCTATTTTTTTCAAAACTTATATTTTCTGAATGTGTAGTAGCTGTTAGTCTCTCTTTGCCTGATGTATGCATTCCCAACGTGGACGTTGGGGACGAGTAGGTTTTCTGAGGGTTTCATCCACTCGTTTTTTTCATTATGCCAAAACTTACTATCTCTATAGGTTCTTTGATTTCAAAAATACTACAGACGCTCCACTTTCAACCAAAAAGCTAGCAACTAATGAATAATGATCATTGTCATCTATATAAACAGTAACTTCCACAACACACTTTTGACTATCTTGAACCATTGCCATTTCAAGTGGAAATGCAAACTTTGTATTCTTTGGATATTTCTTTGAAAATTCCTTAAAAATATCGCTTTCAACAAGAGCAGAAATTGCCTTTTCCTTTACAATATTTGCATTATTAATTGATATCTGCTTGCACTCTATCTCTCGTGCAGGTATTGATTGTTCCGCATGTAGCGACAATGAACTCATAAGTAAAAGCAAGATTTTTGCTATTTGTAAATATTTCATTTGATGCCTTCCTTTAAATAAAAGTAGCAATGTGATTCAGATAAAAATAAAGGGAACAAGTTGCTTTTACATTATCTAACGACAAAATAATCTTTAATAAACCTCATCATGGCTACCAATATCCATTAAAATGATTTGCTCATTAGTAATGACTATTGTCAAAACAATACGGTATTCATAAGTGAGTCGGCAGGCATAATATTTTGAAAGTTCCCCTTTGAGCTTATGCGTTTTAAGTACAGGGGAAAAGGGATCAATTTTGAGTGTCTCAATGACTTCTCCAAATTTTTCGAGTAAATCACGATGTTTTTTAAAGAATTTCTGCGCTGTTCGTTCAAATGTTTCTGTTTGATCGATGGTGTACATTCAACTGACTTTTTCTGTTAAATTTTCCATATTAAAAGCTTTAACTTTACCCTCACTAATCTCTTTCTCAGAAGTACGCAAGCGTTCTAAAAATTCTAGTCGTTTATGATCAATGATAGCAATCTCATCTTTTTTAAAATGGGATAACAGCCACATAAATTTTTCACTGACACTTTCTTGGACTTCTAGGGTTATGGTTTGCATAGTGCTTCCCCTCTGGAGGTATTTGGGATAATTATAGCATAACTGATTAATTTGCTTATTTTTTCACCTGAATTTCACCTCCCAATAATACCGATTTGAGATACAATATCTTTAAAAAGTAGCCCCAATGACGATCACCGAACAACTCGAAGACCTCATCGAATCCAATGCCAGTGATTTTGAGCTCTCAAAACTTTTTAAATCGCATATAAATGATTATAAAAATTCTCTCTTAACTCTCTTTGAACGTAATCAAGGGAAAGATTTTCTCGTCATTCATACCAAGTCTCTTGATTCGATTATCTCTCTGATGTACAAAACACTTTTGCGCCGAATGTTTGGTAATTATCTCCCTATGCGAGGGAATATTCCCATCGCTCTTATTGCTCTTGGAAGCTATGGGCGTGAACAGCTGTGTGTCCATAGTGACATCGATCTCATGATTGTGTATGAAAAAAACGAAGGGTACAATACGGCGGCTATTATCGAGAAATTTCTCTATTTGGCATGGGATTCGGGGTTAAAATTGGGTCATCGTGTTCATGAAGTAAGTGATTTACTGAGTGCGTCGCGTGAAGACATTACCATTAAAACCGCGATGATGGAATCGCGCCTCATCATCGGTTCCCCTTTTACATGGAATGCCACCCAAAATCGACTCACGCTCATCCGTCACGATGATCCTAAAAAATTTGTTTTGGCAAAAATCAATGAGGCGGAAATACGTCGGGTTAAATATGCGTTTTCTATGCAGCCCAATATTAAAGAGGGGGTGGGCGGATTGCGAGATTCGCAACTGCTGTATTGGATTGCCAAGACTCTTTATGGAGTCACAACGCTTCGTGAACTTATCGGGACACTTTTTAGTGAAGAGCATTATCGTGAATATCGTATCGCGCTGGAATTACTCTTTCGGGTTCGAAGTGCACTTCATCTGCTTGCCAACAAGCAGCAAGATCAACTGGTCCTTGACTACATGCCAAATATCGCCCGAATGCTAGGATTTACCGATGAGCGTAGACTGGTCACCAAACTCCTCGAAGCACAATGGCGTATCAACAACTTTACCCAAATTTATGTCAAAAAAATGGCTCGACACTACCTAACTGATATTAGAAATACTTCTTCCCTTCGTTCAGGGCGAATTTGTAAAGGATTTTACGCTATTGAAGATACCCTCTATAGCTCTTACAATCTGACTACTCCCAGTATTGAAACTCTTTTGGAGCTTTTGGCTTCCCTCGAAGATAAACCGTGGAAATTTGACGAAAGCGTACTGTTTCACTTCACGTATGCAATAATTAAACACCCACTAAAAGTAAAAACACATATCTTGTTACGGAAACTATTCGAACGCAACCATCTTTATGTCATTTTAAAACTCTTTTATGACGCAGGCATATTACATCATCTCATCGGAGCGTTTAAAAAAGTGCTTCATCTTCCCCAATTTGATGGCTATCATCATTATCCTGTTGATTTACACTCCATTAAGTGTATTGAAGCTCTTGAAAACATTAAAGATCCGTATGTTGAAGCGCTGTATGTTCCTCTTTCTCTCAATGATAAAATACTTCTTAAATCGGTTATTTTATTACACGATACGGGAAAAGGACGCAAACAAGATCACAGTGAGGTGGGGACAAAACTCATTGTTCCCTTTATTAAAAGCCTTAAACTTCCGGCCTCCACCCATGAGCGCGCTGCGTTGCTTGTTCGTCACCATGTCACGATGAGCAATGTTGCCTACCGTGAAAATCTTTACAGTGAGAAAACACTTTATCAGTTTATGTCCAAAATCAAGACACCTGAAAACCTCAGACTCCTTTATATCCTCACGTATGCCGACATCAATGGTGTAGGTGCTGGGACCTATACGAGTTTCGGTGCTAATTTACTCCATGAACTTTATGAAGCATCATTGGAAATTTCTTCCCAAAATGACCGTCTAACGGATGCGATTAAGCGTCAAAATAAAGAGCGACGGCTGCTTGGTGATACCAATTTTGCCTTATTAAGTAAAGTGGAGCAAAAGAAAATTCTCTCCATTGAATCCAATCTTTTCTTTTTTAAACACACTCCCGATGAAATTATATCGCTCTCTAAAGAGGCATTTGAATGCCAGACTTTTACGTATGGACTTAATATCGATGGAGGTTTGATTATCCATATTTTCCGACGTATTCCTCTAAATCTAGGATATTTATTGGGGAAATTAAGCTACCTCGATGTGGCATCCATGGATATTTTCACCCTTTTTGATGGAATCAAATATTTCAAAATCGAGTTTTTGCAACGACCTCGTGAAGGGACAATGGAACAAATCGAAATGATTGTGGAAGAAGCATTTGATATGTCCAAAAAACTTGACCTCCCCAAACCTACCATTAAACCGCAAGAAATCACTCTCGATTGTGAGCACTCCATCCATTACGCTCAACTCAATCTCAACACCACAAACCAACGCGGATTACTCGCATATTTTGTACAACTATGCGATGAAGCCCAAATCAATATCGCTACCGCCAAAATTCATACCGATAAGAATAGAGCCCGTGATCACTTCTTAATCGAAAAACAAAACAGGATGTGCGATAATGCGCAGGAAATAATTGCTAAATTGACAGAGGTATAAAAAATGTGCGGAATTGTAGGATACATTGGAACTAAACCCGTAAAAGAAATTCTCATAGACGGGCTTCGTGAACTCGAATACCGCGGTTACGATTCAGCAGGAATTGCAGTCTTGCAAAATCACCAATTTTCTCTTTTTAAAGCCGTCGGAAAACTGATCAATCTTGAAGAAAAAGCACAAAAATTTGAGAGTACCGGCTTTTCTGTCGGTATCGGACATACCCGCTGGGCAACACACGGAAAACCTACCGAGCTCAATGCTCATCCCCATGTAGGATCTACTTCTTATGTAGTTCATAATGGAATCATCGAAAATTATCAAGAACTCAAAAACAAACTTACAGCACAAGGGACACACTTTATCAGTCAAACCGATACCGAAGTCATCGTTCATCTCTTTGAATTTCATCTTAAAACGGCTGCTACCCCTTTTGAAGCCTTTACCAAAACACTCGAAGAGCTTGAAGGAGCGTATGCAATTTTACTTGTTACCGCATCCGTCAATGACACCATTTTCTTTGCTAAACACGGTTCACCTATGATAGTTGGACGAAATCACGACAACGAAACCATTTTTGGCTCATCCGATGCAGCACTCATCGGGAAATGCCATGAAGTCATTTACCTCGAAGATGGTCATTACGGAATGGCAACAGCAGATAAAATTTTTCTGTATGACAAAAATAACAATACAGTTGATTTACGCTTCACCCCCCTGAGTGAAAACAAACTCTCTGCCCAAAAAGAGGGCTTTCGCTTTTTTATGGAAAAAGAGATTTATGAACAAAGTACCGTTTTAGCAGATACTCTCATGGGGCGATTACACGATGAGACCGTTTATTTTGAAGAACTGAATCCTGAGCTTTTTGATGGTATTCGCTCCATTAAACTGTGCGCTTGCGGTACAAGCTATCATGCAGCATTGGTCGCGACCTATCTATTAGAACGTCATGCAAAAATTCAAACCTCCGTAGAGATCGCCAGTGAATTTCGCTACCGTGAGCCCCTTCTCTCCCCTGATACCCTCTTTGTCGTTATCAGCCAAAGCGGTGAAACGGCTGACACATTAGAGTCTCTTAAGATGGCAAAAAAAGCGGGTCTAAAAACCCTTGTGATTTGTAACGTCGATAATTCTTCTATGGTACGCCTCGCAGATGCCAGTATTCTCACGCGTGCGGGAATCGAAAAAGGGGTTGCCTCAACAAAAGCCTTCGCAACCCAAGTGAGCGTTCTATGGATGTTAAGTCTAACTCTCGCACATGAGCGAAAAACTCTTGAGGCGGCAGAAATCACTCGTCAGATACAGCTTCTTCGTACGCTCCCCTCAGTCGTTGCCGTTGACCATGGTATCCATGAACAGCTACGCCGTCTCTCCAAGCGCTATCTACACGGGCATGGATTTTTCTTTATCGGACGAGATGTTTTCTTTCCTCTGGCACTCGAAGGGGCGCTCAAGCTCAAAGAAATCAGCTACCTTCATGCAGAAGGGTATCCAAGCGGAGAGATGAAACATGGTCCAATCGCATTAGCCGATCCGGAACTCTTTACCATCGCACTTCTACCTCAACACAAACTCTACGATAAAACCAAAAGCAATGTAGAGGAATTAAGTGCACGTGATTCAACAATCTGTTCCATAAGTCCACTTGAGTTTGACAAAGCGGATGATCATATCCGTACGCATCATCACGAAGACTATATGCTTGAGTTTTTTGAAATGATGGTGGTACTGCAACTCCTCTCTATGGAAATCGCTGTTCGACTCGGAAACGATGTCGATATGCCTCGAAATCTCGCTAAAAGTGTTACCGTCGAGTAACACTTTCTCATTCTTCTTCATTTTCAAATATTTTTAATTCTTATTTAGCTATTCTAAAGGCTACACTTAGAAATTGAGGACAAATTCCGTTAGGTTGCGATGAATCAACCATTTCACCTGTTCGTGCTGCCCTGCATCCACTTGATGCATCACACATTATCTGCTTTGTTTCATATGCAATGACACTTTCCTGCGAAAGGGTATTGTAGGTGATAATATTCACATCGTCTATTTCAAATTTTTCACAAAAATGGGTTGCAATATGTTTATATACCTCTTGAGTGTTTGCATCTTTTTGAAGAGTTTGAGAAAAATGGTGTATTTCACCCAGCCGTGCAGACCCTTCACTAAGTGCGACAAGAGGATCATTTGGAGTATCAAGTCGAATAATACTGGATAAATTTTCTCTCATATTTTCCAATAGTGTTTGAAATTTTTCTACCAATCGGTTTAATGATGCTGCATCTTTATTTCCTGCAAGCTCATCAGAAATACGTGCATGATAATCACCCTCTTCCACTGCACGAGCACATTTACCCATGGCATCAAAACGATCAAAATAAATAAGAATTTTACTATGTATAAAATATGCCATTAAAGCAAATAAAAGGACCAATATAGCAGCTGTAATGAGTATATTACGATAATTGAGTGCTTTTAAGTCATTGGTCTGCATCTCAAGAGAAATCACCCCTAATGTATCCCCAGCTTTTACATCATGACAACTAAGACAATCAATCTTCTCACCGCTGGTTGCTTTATAGGGAATAGATAAACGGACAGTTGCATCTTCTAAAATAGCACCTTTGGTTTCTACGACCGCTTCACCACTGGTTAAAACTGATTTATCCAGTCCATCCTGAGCATCTTGAGAAAATGGTCCTTCTCCGTATTGATGAGATACTTTTGAGGAACGAACCACCCATACACGCTTCATCGACTCCAAAGAGGAAACTTGTTTCAAAAATTCATCACGCTGATTCATCGTTCCAGAAATCATATGTGCAGTAAGTCCCGCTTCAATAACCTTTGCTGTCGATAACGCTTGCATTTTGGCGCTAACCGCCGAAGACTTTCGCAAATCAACAATGGTATTCCAAAAAATAGCACCAAATAATATAAAAAGAGAGGAGAACAAGAGGAGAGAAATTTTAGTCTTTAAATGCATTGAATCTATCCTTCATTAAGAAGGGTAGATTATAAACGTTTTCAAATAAATTTAGGGTAAAAGCTTAGTGACAACCACAACCGGTTCCACAACTTTCACCGCTTGAAGCTTTTGGTGCAGGAGCTGCAGCCGTTGAACACGCAGATACACCAGGAGGAGTATTAGGCTGGATCGCTTGATTGTCAACTCCACCATCTTCATTGATTTTTTCAATCGTTGCCCATAATTCTTCAGCAGCCTTCATATAACGTTTTGCAGTTTCAGAAGTGGGCACACAATACGTTACGGGCTTCCCTTCATCTCCACCTGTACGAATTGCAGGCTCGATAGGAATTTGTGCCAAGATAGTCGTATCAAACTGCTTCGCCATCGCTTCAGACGTCCCTTTACCGAAGATGTCATACTCGACACCCGTATCCGGAGCGATAAAGCCAGACATATTTTCAATAACACCCGCGATTGGGATATGCAATTTTTTAAACATATCCAAACTTCGTCGTGAATCATCCAATGCTACCATTTGAGGAGTTGTCACCGTAACACCCACAGTAACCGGAACACTTTGAGCGAGTGTCAACTGTGCATCACCAGTGCCCGGAGGCATATCGATGACTAAACAATCCAAATCTGACCATAAAATATCACGCAAGAATTGCTCGATCGCTTTCATAATCATAGCACCGCGCCAAATGAGTGACTGTCCCTCTTCCATCAATGAACCCATTGACATCACTTCTACACCGTACGCTTTGATCGGAAGGACTTTATTTCCGACGACTTCAGGCTTGATTCCGTCAATACCCATCATACGAGGAATATTCGGTCCATAAATATCAGCGTCCAATAATCCTACTTTTTTCCCTTGCATCGCAAGTGCTACTGCAAGATTGACCGAAGTTGTTGATTTACCAACGCCCCCCTTGCCAGAACTGACCATAATGAAATTTTTCACTTGAGGAGCAATATTTTTACCCTTAGATGAACTTTCGCGAGGCATTTTCGGTGCTTGAACATTGATGACTACGTCACTAAAACCTGCAAGCTTCAACTCATCGGTAGCTTCATGCGTAATTTGGTGAGCCACTTCTGGCGCACTTGAGGTTATATCAACCAATACGCTGACATTTTTCCCCTCAATTTTAATCTCTTTAACAAATCCAAATGCTACGATGTCTTTCGTAAACCCTGGGTATGTAACCTTAGATAACGCACTTTTTACAATTTCTTCTGTCATTTTATTTTCCCTCATAATCAAATTATACAACGTCATCCTCGGGCTTGACCCGGGGATCCAGCTGGATTCCCGCCTACGCGGGAATGACACTAACTAGCCGTAGCCGCTTTATTTTCTTCTGCTGCAATCCACGCCATTGATTCTGGATTGTCCATAATCTGTTGGGTAATTTTGTAACTGCAAAACTTGGGTCCGCACATCGAGCAAAACTCTGCCTCTTTGAAAACATCCTGTGGCAATGTCTCATCATGGTACTCACGAGCACGCTCAGAGTCCAATGCAAGCTCAAACTGACGGTTCCAATCAAACGCATAACGGGCATCACTCATCGCATCATCCACATCACGCGCACCCTTACGACCGCGTGCAATATCTGCTGCGTGTGCTGCGATTTTATAGGCAATGATCCCATTACGAACATCTTCCGCATTGGGCAAGCCCAAATGCTCTTTTGGGGTCACATAGCACAACATCGATGCACCATGCCATCCGCCCACTGCCGCACCGATTGCGGAGCTAATATGATCATATCCAGCCGCAATGTCCGTTACAAGCGGTCCAAGAATATAAAACGGTGCTTCATGACAATATTCACGTTGGATTTTCATATTACGTTCAATTTGATTAAGAGGAACGTGTCCCGGTCCCTCGATCATCACTTGAACATTTTTTTCCCATGCACGTAATGTCAATTCTCCTAAAACTTTTAGTTCAGAAAGCTGTGCATCATCCGAAGCATCCGCTAAACATCCGGGACGAAGAGAATCTCCAAGTGAAAGAGAAACATCATAGCGAGCACAAATATCTAAAATCTCATCATACGCCGTATAAAAAGGATTTTCACGATGATAGTGCATCATCCATGCCGCCATCAAAGATCCGCCACGGCTGACGATTCCCATTTTACGTTTGGCGACTTTAGGCATGGTTGAGAGCAAGAAGCCTGCATGAATGGTGAAATAACTCACCCCTTGCTGTGCCTGACGCTCAAGAACTTCTAGCATTTTTTCAATACTCATATCTTCTATTTTATTATGAACATCGTGCAAGATTTGATAAATGGGCACCGTTCCGATTGGGATTTTCGAGTTGGCGATGACCGCACGGCGAATCTCATCCAAATCTCCCCCTGTAGATAGATCCATCGCAGTATCTGCTTTATAGTGCTGAGAAACTTGAATTTTTTCAATTTCACCTTGCACATCGCTGGCAATGGCTGAAGAACCGATATTGGCATTGATTTTACAGCGTGCCGCAATACCAATCGCCATCGGCTCTAAGTTTTTGTGGTTTATATTGGCAGGAATAATCAAACGACCTCGTGCTACTTCGCTTCGAACGAGCTCGGCATCGAGTTCTTCTATTGCCGCTACATACTTCATCTCTTCTGTGATAATGCCTTGCTTGGCATAATACATCTGAGTACAAACGGTATCATTTTTTCGTTCATCGACCCATTTCGTTCTCATACTTTTACTCCTTGGACTTTGCGTAAAGCGATAGTGGACTTATAAATAAGACCCCCTAAAAGGGTCGTATCGGTTTTAACTTATATTAAAAATTTCAAGAATGTTTAGGGAAACATTATTTTTATATGCTCTTTATTTCTCTATGATTTTAAGTAGAATTTATCACAAACAAGATAAAAAACAGCTTTTTATGTGTATACTTTCGTAACACTACCTATAAAACAGGATATAAATTGTCTGATTTGACACTTATTCTACTCGCAGCAGGTAATTCAAGCCGTTTTAAAGTCCCTGTCAAAAAACAGTGGCTTCGGATTGATCACGATCCGCTGTGGCTTTATGTTACCAACCGTATCACTCAAATGGAACATTTTGCTAAAGTCATTATAGTTGCACATCCTGATGAACTCCCATTTATGAAAAGTATGTGCGAGCATACAATCATAGCTGGAGGAGACACTCGTCAGCACTCGCTGCGTAATGCTGTAGCGCACGTGAAAACTTCCCATGTTCTTGTCAGCGACATAGCTCGTTCGTGTGTCAGCTCTGAACTCATACAGCGTCTTATTACTGCAAAAGATACCGCCGATTGCATTGTTCCCGCATTAAATGTCAGCGATACTATCGTTTATGACCAGCAAACCATCAATCGTGACCACGTAAAACGGATTCAAACACCTCAGCTTTCTAAAACATCTATCCTCGCACAAGCCCTAAAAACGGATATTGAGTACACCGATGAGAGCAGCGCAATAGTAGCTTTCAAAGGAACACGTCACCTCATCGAGGGAGATGTGCACGCCGATAAAATAACGCATAGTAATGACCTGTCTTCACTTAAATGTCTCAAATCTCCTTCAAATGCAATTTTTACGGGAAATGGCTTTGATGTCCATGGCTTTGAAGAAGGGAAACCTATGGTTCTTGGTGGAGTAGACATTCAGAGTACTTTTGGATTTTTAGCCCACAGTGATGGTGATGTTGCCATTCATGCCCTTATTGATGCCCTCCTTGGAGCTGCTTGTCTGGGTGATATTGGAATACTTTTCCCAGATACGGACAGTAACTATAAAAATGCAGACTCCAAAAAGTTGCTTGCTCAATGTGTTTTAAAACTGCATCAGTTTGGTTTTGTCATCTTACATGCTGATATTACCATCATTGCACAAACACCGAAAATTTCACCCTACAAAGAACAGATGCGCCGTACGCTCAGTGATTTATTGCACCTGCCCCTCGCACGATTAAACATTAAAGCCACAACAACAGAGCATCTCGGATTTATCGGGCGTAAAGAGGGAGTTGGTGTGCTTGCAACCGCTTCGTTATACTATTTTGATTGGAAAAACGGATGAACGTCTTAATTATCGAAAATGAGATTTATCTCGCACAAAGTATCGCTTCTAAACTCAGCGACCTCAATCACAATTGTGATATTAGCAGCTCTACAAAAGAGGCTCTTAAAGGGACTCCTTACGATGTCATTCTTCTCTCAACCAATATTAGCGGTCAAGATATTTATCCTGTTATTGAAGCATATAAAGATGCTGTCGTCATTTTAATGGTGTCGTATGTCAGTAATGATACGGTTTCAAAACCTCTTGCAGCTGGGGCAAAGGATTACATTCTTAAACCCTTTATGATTGAAGAGCTTATCCGAAAAATTCAACATTTCCAAAATCACGAACGTCTTCGCCGTCAAAATCAAACCTATGAACGTTATTTGGCTCATACCTTTACGAGCGTGAAGCTTGATGAAGACTTCGACAAAACAGAACTCCCACTCATGATTTGCAGCGGTTATCAAAAATATGCAGACGCTTTTGCATTTGGGTATGCAGAGCATCATCGCCAAACACTTCAATTTATTTCTCTTGGTTCCCCTAAAGCATTACATGACATTGCTCTTTTCTCCAATACAAACGTCCTCTACCTTACCGATTTTCAAAATCTCAAAAAAAGCAATCATAAAACTTTTTTTGATCTGATTGAAAAAAGCTCCTCTATTATTTCCAGTACGGATCATGTTGAAAATATCCCTTTTCGCATTATTGACATTGAAAGTGAAAGTCAACTTTTTGATCAGGGTGAAATCTTGCCGATCGAAGAGTACGTCAAATACATCATGACTAATTTTCAGAACCGTTTTCCGGATACGGAGCTCTCAAAAAAATTAGGTATTTCGCGCAAAAGTTTATGGGAAAAGAGAAAGAAGTATGGCATCATCAAGAAAAAATAGAGCTCTTTACATCGACCAAGAGGCACTAAGCGCACTTACACTGCTTAAATCAGGGATGCTCGCTCCTGTCACACAACTCATGAATGCACAGCAATGTATAGAAGTGCTTCAAAGTGGACTTTTTAAAGGGACAACCTTCCCCTTCCCGCTTATTCTCTCCCCCAATGGCAAGACAAACGAGAGTATCTTACTCAGCACTCAAAAAGGAGAAATCCTTGATTTAGTTAGTGAGCATACAATCGTCGGCAGTATTTGTGTTGATGAAGTATTCCCCATCAATCCCATCGAACGTCTCAAACAAATTTACGGCACTGAAGACCTTGCCCATCCGGGAGTTAGTGCCACCTACAAACGATTGGGAAAATATGCCCTTTGTGGAGAATACACCATAGACCTCTCCCCTATCGAAGAGATTCGCTCAAAGATTAAAAAAGCGCAGGAACAAATTTCGGCGAAACACACAACCGCTATTTTTATGGCAGCCAATCCTCTCCATCGTGCACACGAGCGTCTCATTCGCCAAAGTTTGGAGAGAAGCGATTTAGTCGTTATCTTTCTCTTTAAACCCTACGCTAGCAGTGATCTTAATTATGAACTTCGACATGAAGTACTCGAATTTTTTATCACAGATTACCTCCCGCAAGGTCGTGTTATTGTTGTTCCTCTCGAAAACAGCTATATTTTTGCAGGAAGTAATGAAGTCATACTCGATGCTATTGTTGCCAAAAACTACGGATGTGATCGTCTTATGATTGGACAAAATCATGCAGGAATCGGTATGTACTACGATCGAAATGCTAACAAATCGGTTGTCGATCGCCTGATCGGTATTAACATCGAAGTGTGCATCGCCAGTGAATACGTTTATTGCAATCTGTGTAAAACGCTTGTTAGTATACAAACCTGCCCACATGGACACCATCACCATATTTCTTACAATTCCGAATCAATCTTAGAGCTTATGAAACAAGGACTTCTTCCCCCTGCCGTCTTAGTTCGAAAAGAGATTTCATCCCTTATCGTCTCAACGCTTCATCCAAACCGATTTAAAAATCTAGCCAAGCTCTATTACGACATCATGCCCACCAACGGGCTGCTCGAAGAACACAGTGAAAATGATTTTTATATCGAATTGATGAATCTTTATCAAACTACTTCTCTAACTTAGGAACGATTATGAAACTAAATTGGCTTTTTCTGACCCTCTTTAAAAGCGGTCATGCACCCAAAGCACCCGGAACCGTAGGAACACTCGTTTCTCTCCCTTTTGGCGTTGCAATTTTGATGTTTTTTGGGTCACAAACCCTTTTTATGCTCTCGATTTTAATTACTCTTATCGCAATAAAAGCGATTGATAAACACGAAGCTACATCAAATGAACATGATGATTCACGCATTGTTATTGATGAACTGGTCGGAATGTGGATTGCCCTTGCCATTGCTCCGGGGATAGCATTTACTATGGGTGATTTAGGAAATATGAGTAATGGAATAGCCATCCAAATTGTACTAAGTTTTATTTTCTTCCGACTTTATGACATCAAAAAACCGTCTCTTATCGGACGAATAGATCGTGAAACCAAAGGGGGATGGGGAGTGATGGGTGATGATATACTTGCAGGATTTGCCGCAGGAATCAGTGCCGCTCTTATTTGGCAAATTGTTTTGAAAAGCGGACTAATCGGCTAAACAACGCACATTCTTCCCTTCGGGGAGTCCTTCTTTATACTTTCTTTATACTAAATGATCCAATCCTGAGACTTCACTGATATTACAGCCCTTATAATATACCTCTAAATCCT
>Ga0268283_1000654_pt1 | contig 20483 bp, 11 predicted proteins | sample saktaG_13_FD_190140 | JGI IMG/M metagenome (GOLD analysis project Ga0268283, IMG submission 190140) | Saline water microbial communities from Sakinaw Lake, British Columbia, Canada - sak_2013_06_06_36m | ecosystem: Environmental > Aquatic > Non-marine Saline and Alkaline > Saline ... | reverse complement strand
TTCTCTTATGGACTAAAACATATACTCTGCAAGAGATAACAAAATGAATTGCTTGAAATAAATTCAGATGGTTGGTAGAATCCAACGGTCATTTGCGGTAATAGATATTTTATCACTTAAAATCACCTTGCATTGATTCAAAATTTGTGACAGGTTTGTGACACTTTTTCAGGGGGGCGGCCCTTATGGAATGGACAAAGACGAGCTATGATGGAGTGTATACCAGAGAGTCAAAAGCCCAAAAACACGGGATTGGCAAAGATTATAGTATTTCAATCCGATACCGCTTTAACGGAAAAAATTATCAAGAAGTGATCGGACGAGCTTCAAAAGGCAACACACCCAAAAAGGCGTTTTTGATTCTGGATAAACTCAAAAGCAATCAGAAACAGGGGATACCGCCTTTTACATTAAAGGAACGGACATTGATGAAATTGGCCAAAGACGAGGCCGAGGAACAGGAAAAAACCCGAATTGAAAAAGAAAACATCTCCTTCATCGACTTCTTTGAAAACGTTTATCTGCCAATAACCAGAACCAGCAAGAAACCGCTTTCCGTGGCGAAAGAAGAGCAGCACGTCAAAAACTGGATAAAGCCTGCTATCGGTAGTTTGCCATTGAAGGAACTGAAAAAAACACATGTTGAAACGATAAAAAACCGAATACTTGAAGCAGGCCGGACAACCCGAACCGCTCAATATGTTTTGGCAACTATCCGTCAAGCATGGAACGCGGCAAGGCTTGATGATATTGTATCGGGGGATTCACCCACACGCAGCGTAAAATTGCCAAAGGTTGACAACAGACGACAGCGTTATTTATCCCCTGATGAATGCGAGGTGCTATTGACTGCATTGAAACCGCATTCTGAACACGTTTATTTTATTTCTATCCTGTCTTTGGATACCGGAATGAGGTTCTCAGAGATTGCAAATCTTGAATGGCAGGACGTCAACATTTATGCAGAGTCCTTATTTTTGCGAGACACAAAATCAGGCCGGAATAGAACCGTTTTTATGACTTCCAGGGTAAAGGAATTGTTTCAGAAAATGGCATTCGGAAAGCCGGATGAGCTTGTTTTTCCGAACCGGGACGGAAAGAGGATGAAGCACATCAGCAAAACTTTTGATGAAACGGTTGAAAAACTTGGACTAAACCGGGGGATCACAGATAGCCGTTACAAGGCCGTTTATCACTCATTGAGGCACACACACGCAAGCCGGTTATTGGAATCAGGCGTTGACATTTACCATGTAAAAGAGTTGCTTGGACACCAAAGCATTCAAACCACCGAGCGTTACACGCATACGCGGGACGAAACCCTGAAAAATGCCGTTAAACGTATGGAAGAAAAAATAATTAATCCACAGAAAAGCAACCATTTGATCTGATGTGTTAAACAAAAAAGTTAAACACTTTTCACGGGCTACCGGGACGCCAGGAAAAGCACCATGACTACCTGTCCGTGAATTTTCAAGGAAACCGCGTTTGACAAGGAAAATGGAAATCGAAGAATTTTCAGATGACGGTCAGGAGCAGCCACCTGTCGCCTGTCAGGTTAAGAAAGGCCGTCAAGTCTATGGAGACTGCAATACAGCCGAAACAGGGAGCAGATGTGGTCCAGTTAAGGATGTCTCTTGACATGGCAGCTTATTGATAATATTACCAGCATAAATAAATAAGTGAAGGTGATTCTATCATGATGGCCAAAGACACGAATAGCCATGGTTCCCGCTTCGACAGGGCGGTTGCCGTCTTCAAGAACCACGGCGGAATTCTCCACACGGCTCAGGCGCTTCGTTCGGGCATCCACCCCGGCACACTCTACGCCATGCGGGACTCCGGCGTGCTGGAGATGGTGAGCCGCGGCGTATATCGCCTTGCCGACAGCTCACCGCTGAGCAATCCCGACTTGGTGACCGTCGCAACCCGTGTCCCAGGCGGCGTGATCTGCCTGATCTCCGCACTGGCGTTTCACGAGATCACCGCCCAGATACCCCACGAGGTCCATGTGGCGCTGCCGCGCGGAGCGGAGGAACCCCGCCTGGACCATCCACCGATCAAGACCTACCGGTTTACCGGCGATGCCTATACGGAGGGCGTGGAATCCCATGAACTCGACGGCGTAATCGCGCGAATCTACAGCCCGGAGAAGACGCTTGCCGACTGCTTCAAGTTCCGCAATAAAGTTGGCCTCGATACGGCGGTGGAGGCGGTTCGCTTCTACCGCGAACGAAAGCGCGTCAAGGTGGATGACCTCATGCGGTATGCGGCGATTTGCCGGGTGACAAAGATCATCCGCCCCTATCTTGAGGCGCTTCTGTAATGGCAGGAAGCATCAAGAACATTGCCGCATCCGTGCATCATCGCCTTCTCAGCAAAGCCAGTGAAGTGACAAATTCAAGAGGGCTAAAGTGCACCCTATGCAAAAATGCCAAAATCATCAGATCATATTTTCTGGCAGGCCGCCTAAGTTCTTGACATTCTATCTCAGGAAAAATATTGTTATGTTAACAAAATGGAAAATACGTCGCATCTCGAAAAATGGATGAGAGAGGGGTATGTATGTCTCAGAACACACAAAAGATACACTATCAGGGAAAGCCGATTGAGCGGACAGAACATCCGCATATTGTGAAGGTACAAGGGGTGGCCAGTGGTGAACCGATTATTTTAGGGACTCGTATTATGGTTCGAACCATTATTGAACACTATCAGTTGGGGAGTTCCATTGAGGAGATATTATGGGATTTCCCTCATCTGACCTCTGCCCAAGTGCATGATGCCCTATCCTATTACCATGATCACCAACAGGAAATGGATGGGTTATTAGCACAAGCCACCTATGAATATTGGAACCCCCGGCTCACCAAACGGCACAGAGGCGATGCTCAAGCTCTATCTTAACGAAAATCTCAGTTGGCGGATTGCAAAATCCTTACGCGAGTATGGCTATGATGTCATCAGTTCGCATGAGGCGGAGATGGATCAAGCCGATGATCCGACACAATTTGCGTTTGCCGTTAAGCAGGGGCGGGCCGTTGTTACCAATAATTTCCGTGATTTTGTCGCGTTGGATGAAGCCTATGCTGCACAAGGGAAAACCCATTATGGGATCATTTTTACGATCAAATATTCCCTTCCTCTTCTGATTCGACGCCTCAGGGCGGTCCTTGAATCGGTATCGCAAGAACACATGATGAATCAAATTAGATGGTTGAATGAATTTGAAGGCATCAATCGCCATGATGGTTCCACTGGATAATATTTTGCCTCTTAATCGGAACCGGCCAGGGTGACCAATAAATGCTCCTTGGCTCTGGTTGCAGCTACATACCGATCGCAGCGGAATGATCGCCATCCGTAACAGCCACCCCACCATCCAGATCATCGATTTCCATGCCGTCCACGATTCCCACAGCAAACCGGCAAATCTGTTCACTGACACGGTAAATAGTCAAAATTCGGACGGCTTCGTAAGCGTTCATGACACGTGTGTCGCAACTATAAATGAAAATTGCTTCTCACGCGAAGGCGCAAAGGATACTTCTTTCCGTGTATTCCGTGGTTTAAAGTATTTTCATGGCCGTCAAGTTTGTTTCGAAACAAGATGCGGCAAAAGTTTGATAACGCAGATTTTTTAAAAACCTTGTTTATCAGTTCAAAAATATTCATAAATGACGACTTCAGATCAATAAAAACCACCATATTTAAACTTTCCCTTGACCTTAGTTTAAAATTGTTATTTTTTGATGACTATGGGTACTGTAAGTAAGACAAAAATAAACCGCCTCATCAATCAGTGGATCACCGGCACCCCCGGTGCCGTTTCCTATCTGGGTGCTTCAGGTTTCGGTCGTGATCTGCTCGTAAAGTATAAAAACAGCGGCTGGCTGGAGCCGTTTGGCCGTGGCGCATACATACGCTCCGGGGACAGGGTGGGCTGGCCTGGCGCTCTTTATACACTTCAGACGCAACTCGCACTCCCTGTTCATGTCGGAGGAAAATCAGCCCTTGAACTGAAAGGATATGCCCATTACCTGCCGGCGAAACAGAACAGGGTCTTTCTGTACGGTCCACGAGGACTGATATTACCGTCCTGGTTCACGGAAGATCATTTCGGCGTTAAATTTGTTGTGACGCGAACAAATCTCTTCCCTGCGGATAGCCTGGAGGGGTTTACTGATTTTAAAGATCGTGATTTTTCTGTCAGAATCGCGGCGCCGGAGCGTGCGGCCATGGAAATGCTACATCTGGCGCCCAAAGAAGTCGAATTCGACGAAGCCCAGTTGATCATGGAAAACCTGGTCACCCTTCGACCGGACGTTGTTCAGGGGTTGTTGGCGGCATGCCGCTCCGTAAAGGTGAAAAGGCTGTTTCTTTATATGGCGGAGAGACATGAACACACCTGGTTGTCGAAGTTGGATTTATCGAAAATCGATCTCGGGAAAGGAAAGCGGATGATCATACCGAACGGCCGGTTTGACGCGAAATACCAGATAACCGTTCCCGTCGATCGTGAAGGAATACCTGCGTGATCGATTCCGTATACTTCAAACAGGCCGAATTGCTCCTGCGGATCATTCCGCTAATCGACAGAGAAGCCGTCTTCGCCCTGAAAGGCGGGACGGCTATCAATTTCTTTGTCAGGGATCTTTCCGTCCTTTCAACGAACTCCTGCAGCACTTCTTGATTAAAATTCGGTGAGCCCATCGGCACAAGAGTATGGTATTAAAGCTCCCGTTTTAGACTCCAGCCATATTTTTTCACGATGAGCGGCATCGTAAACCTGTTGCTTATTTGGAAATTTTTCCGCTACTTGGTGAATAACGCGAAGCTCTTCCTGGGAAAGCAATTCGGCATCCTTTACGTCCGATTCCTGGATGGATTTTACCAACTCTCTGTAGTTGTTCAGTTGGGGGCCATAGGTCATGGCAGCGTAACTTGCACCTGTAAGTCCCTTGCCAAGTTGCCGGAAAGCGAGCATGTCTGCGTACCACAAATATTTTGCCAAAAACAATAGCTTGTCTCCGGATTTGAGCAACCGTTTCCGGAGTGTTCTCTCAAATGCTTCAGCTACAAGCTTGATTCGAGGCAGACTGATTTCTCGGTTGCCGGTGTAACTATCCGCACGGATGGTATATTGCAGTTGTATCCGCAAGGCATGATCCATGGACTTGGTCTGAATCATGCCGGTTTCCCAGCGTTTGATACTGGCAATGCCGACATTCATAACATCAGCCAATTGTTGCTGGGTGAGTTCTTTGGTCTCCCGCAGGGATCTGATTTCCTGGCCGGTAAGAAGGCCTGCCTTTTTTCGATAGGCGTCTGCAATGGCGCGTTGAACATCGCCGGCAGACTGCGCAGTGCCGGCCTCAAGGCCACATTCCGGGCAAATAAATGCGTCGGCACAATATTCAATATCAACGCCTCTAAAGGTTTTCTGTTTTTTCATTTTTTTTTGCGCCATCGGGCCATGCCCTTTGGGGCAATTCAGCGCATTCATGATGATTCCTCCATGGGTCGATCCTGATGCAGGGACACCAACCAAATCGATTCTTCAAAAAGGGCAAATTTGAAATATATTCTGCATTTAAATCGGCGGCTTTCGATGACAAAAGGAAAGAGCTCAAGTCCTTTGATTTCCTGCTTGTAGGCTCTTTGCGGCGGACGGGATCCCGCATAATGGATCATAGTTGTTTCATCCAATAACTCCGCCAAAATCTCGATCAGTTCATCGCCAATATCATAACCGAGCTCGATAGCGTCTTCAGCGATCACATCTTGATCAATCAGGAAAATTTTTCCATTCTTTACCGCAGCTCTCGCATCACGCAATTTGCCAAATAGTTCTTTATTCGATGGTCTATGCATTTATTATGGTATCAATTGATACTTTGTCAAGGATTTTCCAACTTAGAAACAATCATTTTACGAAATGCCCAATTTCCAATCCGGCAAATCGACCCACAAAGCAGATCCGGGTAAAATTAAATGGATGTTGTTAATTCGGCACCGGCCAAAGTGACCAATAAATGCTCCCTGGCTCTGGTTGCAGCCACATACCGCTCGCAGCGGGATGCGGCTTCGGCCTTGGTCAACTGATTCATGGGATCATCTTTGTCCGCACAGGCCAGCGCCACAGCCCGAAATTCAAGCCCTTTGATGCGTTTGATGGTGCCCAGCCGGATGCCCGGCATATCGGATCCGGGGTCATCTTCCCGCGGTTTAAGCTGGTAGGTTGCAATTCCGGCAGTCGTGAGTGCGGAGCGGATTTCCGGTTTGTAGGGCGTTACGCAGATTTCATGGGTTGCAAGGCCCTGGTCGGCCATCAGGGTTTTAGCCCAGGCCACAATCGCTTCGGCTTCGTTTTTGGCGTTATCACAGTGCTGAATAATTGGGTCCGGTCCCTTGAACGCGGAATGATCACCATCCGTAACAGCCACTCCGCCATCCAGATCATCGATTTCCATGCCGTTTACAATTCCCATGGCAAACCGGCGAATCTGTTCACTGGTGCGGTAATTGATCTTTAACCGCCAGGAGCGGCCCTGGATATTGATGCCCGCGCGTTTCAGCGGAATTTTTGTCCGGTAAATCCGCTGATGGCCGTCTCCCGCGGTACAAAGCGGATCCGGGGTGCCTTTGTCAACAGGGCTCAGCGCCCGAATCAGCCGGAGCGCCTCCAGGCTGAAATCCTGAATTTCATCCACCAGCACATGCACATATTTTTCAAAATGGCCCTGCTCAATGGCCAGCCGGGCCTGGTGAACCGCTCCTTCAAACGTCAGCAGATTCCGTTTTTTTAGCCCCCTCTGGAACGCCCTGAAAATGGGCCAGGCTGCCCGGCGCTGCTTGCGGTCCATGCGGGGTCTTCCGGAACGGACGGTCGTCAGATAGGCATCTTCTTCATCAATGCCGTTCGAATCGATGACCAGAAAATATTCTTTTTTCAGCTCCTCTCTGGGCAGGGGCAATTCACCCAAACTCGGATCCATCCAGATATCTTCCCAGATATCCGAGTATTCTTCATCCGCGGCAATTCGTCCGCGCCACCCGGAACGCAGACAAACGGTACGTGCCAGGGCATGCAGATTGGTCACCTCAATTTTATCCGCTGCTTTGGGGTCCAGTTTTTGAACCTGATTTTTGAGCATAATGGACAGATTGGTGGTAAATGTTGTCAGGAGCACCTTGTCCCGGGCATCTTTTAGCTTATTGGCCAGATACACGGCCCGATGCATCAGGGCCACGGTTTTTCCGGTACCGGCCGATCCGCTGATATGCATCGGCCCCTTGGTCTGCCGTTCCACAAGTTTACGCTGATAGGGATGCAGGAATATCCGCCATTCATCTATAGACGCTTTCAGGATATCCCGCAGATGTTCTTCTCCTTCCACCAGGACCAGGTCAACATGGGGAGCCCGATCGATATGGCTGAAATCGCCGGCGCCGTCCGGGGCATCGCTCGCCGCCTGTTCCGGTGTCAGTCCCAGCATCTCCTCCACGGCTTTTTCGATGCTCATGCCTGACGCCACGCCGTACAGGACATCCCTGCAGTCCGTGGGCAGATAATCGGATAGCGCATCCAGTGCGTGATCCGAATGGATCGCCTTGACCGCGGGGATCAGAGGCTTGGGAACTCCGGCCTTGAACAGGTCTTCATCAGAGAGCCGGCTTAACGGATAAAAGCTATCCGCATCATCCTGTTTTTGTTTCTGTTGGACAGCCGACTCGATTTCCAATACGTCAAAGAGCTGAAAGACGCCGGTTGCCCCATGCACCTCAAAGCGTTTGTTTTTGGCCCAGTCATATGCCCGATCATGCGTGTCGATATGCACCAGCAGAAACGTATCGCCTTTTTCCGGCGCCACGATGATGGCCCGGTACCCGCCCGGCAGATCCGCGCCACGGACTTTCGGATCAATCATGGTTTCCTGCAGCGCATGCAGTCCGATGCCGGGATCATAGGGGTCGGTTTGAAACAGATCGATCCATTCGGAAATTTTCTTTTGTACTTTTGCCGGTAATTTCCCAAAGTTTTTCAACAAATTTCGATGAAGCATCAGTTTCGCCATGCGTTATTCTCCTTTGGCGCTTTTCTTTAGGATATCGATCAGCCAGTTGCCGCCTTTTGCCTGGAGATCACTTATGACAACGACTTTCCATCCAAGGTCTTGCCACTGACCGGCAAAAGCCGTCTGATCTCCAGCCAGAACCGCTACAGGTGGCGTATAATCCGGCCAGGCCAGTTCGGCAAAGGCATCATCATCGATGCTGTCGTTATAATGCGCGACAAGGGGCGCCGGGATCGTGGTCCCGGCCATCAGGTGGATAAAAGGCCGAAGCGATGCGGAGGCGTCGTTCAGGATGTTCTGCCAGGCTTCCGGAAGCAGTTCCCGGGCCGTGTCGGGAAGATCCGGCGCCGTGTCTTTTTCAATCTCGGCAGAAGACCAGAAACAGAAATTCTCACTGAACTGATAGAAGTTCAAGCAAGCCAGAAAGCGCCGCCAGCGCTCGGGATAATCGCTGCCGCTCACCTCCGCGTCGCTGTCCCCGATTCTTGCCAGAATGATGGTTTTGCTCTGCCTGTGGCTGAGAATATCTTCAACTGAAATACATCCCACGACATCCTGATTCTGGCCGGCCCGATCATTATATACCCAGTCCCCTTCATCCTGATGTCCGGGCTGAACCATCGCCATTCCTTTCCGCCATTCAGCCAAGCCTTGTCGCAGATCTGTCTGAAAGACCCTGCGCTTACCGTAAAGCAGTTGCAATGGCCAGAAAGCGGTAAAATGGGCCAGAACCTTCCAGTTGGCTCCCACGGGGTTGTGGAGGAAGGCCTTAAGCTGTTCCATCCCGTTTCTGATCACCAGCCCCGCATCCGGAAGTTTCATCCCGTTTGCTTTACCGGCATACTCCGCCAGGGTTTTGGCCACCTGGGGATGACACACCATGGGATGTTCGGGCCGGTCCGTGGTCAAATCATCCCAGGTGATGCTCCATACATGATAGTGTCCGCTTTCCAGAATGGCCCGTCTTTTATGCATATCGTCAGCCAGTCGGTTGTTGGGATGGCAGTGAAATTCAAACCCATCGGTAAACACGGCGACCGGCCGGATGTCATCATCATCGCATCGCAGCAGAAAATCCGGCTGGGATGGCGTCATGACTCCCTGTGCCAGGCCTATTGACGGTTGCAGTTCCAGCTCCCACAATCGGTTTGCATCCGGCAGGGAAAATCGGAAGCCTTGCCCGCCCCGGATGAGGGTCTCTCCCCATTTTCCTTTCTGTTCTTCTACATAATCCTGAAGGGTCTGCACAAATTTCTTTTCCAGGATGCTGCCAAAAAGTGAGTCCGGCTTGATGGCGTCCAGCGTCTTCTCCCGGTTCCTCAGCCCGCCGGCTTCGATGAGCTGATTCAGCAGGCGGATGCCCCGCTCCCGGCTGATTTTATCGGCGCTGTACTGCAGGTGATAGGATCGGATGCATCGATAGCATCCGTCGGTATCTGCGGCGGATTCCTGCTGAACCAGTTTTCTGCAGGTACAGGTTTCCAGCGCATCCCGGGCAAAACGCAGCACCTCCATGATACCTTCGCCCTCCAGTCCGTCTGCATTCTTTTTCTGATACAGGGTCTTGAGGTACCCGGTTCCGCCGGGGACTGCGTCCATCAGAACGAGGAATTGCCGGTTAAGTCCCGTTGCGGCATCCGGAAGTGTCTGGGGAGAAATGATGAGATGAGCCGGGTTGCCTTCAAAGCGCAGCCGAAGCCCCAGATAAATACAGGCGATCAGGGTCTGGATGTCATGATCATCGGTTACGGGCAGCAGCAGGCGGATGGCATCGGAGCGCAGTTGCCGGTATAAATAGACATTTTCCCACTGATACGGATTGCCGGCTTTGCCTTCCTGCCGCATTTTTTCATGGCGCCGCCGGGCCTGACAGCTCCTGCGGTGCCTTGTTTCCTCAACGGATTTCCCGGAGGGAACCACAATGCCGCAATTCCGGCAGATTTGAAATCCGACTTCCGGCGCCTTCTGGCCCGGCCCAAACGGCAGGGGCCCCGGCTCTCCCCAATACCCTACGTTGATATCGCGACGGATCATGGCCGCCCGGTATTCAATGCCAAAAGGCAAATGCTCATTGCCCACGGCTCCCACCGGGGCTTCAATCGTCTGGTCAAAGGAAATCAACACCTGGTAGCGTTCACGCTGCCGCTCTTCGTTGCGGTCTCCGGAAAGGCTCTCATAATGCTCCATATGGGACATGGCCTGGGACCTGGCAAACTCGATAAACTGCTTCTGCTGGCCCAGATCCAACTGGCTTTCGTTATCGCCGTCATGGCCGCACTGCGGACAGCAGGAAGCGGCCCCCGGTTGCCAGAGCTGCTCTGTCCGGCGCATATGTCCGCATCTGCCGCAGATGGCCCAGGATTCGACAATCGGTTGCTGAGGGTTGCCGATGGCGATCTGCTGAATGATGAACTGCCGGCTGTGGGTATAGAAGCTGTTGCCCGGAGCCAGATCCCTCAGGGCTGTTCCTGCCGGCCGGGATACCTCAACCGGTGGATGCTCCTGCTGGCCTTCCTGGTATTTATTGAAGATGGCGCCGTAAAAATGGACGCCTCGCTCCGGAAAAGCATAATTGGGCAGGAGGCCGAAATCGGTTAAGATCTGCAGGGTCCCCGTCAAATTCAACGTGTTCATCCGGCCCCGAAGGATGCGCAGCTCCTGATCGATCTCCCGTCCGGTCTCTTTTTCCTCCGGCTCCAGCGCAGCCCGTTGGGTTTTCAAGCGATCTGCGGCGTTCACCATGTCCCGGTAAAGCCGGTCAAATTCGTTGGCCGCCTGGTGAATCCGCTGGGTCAACAGGTCGGTCCCGGTTTCAGTCATAAACCGTTCACGGGTATCCGGCTGAACGTTCGCCAGCGAAAAGCGATGGAGAAACCGGCTGCGAAGCTCCGCCTCCCGGGTGGTGATCCAGCCCAGCATGCCGGGCAGGGCGCCATTGCTGCGCTTCATGTCCTCAACCAGTTGTCTGCCGTTGCCGGGGATGTGGGTCAGTCTCTTTTCCCGGGTGGCGCAGTCAAAACAGTATCCCAGGTACTGGCGTGCCAGAACGGCGGAGGCATCCAGCCAACATCCCGGCGTTTCGATCCGGCCTTTTAGCATCTGTGCGGGGCGGGCGAAGAAAAACAGGTCATGGGGTTTCTGGTTGATAAAGGAGACGATCAGAGCCGTGCCCGTGGCTCGGCCCGCCCTGCCGATCCGCTGCAGATAGCTGGATGTATCCGGGGGTATGGAACAAAGTATCGTGCTGGAAAGATCGCCAATGTCAATGCCCATCTCCAGGGTGCTGGTGCAGGTCAGGATGTTGGGATCATCGGCATGCTGCATATGGGCAAAGTCACTTTCCAGCTTTTCCCGCTCGGTTGTGCCCAGAAGGCCCGTGTGCTCCTGCGCCACAACCCGGCGAAGCGCCCCTTTCCGGTAACGGTTCTGATAATACAGTTGGCGCGGGGTAAAACTCTGTCTCCGGTAGCGTCCCCTGTCGGCATAATATTCCATGCTGGGCGCATCGGTCCATATATCGGCCTCTGCCTCAGGCCGGATCACCGATCGTCCGCTCTCGGTGCAGACCAGATGTGTGCCGTCCGGGTAAAGGATCGCCGCTTTATCAGAAATAACAAACCAGGCTTTTAAGCCGTCCTGATGGATTTTGTATAGCAGGCCGGTTTGGACTCCGACCTTCAATAATGCGCCGATCAGATCCAGAATGCTGGATTCCGGCACAGCGGGTTGCCCCAGGGCTCGGTACGCCCAGACCACATGCCAGGGAGATTGGCCGCCTCGGGTGGATGCCAGCAAAAACTCATGATCCGTCTGGGGCTGAGTCACCATGAGCCTGGGGCGATAACGGCCGGCCGGCGGATAGGATTCGCGTCCGGCTACGGTTCTGCCAAAAGGGTATTTGCCCCAGAAATTCTGAGCGGCATAGGACGCCAGATACGGATGCTGCAAGGCGCCCCGCTCGCGATAGCGATGCAGAAATCCATAAATCCAGAGAAGCAGTTCATTTTCCTGAATTCTTTCCAGTATGGGGTCAATACCGGGAAGTTGTTCCCTCAGCATTCGGGCCGTATCCGCTACCTTGATCTCATCCCATCCCAGACAGGAACTGCCGCTTAACTCCATGGTCCGGCCATGGGTTTGCATCACCCCGAATTCGCTGGTGGCCTCCCAGGTCAGCCGGGCGGCGATGGTATCCTGGAGGGTTTTGGGCGGCGCATATCCGGAGGGACTGTTCCGGAATTTCAGGTAGGGAGGGTACTGCTGCAAGTCCGGGGGCAAAAGCGTTCCCAGAGCCTTGGCCGGTCCGGGAAATCCCGGCCGTTCCTGGGACCAGTGGGCCAACAACCGGGCGCCGGTCTCTACAAGGGGCAACCCCTGCTGGCCGGCGGCATCGATAACATGCTGCAGGGCGGTCCGAAACGTGAAATGATAGGTTCTGGCAGTAAAAAATCCGGCCCGGTGTGAAGCGTCCTGAACACTGTCCGTAAATGCCAGCAGCTTGGGTGCATTGTTGAGGACAGAGCCGAACATCTCATCGATGGCCACGCTGGAAAGGGTCGCGGACTGGCTGCCGATAAAAAAAAGGCCTGTCTGGGATTGGCAGGTGGGACAGCACGGGTCGCCAATGACCTTGTTCTTGGGGTTGACGCGGGTCCGAGCAATAACCCGGACTTGCATCCTTTTGGGGCTGTCGGTCAGCGGGCAGGGGCCGTCTCCTTTTCGCAGCACCAGACTGTCGGAGCAGAGAAAATCCCGATTGTCCTTCAAGCTTAATTGTATCTGCTGTTTCTCTTTTTCCGGTCGATCTGCCTCATTCCACGGACTGATCACCACCAGATGCTTGTTCTTTTCCCCGTTTTGACCAAACCAGGCCCGGTAAATGGCTGCCGGATCATCCAGAAGCTGCATGCCATCCACGCCTTGATTTTGAAGCTCACTTTCCTTGGTGGGGTCATGAATGGCAATCCAGCCGGACTCGCCGCATTCACTGCAATGAAAGGCCGGCAGGATCCGCACCCCATGAATCGGCTCATCCAGCCAGGCAAAACAGGGGGTATCCGAAATCACCCGTCCCAGGCGCCGGAGTTCCCGAATCCAGAGCTGTACCTGAGTGGGTGCCAATGGAATCGGTCGAGGGATCTCCTGCCCGCTGCGAATCTCCCAGGCATGGCTCACCAATGCAATGAAAGAGGACGCCAGCCGGTGCCGGGCATCGTGTTTGGCAAATATTCCAAAAGAAGGATCCAGATTGGCCAGTTGATCCAGCAGGACGTTCCATGGCAGCGGGTCCTGACGGCTCTTTTCCGCTCTGGAAAAAATGTCCAGCAGTATCTTGAACAACCGGGTCTGTTTCAACCAGTTGCCAAGCGCAATGCGCCAGGCCGCTTCATCTGCTTCCGGGCCGGCATTTCCATCATTTCGACCGGGAACCGGGCCTCCCCAGATCCGGGCCTGGCGTCCGGCATAGGCCAGGGCATCCTCGTCTTCTTGCGGCTCGCATTCCGCAGGATCCGGAAAATCGATATCTGTCAATTCGGATGCCACGATTTCTTCCACCTTCAGGCGGTCTTCGTCGATGACCGCCTCCGGAGGGATGTCTTCCTCAAACAGGGTGCTGCTGAACCGCGCAAGCCGGTCCCGGCCGGTCTCTCCCGCGTCTTTGGCCGCATCATCACTGCCGGTGTCCCGCTCATCCAGGGTGGCGCTTGTGCCTACCACACATAACTCCCCTTTGGAGATGTCCAGCCGCTCCTTCAGGCGGCGGATCAAACAGGCTACGTCCGCTCCCTGGGCGCCGTCATAGGTGTGCAGTTCATCCAGAACCAAATACTTCAGCACTTCGGGCGGATTGAACCGCCACAATTCTTTGTCCTGGGGCCGCATCAGAAGGAAATCAAGCATCTTGTAATTGGTCAGCAGGATATCCGGCGGGTTTTCCAGCAGTCGGGCATGATTGGAAATGCCATGAAAACTGCCGTTGATTTTTCCCATTTCCGTTGTTCCGGAATCCCTGCTTTCTCCCGGAGCTGCCGAATCATAACGGCCGGTGTAAGTTCCCACACGGATTCCCGCATCATTCAGGGCGGGGTTTTCCAGGATGATTCTGGCGAACCGTTTTTCCTGGTCCGCGGCCAGGGCGTTCATGGGGTACAGAATGATGGCCTTGATCCCTTTTTGGCCATGGACCCGTAGGCAGTGATCCAGAATGGGAAACAGAAAACATTCTGTTTTGCCGGAGCCGGTTCCGGTGGTGATAATGGTGGATTGGGGTTTTTTGTCCTTACTGGAAAGCCGCTTCCAGGCATTGAACTGGTGGAGAAATGGATGAAAAGGGATGTGAATATCCAGCGGGATCGCCATTCCCTCCGGCGCCGGACGAAACGGGCGCCTTAATTGAATCCATGGCCCTTTAAAAAGACCGGTGTCCGGATCCTCGATAAACCGGGTAAAAGCGTTTTCCGTTTCCCGATCCCGGAAGGAAAAGGTGGACTGCAGGTAAAACAGCACCTGTTTTTTAATGTTTTCGGCAATGTGAGCAGGTAGCATGTTGACTTCCGTTTCAGCTATTTTCAGGCACAGCGTAAGCGTTCAGCCCCTCTCCCAAGCGAGGAAGGTCGATCGAAACGAGGATCAAGGCTCTGGCATTATGATCTACTCATCGCTTAACGTATCTTCTTTTTCATCAATTCCTTGATCAAAATCATATTTGTCATCATTCATTTCAGCACATTCCATTGGAATTTTCAGCATCCGATACTTCAATAAGTTTTTTTAGCGCCAAAAAATGCTTTTCACAATATTTGATTCTGGTTTCTTGACCCAGCATTGTAAATAGAATCGACAGGTTGCCATCTCCACCTTCAGCAAGCAACGACAGTTTTTTGATCTGTTCAACAATATCCTGCGATTCCTTTTTTACAGCATGACGCCATTGCGCGAAATGTTCAGCGCAAAGGCATATGGCGTTGGCCGCATCATCCAGCCAGCGGGCGTTTTGTCTCTCGACAAGATATGCTGCTGCAAAAAAAGGTTCTCCAGTATGTTCCGGCCAGGTTTTCTCACATATCTGGCATTTTCCATGATACCATTCATGTAATGATGTCCGCACCCTGGGATTGGGACCTTCGAGGATGATGCGCTCAGTCACGCGACGTCGCTCGTCCTTCCTGGGTTCGGTATTTATGCTCTCCCGATAGTGTTCCTGTAGTTTCCGTCCCCGACGTTCCGGATTGTTGACGATGTTGCCGTCAGAATAGTAGTCGTGATCCTCAATGTCTTCATCAAGCTGCGTCTTACCCATGCGGTTAAAAGCGTTCTTGATTTGTTCAACGTAAGATGTCTGTTTTTCAGTGTATAGTGATGTCTCAATTGCCTCAGTCTTATTTTCTGCCTTCTGTTGATTTCTGGCATCTTCAGTCACAACTTTATCAATTTTGTCCGAGCCAGCTTTGGAAATCGATCTGGGAATTCGTGAAATATCATTTTTTAACGTCCCACGATTTGTGTCATCTTTTGTTTCCCCCTTATTGTTGTTGCCAGAAATTGCATCTGGTGAAGCCTGAGAACCTTTTTCTTGAATTGAATGATCGTTTTGTTCCACAGGAGCTTCAATTTCATGGATGGAATCTTCATCAGGAATGCGGGATGTGTTTTCTATACGAAGAAGTTCCAGTATTTCCTGGGGAACATTCCACCCTCTATCAGACAGCCGTGTTGTGTTCTCTGCACCCAGGACAAGTTCGATCCAGTCAGCCAAATCCTTATATGCTCGATTTTCAAAAAGGCCTTTGGCCACTGTTGATGCGATTAACGATTTCCCAGCATCATTACGATATATCAGGACATTGTCATCACGCTTCCAGAAGACTGGGTATTCCTTTTCTTGTGACGTTTTAACAGCTTCAGTTTTAAATCTGAATACAATACGAATATCCCTTTCTGTAATCCCCTCCTTCATATCAAACAACTCTTTGAAAGCGCCGTCATTCAGCAGACGGTCATAGTCATCATGCCCTTTCCCCCTCTCTCTGATCCAAGCTGCTATCATTTTCACGGTCGCTTCCGTCATGTAACGATTATTTGCTTCTCGATAATCTACTCCGTCGTCTTCCAATTCCTCCGTCACAGATTCAGAAAGCAAGTGAATTTTCAAAGATTGATAAAACTGCAACCAGTCACTGAAAGCATCTTTGGTCGGACGCCAAGTAAAATGAAGATCGCTTTGTTTAAAAATCCCTTTTAGTTCACCATCATCAGGAACAACAACTTCTGGGGGAGGTTTAAAACTATCGGATTGGGTATAGATTTTTAGTTTTTTTGTAAAATCTCCCCACCAGACCGGTCGATCATTGCCCTGCATTAACGCTACTGGTCTGATTTCTCGATATATCCGCTCAACCAATTTGCGTTGTTCATTACGGTCGTTCAGAGGAGCATCCTGCAATTTCAACCAGCGACGGGCAAAGCATTCCGTATCTACTTGTTCTTTTACCTCCAGCCTTTCAACAAAAAATTCCTTTAGCTTCGGATAATGCCTTTGGAGATAGATAAAATCATCCCCAAGTACATCACTGGCATCCTCCCAGACACAGTCCGTACTCTTGCGCCAGACGCCTGGTTTTTCTTGAGTTTTTACGCAGATCAAGGTATTTTCAGCAAAAATGGACTTGACATCATGGCCGTCATGACGTGTTCTGGATTCAAGTTCAGAATAAATACGTTTAACTATCCCCAAATTGGTATTTTCATCCTCGGAATAATCTTTTAGCGCCTTGATCATTTCTTTTACGGTCCAATCCGTATGGATACCCAACAACTTCAATACTGGAGTTGGAAGATCTCCCTCAAAATACGGAACAGTATCACCAAATATTTCTTTAAAGCTTTCTATTGGTAGGAATGTCTCAAATGGACGTACTTGACCTTTTGTTGACGGTAACCAGGGGACCTTTTTTAATAATTCCAGAACTGGGGAATCACAGAATTCGCTCCACTTTCCACGGTTCTCATAGTTGGCACAAGATTTAAGGCCCAGTTCATGAAATCTTTTATCGGGAATCCATTTTACATCAGGAATGTTAGCCGATTTGATGAACTGCAATAAAGAGCGATATAATTTTGCATCAACGAGTTCGCCTTTTGAATAATTACATAGAGCAGATGGGACTTTAATAGATGTTAAGCTGGCATCGTATCGCCATCTGTTTGCCGCTTTCGAAAAACACGCGTTAAACATCTTGCGGTCTGATTCGATGGGTATATCCGAATTCCATTCATACTCAATAAATTGGAATCCAGGGTATTTCTGAATATTGCATTTATCAAACCATTCTTGCGGCATGGAAGAATAGTCATTTGCCAATGCTACAAAATGTTTTCTATCATCTTCAGTTTGCCATATATGCTGCCATCCGGAATCAGTATCATAATTTTCAGGCACAACAATCGCCTGGATTTTTTTTAGGTTTGATGTATTGTTTCCATCAATAAATTTCAGGTTGCGGACTTCACGAAGCGGCTTCTTGCGTCCGTCTGAAAGTACAACTGGAAAAAGTTCCCAATTGAAGTTTTCCCCTGCAAATTCAGTACAAAATATCGCGGCGAGGATAAGTTCGTTGTTTTGAAACTCTGCCCAGTCAGATAGGAGCTTGTTTTGAATGCACTCGCAGTATTCTTTGAATGTGAAATCATGAATTTTCAGAGCATTTTTCATCCAGTTTATCAGTCTTCTGGAGGCATCTTGTTGCTCTATTAGCCTGATAAAGTCGTGTACAACGAATACAGCCGGAAATGTGCTAAGAAACCAGTCAGAATTATTACCAAATTCAGAAATTACCTTATCATTATTTGGAAAATAGATAGGGTGTTTAATACTATTGTATGAAAGAACAAAAGATTCTGTTTTAGAACAACTTGTTGGGACAATTGGCAGCTCTCCAAAATCACAAAGTTCAAATTCTACTGCAGAAAGTTTGTTATACAATTCAAGGAACCACTCAAGTGAATGTTCCTGCAGCCATTGGCTGTCTTTTAAATAGGCTAAAATTTCATCCGGAGTAATTTGAGTTACGCCAATGGCTTGTATTTGTTTTGAGTATGTCTCAAGTTCACGCATTACTAAGTGGTATTGAATCTTCGAATGAGTGGCAAGAATATCTCGCCAGAGCTTGAATGATAGCCGAGTGTCTTTCGGAATGCATAAATCGCTTTTTGGAATTGTTGGAATACACTCTGTAACTTTTAGATATTGTAGAATTCGCTCTATGGCAGGTTCAAGAAAAGTCTTTTTACATTCGTTTGGAATTGGTATGGATGCATAGGCAAATGAGCGCTTTTCAACGGGCAGTGATCTATCCTGAATACACGCGAGAAAGGCTTGTTTATACACTTCAGAAACACAGTATCTTAACCATATGTTCCATTCTTTATCTTCACGAATTCCTTCTCTGGAGCTGACAAGCAAAAAATCAGCATTAATCAAAAAACGCAGCCCAGTGTCTTCCCATACAGGAAGATAGGCAAAAAGTTTGTCTATTTGTCCCCCTGGCTCCAATGGAATTGCTACAGAAACTTTCCGGGTTGTTATGCCTTTCCTTTCTTCAGGCACGATATTGTCTTGTGGAGAAAAATTGCCACTCTCCATCCAATACTGTGATGTTACATGAGTCTCAAGATCATTATCCTTCACCTGCCTTTTGAGTTCAACTAAAGGTATTTGAATGTCGTTCTTATTGATTATTACTTCATAACACTGTGTGGGGAGTGATACAAAAATTTCGATGGATTTAAGTTTATCAAGAAAGAGAATCGTCTCCGGTGCAATTTCACGCAGGGCGTCAACAACTTTTCGAATATCATCTTTATGCTTGTCAATCGGTAGAATGATCGTTGTCTCGTTACTGTTAACAAATCCAGGAATGTGATCAACCCATTTTGGGACAATATACCCCAAACCGGTTTCCTCATCATTCTCGGGCAATGAGAATCGGAATCCATTTGAGAAAATATACGGACAACTTGTGATTTTGAAGACCGATTTAAAGCCGATGCCTTTTTCGCCAATATACCCCTGTTCTTTTTTTTTTGTAGTTTCTCCGGATTGACATATGGCTTCTACATGTTCTTTTTCGAATCCGGTTTCATTGTTACTGATAATCAAAGATACATGTCTTTTTCCCTCAATCTCGATCTCAGAAATCTTAAAACTAAGTGAGGGGATGATACCATCTTTATATGTGTTGTCTTCTGCGTTTTGGATCAATTCTAAGATGAAATGAGTATCCTTTGCGTAAAGCTCATCTGCCAGTTTCCTCAAACTATTGACCAGACTTTTTCGAGGCTTGTCTTTAAGATCGGCGTATTCTTTGCGAATGTCGTCAATAACATCCCGTTTTGTCATCAATCATGCCTCCACTATCAGCATTCCGAACACAACAGGTCGGGCGTGGATATCAGCGGTTTCTTGCAGTCTTTCGATTTCAGCAATCTTTCGATCATACTCAACATGAATGTTATTTAACTGTGTTTGTTTCATTAATCGTATTTTCTCATCCGTACTGATATCGAGTTGTCCTTGAACAACATTTATTCGGCCCTGATGACTGGTGCTCAGACTTTCCTTTTTAAAAGCACAGATCTCCAAGCTCTTTCGACAGTAGTGATTCTTTTCCTTTAACCAAAGATCATGATGGGTTTGATCCATTTTATCGAATTCCGACTGCTCTGGAATTTTTCCTTGAGGATCAATACCGACTGCAGATTCAAGATATTCAAAAAAATTTTGTCTGATCCAATCATTATCGCAGATAGGAATAAGTTTTAAGTCAGCCTGTATCCCCTTAAACTCCCAAGCGTAGATGGCGAATAGGTAGCGACCCGGTTCAACGTCCGAATCGTTGATGCGAAATGCTGTGTAAACAGCGTTGTCAGTATTCAAAAAGGCTGCAGCCTGTATGACGAGCGGATGAACCGGCATGATGAGCAAAGCGTTTCGATTGTCCGACGCACACGAGGAATCGAAAGTAATACTGCAATGCGGCTCGCTTCCTTTTAACCACTTTTCCCACGAGCGATGCATGGGAGTTTTGGCGGATTTGACCGCTCTGAAGTCTTCCAATAATTTATTGCGGGCCTCCTGTGAAAGGCGTAGTGTCTTCAATGGTTTTTCACCCAGAATGAAATCTTGTTCACCCAGTCGAAGTTGAAGGTAATGCGACACGAATCTCTGAATTGATAACGGTGTTAACCAATAGCTTTCGAATGTTTGAATATCCTCATCAGCATTAAGTATTGGCAATTTCACCCCGAACAATTCGTGTTCGCGCTCTTCCAGTGCTCTTTGTTCATGAAGATTTCTCACTTCATTATCTGCAAGTTGTTCTAACTTCATCCGTTTTTCATCATCAG
>Ga0268283_1000653_pt1 | contig 20519 bp, 23 predicted proteins | sample saktaG_13_FD_190140 | JGI IMG/M metagenome (GOLD analysis project Ga0268283, IMG submission 190140) | Saline water microbial communities from Sakinaw Lake, British Columbia, Canada - sak_2013_06_06_36m | ecosystem: Environmental > Aquatic > Non-marine Saline and Alkaline > Saline ... | reverse complement strand
CCCTGCCCTTAGGCAGCGCATCGGAAAACGGGCCGACAAAAGGGGCAAGGGGAATAAACGCGAAGACGAAGAACTGTTGCAAAACAGGCGTTTGCCAAGGGGGCGCGGCAATGGATTTAAGCAACGCGATGGCGGCAAAGAGGAGCGCATTATCCCCTAACGAGGAAAAGAATTGCGCCGCGAGAATGGTGTAAAACCCTCGATTCATAAGATTAAGTCGCTATTGTTGGATTGTTTATGGTTGGCTTGTCCAGGACAGGAAACATTTCCTTAGGGATGGCCTTGGAAGCGGGCAGGAAACGGGTTCCGAACCCCGCCACGGGGATGACCGCTTTTTTGATCATGACTCATCCTCGAATGCTACGCTGGACATATTGACGGTCGGTTTCCCACGCAATAGCCCAGTCCATCCCAAAGCTTGAGGCTGACGCCATTGGGGGCCGGGCATGGGCCGGGGAAACCCTCCAGCATCAGATGCAGTGACTTCGCACAAAACGTAAGCGACGGGGTTACAAACCCCGTCGCGCTTCGGGCGGAACCCACCCATGGTTCCACCTTACGGCCTTCAGATTATTTTGCAGAAGGCAAAGCAAACACGGTGAATACGCCGCCCAAAGGGGTATGCTTCATCAGGGAACTTTCGATCCTAGTGCAGGGGTCGACGGCTACACAGGGATCTTCGCCCAACAAGTCGTTCACTTCGCCTATGCCAACCCAGCCGCCCAAGCCGGAGAGCACGCCGACATACTGCTTGCCGTTGTAAGCCCAGGTGCTGACGTTGCCGATGATGCCGGACGGGGTCTTGAAGCGGTAGAGTTCGGCACCGGTATTGGCGTCACGGACTTTCAGGTAGCCTTCCAAGGTGCCGTAGATGACCACGTCGCCCGCTGTGGCGACCATGCCGCCCCACAGCGAGAACGGCTCGCTGATGTTCCACGCGATGGTGCCGGTGGCCGGGTCCCATGCGGTGAACGAACCCCTGTCGGTGCTGCTGTTCTTTTCGCCGGTTTTCACGTCGTGTCCCGCAGGGAAGATGTTCAAGGTCGCGCCGACGTAGGGCTGGCCCGCCGTGTATTCCAGCTGGAATGGCTCATAGGTCATGCAGGTGTGGTTGCCGGGGATGTAGATCAGCTTAGTCTTAGGCGAGTAGGCCACCGGCGGCTGGTTCTTCGCGCCCATCGAGGACGGGCACACCAAATCGTCGTCGGCCGTGCCGGGCTTGCCGTCCGGGCCTGCGCCCTGGGCCTTGTCTTCGCCGCCCGCCTGGGTGGAGTACTTGGCGTTGACAATCGGACGCCCCGTTTTCATGTCAACGTGGTCAACCCAGTTGACGGCCTTGTCAAACTTCTGCGCGACCAGCAGCTCGCCGGTTTCGCGGTCCAAGGTGTAGCCCAAGCCATTGCGGTCGAGGTGGGTCAGCAGCTTGGTGTGCACTTTGCCGTCGATGCCCTTGGCATCCTGGTCGATCAGGGTCATCTCGTTGACGCCGTCATAGTCCCATTCGTCATGGGGAGTCATCTGATAGACCCATTTGGCAGCGCCAGTGTCTGCGTCACGCGCCCAAATGGTCATTGACCACTTGTTGTCGCCTGGACGCTGCACCGGGTTCCAAGTGGACGGGTTGCCGGAACCGTAATACACCAAGTTCAGTTTCGGATCGTAGCTGTACCAGCCCCAGGTGGTGCCGCCGCCGATCTTCCACTGGTCGCCCTGCCAGGTCTTCAAAGAAGAATCCTTGCCGACCGGGGCCACTTTGCCGTCGGTCCAGGTGGTGGTCTTTTCCGGGTCAACCTTCATTTCAGCGTCGGGTCCGGTGCTGTACGCCTTCCAAGCCAAGCTGCCGTCTTTGATATTATAAGCCGCCAAGAAGCCGCGCACACCGAATTCACCGCCGGAGATGCCGGTGATGACCTTGTCTTTGACCACCAAAGGCGCGTTGGTGTTGGTTTCGCCCTTCTTGGTGTCGCCGTTCTTAACCTTCCAAACCAGCTTGCCGGTTTTCGCATCCAGCGCGATCAAAGTCGCATCGCCTTGGGCCATGAAGATTTTGCCATCCCCATACGCCAAGCCGCGGTTGACCACGTCGCAGCACATTACACCAATGACTTGCGTTGGGTCAGTTCCCGAATCGGGGACGTATTGGTATTTCCACACCACGGTCTGCGTGGCCTGGTCCAGCGCGTAGATTTTGTGGGGATAACCGGTGTGGATGTAGATCAGGCCATTGACGACCAGCGGCCCGCCTTCATGTCCGCGCAGCGCACCCGTGGAGAAGGTCCAGACGGGCTGGAGGTTCTTAGCGGTGTCTTTGTTGATTTCGGTCAGCGTGCTGTAGCGGGTGCCGGCGTAGTCGCCACCCCAAGTCGCCCAATTCTTGGCGTCCTTGGCGAGTGCCTCGACTTCTGCGTTGGCCTGGGAAATGCCGGGTGCCGACAGCAAAGCTGTAACGGCGGTAGCCACCAGCCAATTATTTACGTTTTTTTTCATATATTTTGCTCCTCGTAAGCCCCTTGCGGGGTGTAGTGGACCCTTATGTCAAGACAGTTTACTGCCGAATTTAAGAGGGTAAGCCATCACTTGCAGCGGAACGGCGCTGCCCCGATTCGACTTCAGATTTCGTGCGGGAGGTTTCCTTCTGCTTGGGGTGGCCATGCTGGGTGCGATGGCTTGGCGGTTGTTTAAACAAATGAAGTAGGTTCGCTGTCCGCGTGGATGGCGGGTGCCGTTCCATCCGCCGGAATGACGGCAATGGAGCCATAATGAGAATTGCCGTTCATTGACCGCTTGTTTTACAACGCTTGCCAACACTAGGGCAACAGCGGTAACCCAAGTTCATTGAGGAATCCGTTGTGTTTCCCGGTGGACGCATTGATCTGTTCTTCCAGTGCCGCCAATTCCGTGTTCACCGCCATCAAATCGATCTCTTTTTCTTGCTTCGCCGTGCTGATATAGCGCGAAATATTCAGGTTGTAGCCTTCCTTCTCGATTCGCTCCATCGGCACACGCATGGAATAGCGTTCTTCCTCCTTGCGAAATTGATAAGTGTAGATGATCTTGTCAATATGTTCCGGCAGCAAACGGTTTTGCCGCTTGCCTTTCTCGAAGTGTTCGCTGGCGTTGATGAACAGCACATCATCGGGTTTCTTGCACTTCTTCAGAACGAGAATGCACACTGGAATTGCCGCCGAGAAAAACAGATTGGCCGGCATACCAATCACCGTGTCGATATTGCCGTCTTTCAGCAGCTTGGTGCGGATGCGCTCCTCCGCACCGCCACGGAATAGCACCCCATGCGGTAAAATGATGGCCATCGTGCCTTCCTTGGCGAGAAAGTGAAACCCATGCAGCAAAAAGGCGAAATCGGCGGCTGATTTAGGGGCCAGCCCGTAATTCTTGAAACGGAAATTCTCGCCCATCGCCTCGTTCGGTTCCCATCGGTAGCTAAAGGGCGGGTTGGCAACCACGGCATCGAAAAGCATTTTTTTGGCAGGATTGGCTTCCTTGAGCATATCCCATTCGTTAAGCAGCGAATCGCCGTGGTGAATCTCAAACTCGGAATCCTTCACTCCGTGCAGCAGCATGTTCATACGCGCCAAGTTGTAGGTAGTGATGTTCTTTTCCTGCCCGTAGATTTTGCCGATGCCGTGGACACCAAGGTTCTTGCGCACATTCAGCAATAGCGAACCAGAGCCACAGGCAAAATCCAACACTTTATCGAACCGGGCTTTCTTGCCCGTACACGGGTCTTGGCTATCGAGTACCACAATGCCCGAAAGGATGCTGGAAAGTTGCTGCGGCGTGTAAAACTCGCCCGCCTTTTTGCCAGAACCGGCGGCAAACTGGCCGATCAAATATTCATAGGCATCGCCCAGAATATCGCTGCCGGTGGAAAACTTCGCAAGCCCCTCGGCAATCTTGGTAATGATGGTGCATAGCTTGGCATTGCGCTCCGTATACCGCTTGCCCAGCTTTTCCGAATCCAGATTGATTTCCGAAAACAAGCCTTGAAAGGTGCTTGCAAAGGAGTCGTTCTCAATGTACTTGAAACCTTTTTGTAGGGTATGCAGCAATTCATCGTCCTGGGTGCGGGCCATTTCGGCAATACTGCTCCATAGGAATTCCGGCTTGATGACGTAATGCACCTTGCGTCGCATCTGTTTCTCGAATTCTGCACTATCCTCCTGATTGCGTTCATACCAGAGGCACAGCGGCGATGTATTCGGTGCGGCTTTAAGGTCGGGGTAGTCCGGTCCCAGTTCCTTCTTGGCGGCGGCTTCGTAGTTATCCGACAGATAACGCAAAAATAAGAATGACAGCATGTAATCGCGGAAATCGTCAGCATTCATTGCGCCGCGCAATTGGTCGGCGATGGCCCAGAGGGTATTGCCCAGTTCTTTTTGGTCTTGTTCGGTCATGGTGGTTTTTCGCTTTGCAGTCAGGAAATAGTGTCCATCTATCACTTCGTCGCTTCAATCAAGCGCTTCTCCCGTTCAATCTCGACAATCAATTCTTCTTCGGTCGGGAGTATGCGCTGATACTTGGAGGCAAAAAGTTGCTAACTTTCCTTAATCACCGAGTACTTGACGATGGTTTCATCTTTACTATCGCATAAAATGATGCCAATGGTGGGATTGTCGTCTTCTCCACGTTTGAGATCATCGAACATGCGCACATACATATCCATTTGACCGATGTCTTGATGGCTGAGCTTGCCGGTTTTCAGGTCAATAATGACAAAGCACTTGAGCAGATAGTTGTAAAAAACCAAGTCGAGATAAAAATGGCTAGTTTCGGTGCTGATTCGCATCTGTCTTGCGACAAACGAGAACCCCTTGCCCAACTCCAACAGAAATTTTTGCAACTCATCAATAATGGCCTGCTCCAGCTTAATTCTCTACACACTGTGTAGAGAATCACCTGTTCGGGAAATGTCAGGTAGAACTGACGGCAGTTGTACAGATGGGCAAAGGAAAAGCCCTTGCCGAAATCGGCTGTCAACGCCGTCGAGAGGTCTTCAATCAGGCGTGTGCCGTATTGGGCTTTATGCTGCCCAAGCTGTTCTTCTTGCACGATCCGTTGGCCAATCAGCCAGTAGGCTTCCACCATGGCGGTATTGACCGCCGAACGCGCCTTGCGGCGAGCCTGTTCGAGGATGTCTTTTATATCGCCATGAAACGCTGTTAATGTGTTCATGCGGTTACCTCATCAAGTACGGGAAAAAGCGGCTGCATCAAACTTTAGTTCCAACTATCACGAGCGGATGCCAAATAATCGTCCACGGCTTGCCGGGTGTGCTGGGCGGTGCCGAAATAACGGCGTGGGTCGAAGTCATTGGTAGTTGCTGACAGGTTTGCGATACCCTCTTCCTCAGCCAGTTGTCGCAGCACTATTTGCACCAGTTGGAATTTCTCGGTGTGGGAGAGGCTGGCAACCGAGGGCAATACTTCGTGAATGGTCATGGCGTGGACTCCGTTGGGGTTTGGGGAAAAAGCTGCTGCATCAAGCCTTTTTTATAGGTTTTCAGCGTGGTTAGCTTTTGGGTTTGGGCGGTGATGAGTGCGTCTAGGGAAGACAGGCAGTCGGCGATTTTTTGTTGTTCTTCCTGTCTTGGATAATACATTTGAAACTTTTTAATTTCAGCAACAGTTAGCTGTTGCTGGGCGTTTCCAAAAGCGATATTTTCAATGTAAGTACTCAAAAACTCTGACTTGCAGAAGACATAGAGATAATCGCGTAGTATCTTTTTTGCTTTGATCCTTAAAATAACCATGCCAGAGTTAAGCCTGATATTCTCGTAGGGCACTTTAGCAGAATAATATGCGAATTGACCAACCGACCCCCGCGTAGTAAGCACAACATCTGCACGCTGCAATTTTCCTTTTCTTAATGCTTTGTCTTTTTCTTTTGTAATAAATTGCATCTCTTCAAACTAAAAGCCACTCTTAGTCACATTTTTGCGCTGGTTCCCAAGCTCTGCTTGGGAACCCGGCACGGGAAGCTCTGCTTCCCAAGTCATCGCCACGGGAAGCAGAGCTTCCAAAACCGCATTCCCAAGCGGAGCTTGGGAACGAGCGGAAAACTCAAGCCCTACGATTGCGCCTTTCCGTGTCACGACTGCGCCTTACCGTGTTTTGAGTTGTGTTTTTCTCCACTCCCCCGCCTCCCAAAACTCAGGAAACCGCAGCTTGGGCATCTTGTGGGCGGTTGGTTTCGTTTCTGTCATGGCTCCCCGGCTTTATCGTTTGGGTTGGTTTTCGGCTCGCTGAGTTTTTTCAACTCGGCATCAAAATCACTGACAAACAGCCGATCTTGCACGATACGGTATTTGCGCTGGTTCCCAAGCTCTGCTCTCATTGTTATACACAAGTCCCGCCGGGCCAAAAATGCCGTCATTCCGGCATGGGTGCCGGAATCCAGTGCCTAAGGACGGTAACTTGCCGCTTGCACAAGTGCTTGATTTAGGCAATGTGCCAGCCCGCAGTTTCACATCCTTGTGACTGGATTCCGGCATCCATGCCGGAATGACGGGCCTCTTACACTTGAGTATAACGACGAGATCTCTGCTTGGGAATCCGGCACGGGAAGCTCTGCTTCCCCAGTCCGAGCCAAAGGAAGCAGAGCTTCCAAAATCGCATTCCCAAGCGGAGCTTGGGAACGAGCGGAAAAACGAGTCGCCACGGCGCTTTTGACGCGATAGCCCACTGAAAGCATGGCATCGAGGTTATAGAACTGGGTTTGATAGGTTTTTCCGTCAGCGGCAGTTGTTCGGAATTTCCTAATCACTGAATCCGCATTTAATTCGCCGCTGTCGAAGATGTTTTTCAGGTGTTCGTTAATCGTGGGTACGGTTACGGCGAACAACTCGCCCATGAGCTTTTGGCTTAGCCAGCAGCAATTCTCATTATGAGCCAAAGTGCTGATAGACAACTCGTCATTCCGGCATGGATGCCGGAATCCAGTCACAAGGATGTGAATCAAGGGGTCGCCATCAAGCCTTTTTCAAACACTTACGCAACCGACAAGTTACCGTCCGTGGCACTGGATTCCGGCATCCATGCCGGAATGACGGCGTTGGAGCCATAATGAGAATTGCTGCTTAGCCAGACGGTTTCGTCTTCGTAACGGGCTTCGATGCTTTGTTCGCCGGCCTGTCCGGTGAAGATCAGGAATTCGGCGGTGCTGTTGCGGATGAGTTTATGGCTCATACGCCGCCAACCCCGATATGCCCCGCCCTTGAGTTCGTGGCTTGGAACTACACTTTGTCGTCATCATTCACCCTTTTGCGGTGTGTCCCAGTCCAAATAATCTTCATTGTCATACAGTTCATGCAGTTTGGCTTGGATTAACTTTTTATCGGGTAGTTGGAGTTGATATTGGGCGATGAGCGTGGGCGATAGGTTGCGGGATAGCGCGTATTCCACCACTTCGTCATCTTTGTCACGGCACAGCAATACGCCGATGCTGGGGTTTTCGTGGGGCTTTTTGACATCGCGGTCTAGGGCTTCAAGGTAAAAATTGATTTGCCCGAGATATTCGGGCATGAACTTGCCGATTTTAAGCTCAAAGGCCACCAGTGCGGATAAGCCACGATGGTAAAACAACAGGTCAATCAAGAAGTCTTGATTGCCTACCTGTAAGCGATACTCCTCGCCCATGAATATGAAGTCTTTGCCCAATTCCAAGATGAATTGTTTCATGTGCTGCACTAGGGCTTTTTGTAGGCGGTTTTCGCTATGTACCGGCGGCAAGCCTAAAAACTCAAGCACATAGTTGTCTTTGAAGGTGTTGCCAATGCTGGGGTGTAATTCTCTCGCCACTGGTGAGAGAATTGCGCTTATCATGCTGCGCTCAAAATGTGATGCGTCAATTTGGCGTTCTAACTCCCGTTTAGTCAGTTTATCCGTTACCATCAAGTTGAGATAGTATTCTCTTTCCTCAATTTGCTGCACGTCTTTGTTGCCATCGGCGGGGGGCGAGAACACACAAGCGATGTTCAGCGGCTTAAAGTGGCTGTCTTCGGCTTGCCGCTGGGCTTGAATGTCCTTGAACAGGCGGTGATATTCAATGGCGTGGTTGATCGATGCGGTTGCTAGAATGGCGTTGAACTTGCGCCCGGCCGTGGCGGTGTCGTGTTTGTCCAGAATGGCCTTGACGATGGCTTCTTGGGTTAGGGTTTCGTCGGCCTTGGGTTTTGCCTTGCCTTCCGCCTTGTAGTAGTCGATGTGAAAGCGCAAGACGTTGCGATCCTCGATGGCGTGGGTGATGGTGTAGGCGTGGAGTTGCTTCTGGAATATGTCTTCGGTGGTGATGATCGAGGCTTGCTGGCCTTCGATTTGCTGGTAGCTGCCGTTTTCGGCAAAAATCGGGGTGCCGGTAAAGCCGAATAGCTGGGCGTTGGGGAAGAATTCTTTGATGGCCTTGTGGTTCTCGCCGAATTGCGAGCGGTGGCATTCGTCGAAAATGAACACGATGCGCTGGTTACGCAGAGGTTCCAGACGCTCCTTGTAGTTGCGTTTGTGGTTGCCATCGAGTGCGAGGCCGAGCTTCTGGATGGTGGTGACGATGACCTTATTGGCGTAATCGTCGGAGAGCAGCCGCCGAACCAACGCTTCGGTGTTGGTGTTTTCTTCAACGCAGCCTTCTTGAAACTTGTTGAATTCTTCCCGCGTTTGCCTGTCGAGGTCTTTGCGGTCAACGACGAACAGGCATTTATCAATGTCAGGGTTGTCTTTGAGCAGGGTCGAGGCTTTGAATGAGGTCAGCGTCTTGCCGCTGCCGGTGGTGTGCCAGATGTAACCGTTGCCCCGGTTCTGGTGGATGCAGTCTTCGATGGCCCGCACCGCATAGATTTGATAGGGGCGCATCATCAGAAGCTATTGCAACTTGAACAAGCCCAAGCCGGGCCGCTGCAAATTCGGCGGACGGCATCGGAAAATGACAGTGCGGCAACCACGGCGAAGAATTCAGCGCAGACCCGGACCCTCATTTTATGGGGTGTCCTCCTGCTTGGGGTGGCCATGCTGGGCGCGATGGCTTGGCGGTTGTTTAAACAAATGAAGTAGGTTAGGTGATTCCTGAGAAAAAAACATCCCGTCAAGAATCCGATCCGTGGGAAAAATAGAGTCCACGGAAGGCACTTGTTTTCCGCCAACCCATGACACATCGCCCAGATTCGCCTAACTCCCGCCACCTCCCCGCCTGACCCATCCCAATTCTGTTGAATTAAACCGTTCGTGCCGAGCCTCTCGAAGCATGAACGGTTTGCAAATCTTTTTTACGATTTATGCAAAAATCAAATTCAAAGCGGAAACAGTCAACCTCTTGCTTTACCGCATTGAAAAAGAGAGTGCCTTGGGGCAACAGGGCAGTCCGGCTCACCCTGTGATGAATATCAACCTGAATATTTTGTTTGTAGCCAATTTCGCCAGCTATGTGGAAAGTTTGCACCACTTATCCCAAGTCATTCAATTTTTTCAAACCAACCGCAGGTTTGACCCTCAAAACGCGCCCGCTATGCCGGCAGGTTTGCGGGAGTTGGCTGTCGATATCATCACTTTCGATTTCGCCGGGCAAAGTTACCTGTGGCAAATGCTGGCGGCTGGCTACCAGCCTTCTGTCGCTTACCTAGTGAAAACCGTGGCGTTTGGCGGTCAGGAGGCATCGTTTGCCGCGCCAATTAGCGAAATTGGTGCAAGTGTTCACTCCACCCTGCATTTTCCTGGGAACGCGGCCACCTCGACCGCCACTACGGCGGGCGAGACGCCCTCGCTCCTACCGTTATCAACTAAAAATGGGGTGAATCCGTCATGAGCATGGCCGTTAAAACCAAAACCCCAAGCTATGCCCTGCTTTTGGGCATAGACATCAACCATGCCTATTATGCCGACGGCGTGTGTCCCGACTTTATCACTAAACCCAGTTCCGCCACCCAACAGTGGCTGGCGGGCCACCGTTGTGTGGTCAAGCCCAAAATCAATGGGGTGGAAATCTATATCCAGACAGACGGTCAAGGCAATCCGTTCATAGCCTTTGGGGATCAAGAAAAACTCAGTTTTGAGCTGGCTTTGCGCAATGCAGATTTTTTACTGTTTACCGATAAGGGTAATTTGCCCAATGGCAAAGATGCCAACACTCAAATTACCTTTTACAATCCAAACAATCCAGGCAATGCCTTGGTTGAGATTACCCGCAATTTTAATCCAATGACCAGCGAGCGGGTATCCATCGCTTTTCAAGCCAAGCTTGTCCGTTGGATCTATTATCTGCTGACTTCAACAGATGATTTGAATGATTATTTAATCGGGCAAAATGCCAATCCTGCACCATACACTTGGACCTCGGACAATGGGAACGATGATCTGAAGAGCGGACTCGCCAAACAATCGCCTAATTTTAAAATTTCGCGTTTCCTGTCGGATCAGATGATTCCCTGCCAGGAATCAGGCATAAAAAATATTCAACTCACGCTAAAGGGGAGTCAAACTACCACTACACTGATTGATCACTTACCCAACCCTTATTACCGCAATTTTCTGCAAACCGATGATGTGGCTTCCGCTGGGAATAAAATCGATGCGATATACCACATTATGACTCAACTTAACACCACGACATAAAGAAGGTATATCACCATGGCTACTTATAATACTCCCGGCATCTATGTTGAAGAAATATCCAATCTAGCACCCTCCGTGGCCCAAGTGGCGACGGCAGTGCCAGCTTTTCTAGGATATACTGAAAATGGCTACAATGGAAATACAGTGGCAACTAGGATCGACACCTTGCTCGATTATACCACTAAGTTCGGCGGACCTAATCAAAGCTCATTCAGTGTGGATATGGGCCTCAACGTGAGCCGAACTGACAAGATAAATTTTTTGATGTACTACGCAGTGCAAATGTACTTCCTCAATGGGGGTGGCAGTTGCTATATCATTTCCGTTGGAGATTACACAACAACTGTGATGAGTAAAACTGATTTTGAAAATGGTTTGGCTCTTTTGGAAAAGCAAGACGAGCCAACCATAATTGTGATGGTGGATGCCGTCAATTTGGCTAAGACCGACTACTACCCGGTATGTCAAGAGGCACTGGCCCAATGCGATACGCTCAGAGACCGCTTCTTGATAGTCGATGTGATCAAGGATGGAAGTATAAGCGTCAGCTCCCCATCCACGGCTGCTGTAGCCACCACCCAACTATCCCCCAGTTCTCAAGTTGCAGCACCCACCGTCAACCCCCCACAAGACGTGCTCGATTTTAGAAGCAACATCGGCATGGAATACCTATGTTATGGGGCAGCTTATTATCCCTATCTGCAAACGAACATTAGTTACCAGTATCTGGACGAAAATGTCACGATAGTTAATTTTGTGCTATTGGGTTCAGAGACCGGCAACGGAATAACTGTCTACTATGCGGATATGAATCCGGTCAATAAATCGGCCAATGTATCCATTAGCACAGGAACAACGGCAAGTTGCAGTTTTGACACGACCACGGTGTCGGGAACCCTAAAAATCACGCTGCCCTCGACCACTACAACCGCCGCGCAACTGGTAACGGCGTGGCAAAGCTGGGGCGGAGCCCGCAGCAAGTTCAATATTACCCAAAATGGGGACGGCAGTGCGACCATTACTCCGACCACCGGCTCCACCCCTCTAGCCACGGCGGCGCAAACCTTGGACACTTTTAAAACCACCAATACCCTGCTGTATAACCAAGTCAAGACCAAGCTATCCAGCCAATACATAACTCTGCCGCCGAGTTCCGCCATGGCTGGAATTTATGTTTCCGTGGATCGGGACAGGGGGGTTTGGAAGGCTCCGGCCAATGTCAGCGTGGCCTCCGTGATCGGTCCGGCGATCCAGATTAATAACGACGCGCAAAGTGTTCTCAATGTCGATACGGTGGGTGGCAAGTCGATTAACGCCATCCGCGCCTTCACTGGCAAGGGGACTTTGGTTTGGGGTGCGCGCACGATGGCGGGTAACAGCAACGACTGGCGCTACATATCGGTGCGCCGGTTATTACTCACCATTGAGGAATCCTGCCAAAGAGCCTCTAGCTTTGCCGTATTCGAGTCCAATGACGCAGTGACTTGGCTTAAGGTCAGGTCGATGATCGAGAGCTATTTGTACCGGTTATGGGAACAAGGGGCACTCGTCGGTGCAACCCAGCCATCCGCCTATTTTGTCAATGTCGGATTGGGCAAAACCATGGTTCCACAAGATGTGTTGGAGGGCCGCATGATCGTCGAAGTGGGCGTTGCCCCAGCCAGGCCGGCCGAGTTTATCATTTTGCGGTTTACGCAAATGATTCAACAGTCCTAGTGCTACGAATTCGCTCACTACCCTTACCACATACCACTGAAAGGTTATCGAAATGGCTGACACATCCTCAACTACCCCCAAATATCCGCTTCCTTCCTACCAATATCAGGTTGGCATAAAACTAAACGGCACACCAACAACAATGAGTTTTGCCACAGTCACGGGATTGACGATACGCTATAACTACACTGTTTACAAAGAAAGCATGGGCGATAACGACAAAAAAGTGCGCTCTCTGGCTATGCCCGCCCAGATGGATAAATCAAATCCAATAGTTTTCAGCAGGGGAATTATCAATTCAGGCACTGCCGATGATCTTTTATATTTGTATGAATGGATTGCAAATGCAAACTACAAAACCATTGATAAAAGGGAAATCACCGTCAATCTCTGTAATGAAATGGGCGATGCGGTGGTGACGTGGACGTTAAGAGATGCTTTTCCCATCCGTTTGGACGCACCCACTTTTGACGCAAGTTCCAACAACCCGGCTATAGAAAGTTTGCAGGTGTTGGTTAGTAATATTGAGATGACAAAAGCTAGTTAAATGATGTTACACAGCGATCACCTGTAGGGCGGCCTTCAGGCCGCTTCGGCTTGCGAAGTTGCCATTGGCCGCAGTTGGCAGACTGAAGGCCACCCTACAACAGCCCGCAACCGATGCCGCGTAACATCAGTTAGTAAAATACACCAGCAGCATCCTAAGTTACTCAAGATGTTGCGGGTGTGACATTATTTACAGTGAGGGGAAACAACCATTCCCCTCACTTAAACCACAGTACAGTCCATGGGTGTAAACAGATGCCAGCTATAAACAGTGATTATCCAATTCCATCCTATAATTATAGAGTTTCGATATTTGATGGTTCTGACTCTCCTACGATAAGTTTCTCTGAAGTGACGGGGTTGAGCCGGGAGTATAACACGGCCACTTACCGGCATGGCTTAAGTTTTGCGGTTGGTTATATGATTATACCGCTAGAAATAAAACCGATACAAATAAGCTTGAAACGGGGTCTCATCTCCAGCACTGAGCATATTAAATACTTAGCAGAATGGTTTGAAAGCATGGAAGGTTGGAAGAGATTGTCAATTATTCAAACAAGGGATATTAATATCGCCTTATGTGATGCAAACGGGGATACCGTAATAACTTGGAAAGTGATCGGAGCCATTCCGGTAAAACTGGTCGGCCCGGATTTTGTGGCATCCAGCCAAGATGTGGCGATTGAGCGCATGGATATTATCGCAAAAGATCTGAAAGTTGATTTTAACTAAGCAAACACCCTTAACACAACCAACCCTCACAGCAAAAAAAAAGGAAAGCTTCAATGCCAGAATCACTCATCAACGATTCTTCACATTCATCATCGGGATTATCAACGGCAATGCTCGGTGGCACGCCAGCACTGTCATTTCGCTTTTCAGTGACGTTTTTTTTTCCTATTAGGATTAATTTTTCATTTCCTGATCTTATGCCTTGGGATATGTCATTCCAGAAAGTATCAGGCATAGGCGCAAAGATTTCAACGCATAAGCTGAATGAAGGCGGGGAGAATTTATTCGTCCATCGACTGCCGGATCGGGTGGAGTATGAAAATCTAGTGTTGGAAAGGGGGTTGTTGAAACTCCCTCCTGTACCGATCATTTCATCATTGCACTCAATGTTCAGAAACGCAATGGAGCAATTTGAAATCAAACCTTGCGATGTGTTGGTGGTATTGCATGAAAAAGCAGGGATACCCATTTCTGCTTGGCGTTTTCGAAATGCCTTTCCAGTGCAATGGAAACTTTCCGATCTTGATGCCAATGAAGAATCCATCGTAATCGAACACATGGAACTGGCCTATCAAAATATGTGGAGTATGAGGATATAACACCATGCCTGTGGAAATACGAGAACTGATTATCCGCGCCGTCGTGCAGGAAACCCCAAAATCCGGCGAAGGGGGTGCCGCCCCAGCGGATGCAGCAGATGCCGGGCCTATTATTGAAGAATGTGTCAGACAAATTTTGAAAATACTCAAGACGAAGGGGGAGAGGTGATATGGCTTTTTTAGATGGTAAATTTGGTAATCCTACGTTGGAGAAGCTAAAAATATTTTGTTATAAAACTGAAGAACGTCTTAATCCCCACCTAGATAAATTTGAGGCCCAATTCAACCCCGAATCACTCAGCACTAAATTCACCACTAAATACGACAAACCACAAGGCATTGGTCAAAGTGGTCAGGCACTTACGTACATCAATAATCCTCCGATGGAGATGAAGCTGAAGCTTGTTTTTGATAATATATTAGACAAAGAAGATATTGCATATACAGTTAGACGTTTTTTAGATATCACATGGAAACCATTTAATAATACTCATGAGCCTAATTATTTAAAACTTATATTTGGAAAGATAACATTCCCATGCAGACTTGGTAGTGTCGATATTAAATACACCCGCTTTGGCAGAACGGGAGTACCAACGGCTGCCGAGCTTGACATTGTTTTACTGGGTGATGATGAGGATAAAAGACGGATATTAAAGGATAACTTTAGCTCGCCCGATCTAACCCATTTGCGTATTGTCAGAAGCGGGGACACTTTGCCTTTGTTATGCCAAGACATTTATGGTGATTCTTGTTATTATCCTGTGGTTGCCCTAGCCAATGATTTGGATGATTTTCGGAATCTGCAACCGGGGACAAAACTTTATTTTCCACCGTTGACTTAAGCTACCATACCCTTGATTGATTAACATGAGGCTATACCATCATGAGTGTAATTTTTAAAATCACCAGTGCTAAAAGTTATGAGAAGCGGGAAGAAAAAGAAGCCATGGATGCAAAGTGGAGTGTATTGGCCATTGATATCGTCAGGGAGGCCAATCGCATTCCCTCTGCGACGCTGACACTGAATGATGGTGATGTGGCAAAAGCTGATTTCCTAATCAGCGATAGTGATTTTTTCAAACCGGGCCGTTATATTCAAATTTATTTCAGGCCCGATGAAAAGGCGGAAGACAAGCTGGTATTTGGAGGATTAGTGATCACCCATGCATGGGAGGCAAACAGCAATCAATCCACATTGACGATAGGATTAAAAGATTCTGTCTTTTTAATGACACAAACAAGAAAATCACGAACATTATCTAATCAATCAGATAATGATACTATTAATAATATAATTGATTCCTATGAACAGCGAATACCTTTTTTAGGGGAGTTTACTAAAAGTTTAATTGTTAACAACAAATGCAAAGTGCAATATAATTGCACCGATTGGGATTTTATGATGGAAATAGCTGAATCCAATGGATTATTGGTTAGTGTGATTGATGGTAAAATCTTTTTTAAAGCTATCGAACTCAGTGGTATGCCTATACAACCTACACATGTCATTGATTTCTTAACAAAAAAAATTCATTCGCTCGAAATGGAAGCCAATGTTAGTGGCCAATATGCTGCGGTGTCTAGCAGGGGTTGGGATATCAGTAAACAGGAGATGACTGCAACTGCTTTAACAGCGGAGCAGAACAAGCTTAAGGTTAACCCTGGCAACTTATCTGGACAATCCCTTGCACCCGGTTTAGGTAATCAAAATCTCACGCTTTCCAGCCCCGCTCCACTCTCTAAGGCTGAATTAGAATCATGGTCTTATGCCACCTTGGCGCGGAGTCGTTTAGGTTTGATTCGTGGACGCATCAGCATTAAGGGCACTACCGACATCAAGCTAATGGACACCATAAAAATAAATCGAGTGGGCAAACGCTTTGGTGCTTCCGATCCAGCTAATCAAGACAATAGTAAAGCCTTAGTCACCGGTGTGCGCCATCGTGTCACCGAACAACTGGGTTGGGTCACCGACATCCAGTTTGGCCTTTCCGATGAATGGCTTTCTTCCCGCCCGGATGTTGCGAGTCCGTCGGCGGCTGGCTTGATACCACCCATCAGTGGCTTGCAAATTGGGATAGTGGATGACTATGATGCCGACCCTGATAATCAGTATAGGGTAAAAGTCAAAATCCCCGCCTTTCAACAGCCTGTTGCTGAAGGGCAACAGCAACCTCCGTATTCTGTATGGGCACGATTGGCATCGCTCGATGCGGGTGACAAAAGAGGGGTTTATGTACGCCCAGAACCCCGTGATGAAGTGGTTTTAGGGTTCTTCAACGAAGACCCACGCCAACCGGTCATCATTGGGTCTTTATACAGTAAGGATCAGCATCCAATCCCGGCGATTATCGGTGAACCTAATAAAGATAATTCCAAAAAAGGCTGGGTAACAAAATCTGGTTTGTCGATTAGTTTTGATGATGATCAAAAGGAAATATTATTAGCGACCCAAAACAAAAATACAATATCATTAAATGACACAACAAAAGAGATCAAGATACAAGACCAATATGAGAATTGCATCACTATGAATGAAAAGGGTATTTCTGTTAAGTCTAATAGTAATTTAACAATTGAAGCAAAGGAAAATATTACTTATAAAGCAAAAAAAATCAATACAATTGAATAGTTAAAAATCTTCGTCATTCCGGCAGTTATTGCCGGAATCCAATCACAGGGATGTGAATCCGTGCTTGATTCAAGCATGGGTGCAAGCGGCAAGTCACCGTCCATGGCACTGGATACCGGCCTCCCTGCCGGTATGACGAAGTTCCCGGCACTGGCTGATGATTTTTGCCAATCATAAATCGGAATGACGGGCTTGCAACACATGCGCAAAACAACGGGCACTGAGGCTCAATGCTGTTGATAATTAAACCGTTCATGCTTCGACTGGCCCAGCACGAACGGCTTAATTCAACAGCATCGCCCCCCAAACCCCCCTTTGCAAAAGGGGGGCAGGGGGGATTTCTTAGGGATGCCTGGCAAAAGAACCCGTACAAGTGCGGCTTACTTCGCCGGAAACACCCGCAGGGCGGGCTTATTCCGGCCTACACCTGAACTTCAACGGCTCAGCAGCGTAGGCCGGAATAAGGTCGTGCAACGACCGTTTCCGGCATTTGGCTTCAACGGCTTAGTGCGTAACATTTAGTTTACAAGTAGATATATAAAACGCTTAACAACCACAACTACATTACAAGAGAGTGACTGACATGACGACCGACACCATCCAACTGCAATTGACGACAGAAGAAACCAATCTCCTGCTTGAGGCCCTGGGCACCCTGCCGTTTATAAAGGTATATACCTTAATTGGCAAGATTCAATCGCAAGCCTCGGCGCAATTGGCCGCCGCACCCGCCGCGCCTGAGCCTCATGCAGTGGCTGACATTGGAGGCTGAAGCCATGAGTGCGCAGCCGTCTTCGTTCTTAGGGAAAGGCTGGTGTTTCCCGCCTAGCTTCCAAGTCAACGGCAATCTCGTGGACATGGTCAGCGGTGAGGGGGACATTCAGCAAAGTATGCAAATCATCTTGTCCACCGCTAATGGGGAGCGGGTCATGTTGGGCGATTTTGGTTGCAATTTGAATCAATTCCTTTATGAGGAGATTGACCAAAGCCTGGCCAATGGAATTGCCGAAGCGGTCAAGGACGGACTGTTGAAATATGAAGCGCGGATTGATGTGGAAAATGTGGATGTGGACGTGAGCGATGGGGAAGCAGGCTTGGTTTTGATCAATATCACTTATCAGGTCAGGATGACCAACTCCCGCTTTAACATGGTTTATCCCTTTTATATCAACGAAGGCTCTCCCCTCTAAGGCGTGACTATGGCTGATTATGTGTTGATTGATGGCGATTTGGCGATGTTTTTGCCCCCCTTCGGTGTCGCGATGGTGGTGGTGCGGCCCGGACGGATGCAAGGCTCCGGACCTAGCACTTGGAATGGCAAAAACTGTTGTGTGGACGGGGATGAAAAGCAGCTTGCCGTTCCCGGTTGCCCTTATATCACGCCAGTGTATTCGATCCCCGGGGTGGGCACTTTAAAGATTGCCAAGCTGGCAGCCAATCAGAAGGCAAAGATTACCCATACCGGCGGAAGGCAGGTGTTACTGAAAGGGAGCCAATTCACGGCTAAATTCGAGGTGCAAACCCCAGCGCAACAACCGCCCCCTGCCCCGGGTCCGCCGATACCCGATTCCATGGCCAGCTATTCCGGACTAGGGTCATTTATTACGTTTAATACTAACTATCAGGCGACCTGAAAAGGTATGACATCCCCTATGAATACTCCGATTTCGACCTCCCCCGCCACAGCCGCCCTGTCTAGCACTGACTCGACAACGCTGGTTTCCCTGGCAAGCAACGGTTCCAACCAAGACCGACGCCAAAATCCCAGCCTTGACCCGCAATCGGTGAGCATGGATGAGCGCAGCTTGGCGGATTTCTTGGATTTTTCCCTAGCCTATTCCAAGGAGCTTAAGTATTACGACCAAAACAATCAAGCCAACGGCGACTGGAGCGGATTTTTGAACCCCGCTGGCTTGAACTGTACGGATTGGAAGGCTCAACGGGATGCTCTTTTGCTTTGCCTGGACAACCCGGAAAATCTGCCGGAAAGCGAAAGTTCCAAGCGTCCGCACCTATTGCTGTTCATGGCCTATTTGAAATTGCTGCAAATGGGCCAACAGCAGCTTAACCAACTCACGAAGAAACATCTTGATTTTTACTATCAAGACTACTTGCGGCTGACCAAACTGACGGCGGTTCCCGATTCAGTCAATGTCCTGGTGTCACTCGCGTCAGGCACAACGGAAACCTTGCTGCCAGCAGGCACCTTGCTGGCCGCTGGCAAGGACAGTGCGGGAAATGATATGAGTTATGCCACTGGTAATGATTTGCTGGTTAATCTGGCCCAAGTCAAACAACTCAGTTCGGTGTTCGTCAACAAGACTATCATCGGCATCAAGCAAGCAAGGGAATCAGCCACCAGAACTACGGATAATGGGTTGATGGATATGCTTGAAATCCCTTACGGCTCACCGAATCCCGGCGACCCGCTGCTGCTATATCCAGTGCCAGTTTACCCCTCCGGTTGGGTGGCGGGGGATATGAACTCCATTACTATTTCCTATCCAAAGTCCAATATCGTGAATGATGCGTTGTTGGGTAACTTGCTGACGCTCACAGACTTTGTCTCAAGCTCGCTACATATGGAGTTTGACGAATTCAGGCTATTGATGAAACAAGTGGGCAGCACCACCCCCGACTGGCAGACAATCAATAATTTGTTGGCACGGGCTGGTCAGCGCAAGAATGACCCTACCCCCTGGTCGCCTACTTGGGCTGATGATTCGGCTGATTTTGAGACCAATCTTAGCAGCGCAGTGGGTACACTGGATTTTTCGGCCTTTACCAAAATGGGCATAGGGAGCATTGCATCGCTGGATCAACTCAACATCGCTTTGCAATTGCTGGAGAAATATTTTTATTGCCCGGCGGAACAATTCCAGTTGCTTATGCAAACTTCGGGAAATACTAACGCCACCGAGGATGACTGGGATACGGTTTACGCCAATTTGCAAGCCGCCTATGTCAAAAAAATACAAGCGCAACATCGCCAGCAGTTGACGGAGATACAGCAAAGCACCCTTGCCCAGCAAAGCCCCATCACCCAGCAAACTGCATTAGAGCAAATGTTGAGGCTGGTTTTGAACCCCCCTGAAAATACAACCGACGACGACTTATTATCTGATCTCTCCACTTATCTACCGCCAAGCCCGACAAGTTCCCTATCACAAATCCAGCAAGCCATCGCGACGGGTGCCATGCCCTTGGAAACTGCCGACTGGCGCCAGGCCATCAATACCTTGCTGTTGGCTTGGAAAAACCGCCTGGGCAGCGACCCGGTGCCGCAGAAAGTGGAGTGGGTATGCCTGGACGCAAACCCGGACGCGAAAACTGTGCTGGCTGGGACGGATGGCGATGTTTTGCACTGGCGCACCTTCGGACAGCAGGCCGCACCTGCACTAGGCCAAGCTCCAACTCCCCAACTGGGTTGGTTTATTGCCTCGCCCCTGTTGTGCCTGAGCCAAGGTTCCAGGACTGTGACTGTGGTGTTGGGATTTGATCCGGAAAGTTTTGACTCAAGCAAACTAAGCAAGTATTTGTCCGCCCCGGCTTTGTCCGACCCGACCCCGACCCCGTGGTGCCCGTTCATCGTTCAAGTCAGCGGCCAAAATGGCTGGATTACGGTGGAAAATCCTACGATCACGATGGTGGACTACCCCGCCGCCGCCGCCGCCG
>Ga0268283_1000652_pt1 | contig 20522 bp, 16 predicted proteins | sample saktaG_13_FD_190140 | JGI IMG/M metagenome (GOLD analysis project Ga0268283, IMG submission 190140) | Saline water microbial communities from Sakinaw Lake, British Columbia, Canada - sak_2013_06_06_36m | ecosystem: Environmental > Aquatic > Non-marine Saline and Alkaline > Saline ... | reverse complement strand
AAACAATCGCATCATGTGATTGACGGGCTTACGCCTTTGCGGCAAAAAATTCTGTCGCTTTTTGGGCCAACGGTGGCAAATATATATCAACTTTCTTATGGGTAGTACCCGCTCAATGTAAGTACTCCGCTCAATGTAAGTACTGATATTGCAGTAACGTGATGGAACATAAATTTATATATCTTCAAACAGCCTTCACACATATTTCAAAACAATCATCATTTGAGGTGAATAAAAATGAATATAATTAAACATGTATTTTCGCTATTTATTTTTTCTTCCTTGGTCGCGCTCGTCTTTATCGCCGACTCCCGAGGAGCTTCTAAATCGGCACCGAGTTGTTCCTACGCCGATGTGTCAACTGCAATTACGTCTGCATCGGTAGGTGATACCATTAATGTACCTGCTGGAACATGTACTTGGAACAGTACCTTAAACATAAATAAAGGAATCAATCTTATTGGCGCTGGGGTTGGCAATACCGTCATCATTAGTGGCACGGCAGTTGGCACGAACAGCAATCTAATTTCCTATCAACCATCAAACCCCGCAATAAATGCGCCATTCAGGGTGTCCGGGTTTACATTTGATCTTGGGGGCGCCTTGCGTAACGGGATAGAGCTGTATTCCAATGGTCTTGTTATACAAACCAAGGTCAGGATAGATCATAACCGGTTTCAAAACATCGGTAGATCGACGGCATACATGTTTATAAATTTCGTTAAGGTAAGAGGAGTCATTGACCATAACTATTTTACGGAGGCAAGTTATTTTGCACGTACAAATGGCTATGGCTTGGGTGAAGATCTGTGGGAGAACTGGGAGGGAGTGGTCTTTGGCAAAGCCGATAACACCATGTGGTTTGAAGATAACATTATTAACGGCCCTCCGGTTGATTGTTCGCGGGGCATGCGATACGCATTCAGGTATAACACAATAAATACCACAGGTGGTGGCCAGCTGTTTGACCAGCATGGGAACTACGGGACATCTTATTCTTGTTTTGGTGGCGAGCTTTACGGAAATAATGTAGTAGGAACGAGTGGAGGGCAGTTTTTAGATCAAAGAGGGGGAAGATTCTTTGTTTATAATAATAATTTTAACACTACCGGTTGGAATATAAATCCTAGAGAAGAAGCCGATGACGCTGGCAATCCTGTGAACTATGTCGGACCAAACCCTCCGCAATATCCTCAGCACGTCAACGGCACCTACTACTGGGGCAATCGCGCCAGTCTGACCGGTGCTTTAGTTTCAACTAGCAAGGGCCGAAATTGTATCGGTACTGTATGTTTTGATACGCCCATGCCAGTGGGAGGTCAAGATTTCTTCACAGAATCAACTTCTCCCGGAATCAGTTGCGGTCTGCCTGCAAGTCGTCCATCCTCTTGTGTTACAAATCAAGGGTATTGGGCTACCAATCAATCCTGTACAAATTTGACAGGAATGGTCGGGCCAAATCCGGCAACTCCTATTTCAGGAACATTATATCGATGCGCAGTTACCAATACTTGGGATTCTGGAGTATCCCCGCTCCCATATCCTCATCCATTGATAGCAGAATCCAATGGTTCTGTTACTTTACTACCGCCAACTTTATATGATCCAGTCATTACCCCCGTAAAATAGTAAGTATTTGCAAAGCCATAATGATCAAGATGTTTCGTTAGTTTGTACGATTCATATAATATACAAAATGTAACGCCATCGATTTTGTCTATAGATTTTCAGATAAATAACTTCGATGCTAACAGATACCATCCCTTCAAGGGATGTTATCTGTATGAGTTTACAACAACGTGAATGGAAATTTAATTTCTGAAAGACTATATATATGTCGATGGCGTTATCTCTCGCAACCTAAACAAACAAGTCAGAATTGAAAATAAATGAATGGGGCTGAGTCAGATGCTCCCAGAGAAGTAATACATAGAATAAGACTGGTGTAATATATTATACGAATAGGAACGCGTCGCTGCGATATTTCCTCCGCCCAATTACTGTCCTTATGTATGAGTAGATGTGCCACAACTACCGCGACTAATGCCGGGAGTATGTAAGGAGAAATTACTTGTGTGCCATCCTGAGTCCAAGTTGTCATCCGATTCAAATACAACCATGCAATGTCCCAGTTCTGTGCCCGAAAGAAAATCCATCCTACCAATACCACACTTAGCGTCAGAAAGCGCGAAACGACACTCCAGACAATCCGAAAAGCAGGGCGATTATTTAGTAATACAACAAAGGGAGTCCAGCATTTCCAAGCCTTGTGAGTTGCCAGTGCCACTCCGTGTAGTCCGCCCCAGAAAACGAAATTCCAACTGGCACCATGCCATAGTCCACATAGAAGCATGGTCAACATTAAGTTAATATATGTGCGCTCCATTCCCTTGCGATTACCGCCCAAAGGGATATAAAGGTAATCCCTGAACCAGGAGGAGAGGGAGATGTGCCACCGCTGCCAAAATTCGGTAATGCTCAGGGCGCTGTAGGGCATCTGGAAGTTCTCCATAAACCGGAAGCCCATCATGCGTGCGCAGCCAATAGCCATGTCGGAGTAGCCAGAAAAATCACAGTAAATTTGGAGGGCATAACCCATTGCTCCCTGTAGCAAGGTGAGGCCGTCATAGTCTCCAGGATTAGCGAAAATCATATCGACGTTTGGTGCGATCTGATCGGAGATGACAAGCTTCTTGACCGCACCTAAAGCGAATTGTGCCAAACCGGCCTCAAATTCCTCGGCGGTGGCTCGTACGCGGCTTGCAAACTGTGGAAGCAAGTCCGCAGCTCGATTGATTGGGCCAGCCAGTAGTTGTGGAAAGAATGCCACGAACAAAAGGAAATCTCGAGGACTGTGAGAAGCGGGAATATTCCGACGATAAGTTTCGATGGTGTAGGTCATGCTCTGAAATGTGAAGAATGAAATACCTACAGGCAGAAGAATATCATAGTACAAAGGCTGCACATGGAACCCTAGCTCGGTAAGACCCCAGTTCATATTTCCCAGGAAAAAATTAGTGTATTTAAAGAAGCCTAGCACCCCCAGGTTTGCTACGATACTTACGATAAGCAGAAGTTTACGTTTGCGCTGGTTCTTGATACGGCCCAATCCGACACCGACGAAATAATCAACAAAAGAAGTAAGCAAAATTAAGAAAGCACACGGAACGCTCCAACTCATGTAAAAAAGATAGCTCGCTATTAAGAGAAACCACTTTTCTACATTAAAGTTGCGTAGGTAGCTTCGGATCAGTAGCACCGCTGCAAAAAACAAAACAAACTCGAAAGACGTGAAAATCATGGCAGGCTCAGTAGGTTTCTAATTGGGTCAGGAAGGCAGCGGTCGCAATTCGTTGCCCATACATATTGAGATGGACTAGATCGGAGAACGTTGCATCGTCATCAAGGTCAGGTAGGTAGTCCAAGCGTATCAGCTTTGTCTGTGGACTTCGGTGCTGTATGTCTGCAAGTGTCTCTTCGAACTCCTGCATCACTTTCGGGGTCAGGAATTCTTTTTGATAAATTGGAGACACAGGCATCACAACCATCACGACCTGGCCTTGCTGTTCTGCACGTTCCAATAAGTGCTCAAGGGCTACTTTCTTGGGACCATTGAACCAATGCCTTCCCTGAAAGCCAGTACGCATCAAAACCAATCGTCTCTGGAGTCGAGCAAGGGGCCAGTCACTCAACTTCTCCACTACCTCCGATGTCTTTGTGGTGCTTAATTTCGGAGCGTCAATTGCCTCCTTGCTGTCTACACCGCTAATCAACTCCTGAAGTTTGGCTCTGATCCCGACCATGACTCCATCAGCTCTGCCTATGGTAGGAAAAAAATTCCGAATAAACATCTGAGGGTATTGACTTAAAATCCTTTTGCATAATTGCTTATCAGCACCACAATATTGCATATCTTCGATACTTTGACTCAGAGGTACAATGTCGGCGCGAAAATCGCATAGCCAATATTCGTTCATATCATAGGGAGAAACGACGATGATCGCGCGATTTAATTGAGGTGAGCGCTGATGCTCCACTTCCCATTCAGATGGAGATGAACCAGGCGTAATCCAACTATCGATCGCTTTGTCCAGTACTTCGGAAATCTGTCCCCAATCTAATCCATCCCAAGCGATGGAGGATCCGTGCAGGATAGTTTGCGGTTTTAGGTCTTCCGAACCGTAGTGACGGTAACCGCTATGCGAGGACCTGATCCCTAGCCAGTGAATCAGGCCATGGCTTGCGATAGAGCCAATCCCCATCGCCATACACAGGATTAATATTAACTTAAGCCATAGCTTCATCAGAATAAGCTCCTATTCATAAAAATTTAAAATTTTTGGATTTAGTGGTCTGAAGAACTTGCAAAATACCTCGTCTAACTATGTACCACGCATTCATCTCCAGGAGAAGATCTTATTGACTTGTTGCTTCAGGAACTGAACAGCGTCATAATTTCCGTGTGTTCTAGCTTTAAAAACTGATCCAGGCATAGATGCATGGGTAATCTCCCTATGCAACAAATACGGATTTGTGCTGCCCCTGTTAAACCCAGATACAGTGGTCACGGCAGCAATATATCCACAGTCCCTTAAAACATCTGTAAGATTTATTTCTGGATTATGAAGCGCCCCAAAAGGGTAGGCAAAGAATTGAATTCTTTTGCCAATTATATTCTCCAACCTGGTCTTGTCCTCTGCAATTTCATATCTCAGTTGGGTGCTATTTCTAAGCTCCGCCAAATTGTAGTGATTCAAGGTATGTCCGCCAATGGCAAAACCTTCTTCAGCGATGTTTCTCAGATCGTCGCAAGTTAAACCACCTGTTGCTATGTTGTTATCTGGTATTAACAAATTTGTTTGTAAAAAATCGGTCTCATGCTCCTTAGAAAGCCCAACAAAGCCGCTCGACACGAAAAAAATTGCTGGTAATTCAAGTTCTTTGAGAATAGGTACCGCATCAGTTACCCAACTCTTATATCCATCGTCAAAAGTAATGACTACATTAATTTTTTTGGGGGACAAGTTGCCTGAACAAAAATCACCGAGACTCATTACATTTGTATTTTGTTTCAGGAAACTTAGATTAGCCTTGAAACATCCTATTGCTTCAGGCGGAATGTCATGAAACATCACGAACCTTGCAACAGGCTTATTCTGTAGGCGAAGAATAAAGTTGCTGATTCTGGAATAACCTAAATAGTAAAGTAATAAAACACTAAAATCCTGCCTGCGTATCAACATGGTTCTGTTCTTTGATTGGATGTTATATATGGGTTAGTCTTTCGTATCAACGATGACTAATTCTCTGAAATGATGTAATGGTTGTTTTCTTCTTTCGTGAATATGAAGGAAACTTTATTCTGGGAGATGTCGCTTTTATAGGAGCAACTATTGATGCGTATGAAGTTGCTGCTGAAGAAGACACCGCCAAAAAAAGTAAAACAGCCGTCAATTGGCTTGTAAATGAATTAATAGAGGATTCGGAAATATTGTGAATCATTGCCATCAGCAAAAAACAAATCGAAAGACTACCCCAGTCATAATCATCGTATAGTAATCTTTGGGCTTTACGGCAATACGATATCAGGAATATTGCGAGAAGTATTAACCCTAGGAATCCGGTGTCGAGCATAACTTCCAGGTAGCCGCTGTGAGCCTCACCAATATCATGTATTTTCTCTGTCATGGGAGTCCAGAAACTTGCAAAGCCGTGTCCAAAAAAGGGTTGCCGCATTAAATCTGGGAGTAATGATGCCCAAATTTCAGTTCGTCCCGTTAGTGTGACATCTCTACCAAAATTAGAAGCAATATCTTTTACGAAAGACCCTCCCATGAAGGGTTGAAGAGCACCTAGTCCAAAGATTAAGATTGTTATAATTGTCAAACTATTCGCCCCCAAGATAATACGGTGCTTTTGGCTCCATAACAGGCCAATAAATACTACCAACCCTACCCCCAAGGAGGCAATTGCCGTTGCGGAAAACTGGCCACCAGGTCCACTCATGATAAAAAGTGTTAGCATGAGTACGAATAAATCGGCATATGTCTGGTATTTACTTACAGGAATATCTTTTCCCTTCCATCTCTGGACGAGCGTCCAAATGAGAAAAAATGCTGAGATTAGACACAGTCGGCCAAGACCGTTCTTTTGCAAAGTGGCACCAATCCACATTTGGCCACCCATAGAACGATATTGGATGCCATATTCAGGAAAATATTTGATGAGTAATAACGATAAAGGAATAAGTACGTATATGGATCTCTTAAATAAGCTCTGCATGGCCTGTCGTGGATCCCTCTCAGATCGAACAAGAAACGCCATTAAAATTACAATTAACTCCCTGATCCAACGCTTAATTGAATCAAATAGTTCCTCAGACCAGAGGACGCTCACGAGCATATAAGCTATCAGGAATATCAATGCAGCATTTTCTTTTATGGCCATGGAAAATTTAAATTTTCTTGAGACAAGTATTAACATGCTTGAGAAAAGCAATATACTCAAGAAAATTTGATCTAATGGACTGCCGGTATAATGGTGGCCGGATCCAAACCAGGTTCCTAAAGGCTTACTAGCGATCACGAGCATCCAAACTGTCGGTATCCACAAGACCCAGGACACGTTAGGCGTTTGTTTGCGTTCAAGCCTCAGTAGTAAGAACACATAAATTACGCAGATAAATAGTGCGAGTTTTGGCGGCATGGGTATCTTTTTCTGACTAATCAGGTAAACGACAGGGGTGTTTGATTTGCACGAAGATATCATCCATTATCTTCGTGGTTAGAAGTATTTCCCGATGTGATAACGGCAATGGCGTATTGCCGACGATTGAATCATAAAAAGACTCTATAAGTGATTTTAAAGCTGCATCGTTTGATAGATGAAAGTCTTTCTGTATAAATTTGCCGACATTTCTACCAAAATTTGCCATGTATTGTTTGGCATAGCCCAATGGCGGTACAAAATATCTCAAGTAGCTTTTATAGTCATCATTTCCTATCTTAAGAAGAATTTGATTGTCATCATCGACAATCAATGAATTTTTCGAGCCATACAGCCTAAATTGGTGAGGCACTGGTTTTATTTGGGAAGAGAATGTGAAGTATGCCGTTGTCGAATTTTCATCACGGATAATAACTCTTACTTCATCGACAATATCATCCTGCCCTATGCTTTTTAGGAACGGACTAGTAAAACCATGTGCAATTACCACAGGATTATCGCCTGACAAGAACTCGGCTATCTTGCTGATGCCGTGACTGATAATATTTTGCAGTAGTGATCCGGGAAGTTTTCTGGCCCAATGCTCACTGTCCCCCAAAAGGGTTTTTGCATAGCTGGCATCCCCAAAGTCATAGCAATAATGGCTTTCCATGTGAACCGGTTTCCCACCCAGATAGCCGCTATTAACCATTTCTCTCATTCGTACCATGACCGGTGTAAATTGGGCATTATGGCCGGCAATCACCTTAAGATTCTTCTGATTCGCAAGATTAATTAAATCCTCGGCCTCAATTGTATTTAAGGTGAACGGCTTTTCAATGTAAACATGGCAACTGGCTTCCAGAGCTGCTTTACCTAAGAAGAAATGACTGGCTGGCGGTGTGGTTATGTGAACAACGTCAATCTTGACGGTCTCAAACATCTCGCGCTCACTGGTAAAATAATGCTCAATACCCAGCCTTTCAGACAACTGCCTGGCCATTAATAATTCACTATCGCACACGGCAACGATGGTAGCACCGGTAATCCTTTGGATTTGCGCAGCATGCTGATCAGCCATTTTTCCACAACCAATGATGGCAACGTTGAGCATCATTTTTTTGTCTCCATTTCTTTCATATATGTAAAAAACTGCTCCAGGCCGTCTTTCATCGAAACCTTGGGATGCCATCCCAATAGTCGCTTCGCCTTTTGGTTAGAATAGGTGTTACCCTTCCAATAAACTGCGCATGTCCTACGATTGAAGACGGGAGGCAGTTGTCCCTCCGACCATTTGGAATATCGTTCCCAAAGAGAACATAAAAAATACCAGATAAAATAGGGAACGGGGATGGAAATAAACTGACGTACTTTTTTTTTGTACAGACGCAGGAATTCTCTGCTTGTAGGGAGATCGTCATCAGTGATAATAAACTCCTGTCCATCTACACCGCTTTTAAGCCCTGCCAAGACGATAGCTTCGGCACAGTTATCGATATACGTTAATGGAATGGTATTATTCAAGCCTAAGTGAAGAAATACACCAAAAGTACCACTACCTATCCTGTCGGTAATTTTAACTTTGCCGGGGCCGAAAACTACGCTGGGTCGCACGATAACATAAGGCAAATTATTTTTTTCGGCATACTCAAGCACGATTTCATCTTGCTTTGTTTTTCCGTAGGTATAAGGCTCATGTCTTTCGATCATTTTGCTATCTATCTCACAAGACTCATCCAGTAATCCACCTCGCGGAATGTGCTCATTGCTATAAACGGCAATAGAGCTGATATTTACAAAGCGTTTTAATGTGGACTCTTTTATCACTGCATCAAGGAGGTTTCTGGTCGTCACTACAGAATTAAGGAAACAACCGGCATACGATTTTTCAACGCCAGCGGCTAAATGATAGACAACGGTAACTCCTTTGACAGCACGCATGCAATCCTCAGTAGAAAGCAAATTTCCTTTAAAGATTTCCACATCGGCATCAACGAATTCTTGAGCCAGATTTTCAAGATATGTTGATTTTCCTGTTGATCGGGTAAGGCAGCGTATTTTTTTGTATCCAAAAGATAACAGCGTCCGAACAACCATTAAACCGACATAGCCGTTGGCACCTGTAACTAGAATAGGTTCTGATGGGCTGATAATAACCCCATCACTCTCTGGCAATCCGGTGTTATTCTTTGAAAACGTTTTATCATCGATACTAATTGCTGACATATTTCTCTCTCACCAAATTGATACCCAAAAATGCCAACACTTTTCCTAGGTGATCACATAGCTTAATCAGATATTGCATAAAAATGTGCTGCCCACAAATAGCCAATAATGGAAGGCTTGTTGTATAGGCGACGATAGCGATAACGGATTTTAAAATACTTGGCACGCCAGTCCCTGAGGTATTAAGTGCCATCTTTCCTCTGAGCAAGGCTCTTTTTAAAAGAACCGTTCTTTTCCAACGATTCGATGGTACTGTTTCATACACGGCGGCTTCGTTGCACCAGACAAAAGTATGTCCTTTTTCGATCAATCGCCTAAATAGATCACGGTCTTCTCCGCCGCTGCCAAATGCAGGATCAAACCACTTTTGATCCTCCCGAAAAAGTTCTCTTTTTATTAGCACATTACCTGTTCGAGTATTTGTCCACGCTAACACATGCCCTGTAGGATGAGATGGCCTGTCAAAGTAGTTGCCCTTTAAAACCCATTCTGGCGGCTCTTGCTCAAATAGCGGTAATACCGGTGCCAGAATACCATCACAGTGATAGTCAGTTAGCGCTTTATAAAGCCTGAGTAACCAGCTTTCCGGAGGAATCTCATCATCATCAATAAATGCCACGAAATTTCCTTGTGAATTTGCCAGTGCCCTATTTCTCGCCAGAGCGATATTTTGTTCAGGTTCGACATCGTAGCAAACAGAAATTATGGATTGCCGAGCAAACGATTCTACAATTGATCGCGCAGATTCCGATTTGTCATTATCCACAACGACTACAGAGAATTCAAAAAAGCCCTCAGTATCCTGCTGCTCAAGTGCTGATAATAATCGTACCAGCAATATCGGTCTTTGATATGTGCAAATACACACAGATATCTGTTGTTTTTGAGGCATCATTGATCCTTGGAATGTATTAACAAGTTAGGAATGCGCGTGAAATAACTTAGGCATCTTGCTCCCTCTCCCTCTGTGAGAGGGAGAAATTGGTTAAGTTATTTTATGCACGTTCCTTACATCAAAAAAAGGCTATTTATTATAGGTTTTATATTCAATTAATTTTATACTCAACTCAAAATTATTATTTTTACTGCATCTCACCTTTGACATTTGTGATACATGTTGTTGAAAGTTGAAATTCGGATGCCATTTTTTTTCAAATACACAAGAAAAGATTCAACAGTCTCATAGTCAACCAAGTCTTTTGTATGACCTATTGCAACGATCGGTCTATATCGGCTGGGGGCTTTCTGATCTTCAAGGATGATTGCGTCTATCATTCCTGTAAGTTCGTCTAAGGTCATTCTGCAAAAGTCCAGTTTCAAGGGATACCGGAAACGAAGAAAATCGATGAGCCGTTCTATTCGTTTTAGCCACGGACTGCTTTTTCTATTGGAAGAGCCTTCTTTACCTTTTAACCCCACTCTCTTTATAGTGAGCATTTTCCAAAAGGGCACCATCTTAGTGTATGTTGGAATTTCGAGAAGAATCCCGTTGGCATCCGGAATATCGACATGATCGGAAAAAGTCCAATAATAGTCATTGCCGATGGCTTTACGATAATCCAATCCATGCCTCCTTTGTAACCCACCCTTAAAGACTGATGAGTCTAATTTAATGCCTTTCTCAGCTAATACGTTAGCTGCGACAACAGTAGGTTGCATTAGCCAATTACCCGCTCGAAACGAGAGTGGGGTAAAATAAGGTTGGTTCAGAACTTTTCGCAAATATCCAATAGATTGATCTACAATTTCGACTATGCGCTCTCGCGGCAAGGTACAAAGGTTATACTCGTTATCATCAAGTCGCCATTGTCCATCCTGATGTAGTGCTTTATACCATTGCGGATGCAAGTGCAATCCTATTTCAAAGCCTTCTGCATAAAACGTTTGTATCTGTTTTTTTACGTCATCAATAGCCGGATCAGTTCCTTTAGCTTCAATTAACTCCAACTCAGCTGCTTCAATAAAAGCTACAAATCTGCAATCTGCTTTTTTGAAGATGTTTCCAAGTTTTTCAGCCGGATCAAATACAAGCTCCTTTAGTGATCCTTCGCCGTTTCCATATATTTCATAGTCGATGGTAAATATACATTCAATCATAGTTCAGAATTGTCCATTAGGTACTGTATTTTTAAAGATTTCATCTGTACTCGATAATATTTGCAATGCTTTATTAGTACAATAAGCAATCCTGTGTAGTTCCGATTGCTTTAATGTTGAGTAGCAGGGAAGAACAAGTATACGCATTGCAATTTGTTCTGCTATCGGGCAGTCCCCCTTATATTCATAATAGGTACTGGCAATCTCGTGGATATCTTTGTAAGGCTGTATTGTACCTATTCTCATTTCAAGTAAATAAGAGGTAAGAGTATCCCGGTCATTCTGTGAAGGAAGTAGTAGTGGATAAAGGTAGCGATTGTAATATTCACCTGGCCTTTCATTACATATCGTATCAGAGACTAAGGAAAATGATTTAGAGTAATAATCGGCATTAGCCCTCTGTTTAGTTATTAGATAATTTATTGTTACAAGTCGGTCTGTAGTAATTGCAATATCCGATTTAAACATTTGACTCGCAATAATAGGTGTTTTATCTGAAAACGCTGTAGATTTGTTGTACATTGACCAAAGGCGATTGCCTATGAGTCCCCAGAGAGGCTTACTACGCAACATTGATCTCAGGTAGGTTTTAATAACATGTACACAATCCTCCATACGACTGGGTTCAGGTAACTCAGAAACTAATCGGGTGAGCTCGGAGAAAAGTTTGTCATTATTTGAATACAGAGCTCCACCCTCACCAACAGAAAGATATTTTCCTGATCGAAAGCTGAAAACAGCGATATCGCCAAACGCCCCCGTCATCTGCCCATTCAGCGTACTTCCAATGGACTGAGCGCAATCTTCGATAATCGGTTTACCTTGTGCAGCCTCTAGTATCCTCGGCATGTCACATACATGCCCAAACATGTGAGCTACTATGACAGCATCAATATGAGATATTTTTTCGAGTAAATCATCGGCTGACATGCAATATGTATCAGGATCAACATCGATAAAACGTGCTGTACAACCGGCAGCTTTGATAGTTTTAAAGACAACCGGACAGCAATAGAGGGGAACGCCTATGCACGCACCGGGTTCCAGATTGAGGGCACTGATGGCAGTAATGAGTGCGGCTCTACCTGATCTCGCTGGGATACAACTGCCGATACCATTTATGGTAAACATTCCATTCAATTTCCTAGAACTCAATGCGGCGCCCAAACCGCGCACAAGATCGCCTAATGTATATTCCCAGTGCTCCGTAGGCAGAAGATCTAACATAAATTAATATCTCTTATGGAAACGTTGAAAATTCAATATCATGGACATCTTTTTTTCTCATATCTCGTTAACAATTAAGTAGCACTACTAACTCGTGATCAGCCCAAATATCGATTACCCTGAGACATTCATAGTCTCATAGCTTAGTCGCTGTCCAAAAATAACCTGTACAGTTCAATCGCGGTAAAAAAACAGCTATAGTCTTTCAGAAATTAAACGTCCACTACACGACAATTTAACTCATACGGATACCATCGAAATTATTTATCTGAAAATCTATAAGGCGATTTATTAGCGGAACTTGTGCAACTTATCTTTGGATAGGCACTTAGTTGGCGAGGTTGTAGATAATCACGACAATATCCTGCTCGTAATGAGAAGGTCTTCCTGATCATTGCTTATCACCATATACTGTTTTTATCTTTACTCGGTTCCGCGAACATGCCGTCAGAAAATTTGGTGTTGACTGGAGATTCGAACCGCCATCTTTATGAAGTACCTCCAATTGTTCTACAACTCCCTTCAGACCTGGTAAGCGCTACACTTATAGACTTTCAGATATTAAATTTCCAACTTTACTAATTAAAAACCTTTAAAATCAATGCGTTTTTTGGTGTTACTTGGAAGTTATTTATCTGAAAGTCTATATGCAAATAAATTGCCGAGGATCACCTACTCAGTTGCCAATTTATGGAGTTCCTGATCGACAATATCGCCGCCACGGAGCATTCGAACCGCCAGGGAGTAGGCGGTAAATTTCATCGGACGAAGAGAATATTTCCACAAGTATCCTTGTACTAGATCACCGCCAAAGCGTTGTTTAAAAGTCATAATGCCCTCCTGTTTTGATCCTTTTTCCGGGTTAATTCGTACTCCAACAAAATCAAAACGTTTGACACCCATATCCCGAAACTGCCGCATTGCTTCCCAGTTAAGTAAGTTCATTGCCCCAGTCTCTGACTCTGGAATTTTTCCACCGTACAGGGAATAGGCGCTAAAGTCACTAAAAGGGAATATCGTACAACCTTGAGCAGATCCTTGATAATAAGCAATAAAAATCTTCACATTGTCTCCAAGGCCAAGAACCAGACGATTGAACTCATCAAAGGACATAAATCCAAGATTCGATTGCTTTAGCGTATTCCGTATCAATTCATAGGAGGTATTTAGGTATTCAACTCCACTTCTAATCTCTACGCCATTTTTTATCGAATTTCTGATTTTTCTACGATAAGTTGCGCTTAAATTACTCCAAAGGGTTTCTTCAGATTGATTTAGATCTACGATATAGGTTCCATATGGCGCTGGGATAGCCCCTTCCGGGTAAGTGCGAAAAATTGTATTTGTGGTTGCAGGAATGATCATATCCTCCCCGATAAGCCGGAAATATTCTATGACACTTTTTAAGAATAACTTCTCCTCCAGTACATCAATCGGCTCTCCCACTGAAATGGTTTCAACCCGGAAGCGAACCATACGAAAAATCGATTTTCGAATAATGGTGTAGGGCAATATGCATCGAATTACTCCTGATTCATCAATACCGCCGATCCATCCATATTCATCACCAACCAGCTTCAAAAATGCTTCAGAAGCAAAAAAAGGGAGTCCTTGGTGCCAGTTGATTTCAATTTTTTTAGCTATCATAATTTTGCAAGTTTGTGGGTGTGGTTATCATACGGGTCAGATAATAGAGAGTGCGCTCCAAATTGGGAAAAGATCAAATATGTAGCATCTTCCAGGAGGCTATCTGAGAATTTAAAAGCTTTAAATTCAATATGTTAAAAAAAAAATCAGTAAGTTCTTAACATTTAGGCTTGCCTTCATTTTTTTATATGATATATTCTCGGACAGCCTCATAGTGAGTCTGTCTGACTTATGATTTCAATAAAAACAATGGGTTAAAAATTTGTGGAAGGCTAAATCCATTAATTCTAGCGTCAAAGACGTGTAATTATTATGAAATTCGATAACCGTTAAAATCAAAATCATTTTTATTAAAATAGTTATAAGTCAGGCAGACTCCTAGTACCAGCCAAACCGTCTAGCTATTCTATTCAAAACAAGCCACTAAAAAAGAGGGGTGCAATATTACAACGGCTCATTGTTAACGTAAATGTAAGGCTTTCAAACAATACTCTTTCAACCATTGCATCTGTTCTTTTCTTCTAAAATTCACGAATTCCATAGAAATCGGCTTTTGAGCACGCATTAGTATTGCCCACATATACCCTACTAAAAGCAAAACTCCTCCAACAAAAAAAGGTCTTCTGCTCATCTGATAAATAGAACGAAATAGTTGCCATAGTGGATGCACCCCCATTCGATAATCACCAAAACCACTTTTTAATTGAGCAACTAAAATATTTGCTTTCGCTGTACCCATTGGGCGATGGTGCATGCAAAACTTTTCAGTAAAAGTTTCTGTCTTCCAACCTTTCATTCTTGCGGTTACTACGGCTGTGAGATCAATTGCGCCCGCTTTAATCGGGACATATCCACCAATAGATTCAAAACACTCCCGACTAAACAACTGGCAAGCGCCTGAAACATGCTCTTTTCTGGAGAAACGATAATCGTACTGAGTTGTTCCTTCTCTGAAGGGTGTTCCGGCGACACCCAATTTATCGTTCTTGGCAAATTGTCCAAGCAAAAATTCAAAGTACTCAGGATCAAAGGATATATCGGCATCCAGACTGCCTATGATATCGTACTTAACTCCCTGTACTCTTTCATAGCCAGCATTGAACGCATGCACCTTGCCGGCAAAATGTCTCTCTGTGCGTTCAGGCATCCGTATGAGTTCTATCCATTTATATTTTGCCGTATATTCTTTAACAATATCGTCGGTTCTGTCTGTTGAACCATCGCTAACGATTACCCATTTGATAGGTAATACGGTTTGTGCAACTACAGATTCGATGGTCTGCCCGATAAATGCTTCTTCGTTCCGTGCAGGTGTAATCAAAACATATTCTATCGGGTCGGTATTATCGATTCTACTTTGTACTAATTCTGCTATTGCTATGTTCATTTTTTGAAATCCTAATCAAGAACTTGAACCGATACGGACGTTCGCCAACTGTTCTTCATCAAGCTCGTTCAGCAGCGAAGAAAGAGCCAGAAGCATCCAGGCCTGCGACCATCTCATATAAGAAATTTTATTTGTGCCGAATGCTAGCTTCTGGTAATAGAAGTACCCTTGATCATCCCTCATGTGCTTCAAAGTCCAGCTAAATATAGTGTAGACCAAGCTGAGATTATTACCATCAAGATCCTTGAAATTAAGTAGCGTAATGATGCTTTGCGCTACACTATGTATGTCAATTGGAAATGTGCGATTGTGAAAATATTTAGGGGCACCATCACCCCTGAAAAAGTGATCTCGATAGAATTCAAATCCGAGATGAATAGGGGAGGCAAATTCCGGTGTTTCTGCGTATTGGGCAATTAATCGTAAAGCACACAGGTTGTATCCTGTATGAAAATTGTCTACCCAACGTTGAGTGGTCGACTCACCGTAATCCCATGAGCCATCACTATTCTGCTTGGACACAGAGTATCGGGTTACTCTCAATGCCGCCTCAAGGAATTTTTTCTCGCCAGTCAGCTTGAAAACCCTGCAAAGTAGCGCGGCGCCCAGAAAGTTTGCATTATGTACTGGTGTTCGTAAAGATGGCAGCGGATAAGCGAAACAACTGCTACCATCGTCCTTTGTCCAGTAAAGCTCATTCAGAATGTATTCTGCCGCACTGGTTGCCATATTGAGATAGTCGTTTTCGCGGTTTAATTCATACACATCTAACAGTGCATTAGCTACGAAAACCGTACAAACAAGATTCGGTGCTCCCTTTGGAACTATTATTGTTCGCGTCTGCCATGGAAAACTATAACCCCAACACCAGTAAGAACTCTCTTGTGATCGCTGAGCAATTAGCTTATCAATCATTGTTGCAATAAGGTCTTCCTGTGCGAGGAGTCCAAGCTTTGCAAGCTTGACAAATGCCATAAGAAATAAGGCTATCGCTTTAGGATTAATAGTTTTTGGCACCAATAATAATAGCCTGATATTAACCGGGTTTCTTTTCAAGGCTTGAGTTAGCGCAAGCCGAGGAATCCTTGAATTAAGAAAAGGCAAAACATTAAATATCTGGCTATTAAGCGCATCATAAGGATCATAACCTGCCCAGTCATTTTTTTGACAATAATCAAACAGCTTCTGTGTCACAGCTATTGGGTCTTCCAAGGTAAATTCTCCTGTAATGCGTTTAAAAGACGATCTATAAAAAAACAATTTTGCTCTAACCTCTCTATACGTAGCCTAATTAAGGACTATTTTTCCCTATAAACAACATTTCATCCAACTTGACCATAGTGGAAAATCTCATTTTTCGTAGCGAAGTTATCACCCTATCAGCGGATTTCTGTCCAAATAAACCTCCCAAAAGACTAGATTTCCAATTAAGACTAGGTGGAATTAATTCACCACCCAATTCGAAGGCCAGTGCATTAATTTCTCCAAGTAAATCGGGTTTTTCAGCAAGGAAAAATCGCGAATACATCTGCAAAAGTGTTAGGCTTACCCTTCTCGTTCTTTCACTGTCTTCAAAAAGCAGTAGGTGTTGAATGCAAAGTTTTAGTGACAAGAGCAAAGACTGAGCACCTCTTTCAGAAGTATCTCGACTTAACTGTGAAAATCCTGTGCTACGGTAATAGGATTGTGCCGTGCTGACAAATCTTACTGATTCACTCGATAATACAACTCGGCAAATATACTCACCGTCATCATTTAAAGAAAGTCTTTCATCCCAAAGACCGGCTTCTTCGGTGAGCTTTCGACTTATCAGCCATGCGGCTGGAGCCATCCAAGCTGTACCATCAGTAAAATTTTCTGTTATCCAGTCTATAGGCGATAAGTCTCGCCATATTCCATTTGGGTTAAATCTTGCTTTGCTGATACGATAATGAAACACCCCATAAGCTGATGAAAGTAACTGTAAGCTTTTATGCCCCGACTCAGATATTTCCATTTGTTTGGAAATTTTATCCGGTGCCAATATGTCATCAGCATCAAGCCATTGAATGTAGTCTCCTTGTGCAAACGACAAGGCTTTATTTCTGGCTGTGCTGGCACCGCTATTTTCCTGCGTAACTACCTTAACGTATTTTGATTCAAAGCTTTTTGCTATAGAAAGGGTGTTGTCAGTTGATCCATCATTAACTATTATTATTTCTTTTTTAGACCTGTTTTGGGAGATCGCAGACTGGATGGTATCTCCGATCCATTTTTCTGCATTATAAGCTGGTATTAAAATAGAAACTAAATGTGACATTACAGTAAGTCCTTATTATTATTTATTTTAAAGACAGAAACATTATGCATTCAGTAACATAATGAAAATATTAATGAAACAACCCATTTTAAGTATTTTAGATCCCAGCTTAATTTAATGACATTGGGTTTTACTCTGGTTGACTGCTTAACTTAACGGCGTTGGGTGCCGCTCTATTTTGTTAATTGCTATATCGAAACCAATGCAGCAATGCCCTAAAGGGTCGTCCTAAAATGATCGGTCGCGTAATGGTTGCGTGGGCAGCGTTTAGAATGCTCTTCACGAATCTCCTTTGCTTCCAATGTAGCTGTGCCGCTAAGAGGCGGAGGTCGGCAATTATGCGCTTCTCGGCCTGTTTCCAGTCACAAGTCTGCAACATGTCAGTAAGTACATTGAAGGCATTCGCGTATTCACCATTTTTGTAGAGGATACCAATACTCCACAGGTATCTCCGTGCGAGAGCTGACTGTTGGGTAGCCTCTTTTACTCCAAGATCTATTAGCACCGCTGGGGTAATCTCTACAATTGAATTTAATGGGTCGGGAATTCCATCTCTCCTGAGCGCCGCAGCTGCCCGGGCGGCAAGGGTACTAAAAGTTAGCTGTCTGCCCTTACTCACTGTTATCTGATGAGGATGGTGCCTGTAATGCAACAGTACTGCTCCAAGATTGGCCAGTTGGTAATGGTCTGCGACTCTCAACCATAGGTCGTAGTCTTCAGAGCCGAAAACGACTTTCCTATAACCTCCAACTGAGACAAAAACGTCTTTCCGCATGAGAACAGTGGGATGCCAAATCGGACAGTCGTCAAGGAGGTCAATTCTAATTTCGTGATCTTCAATTGGATTGGCAGAAGTCCCTAACGACTTACCAGTTATATCAATTATTTCGACAGCACCACCAAGGACTCCAACCTCTGGATGTTTCGCCATGAACTCGACCTGCCACATTAGGCGGTTTATAACAGAAATATCATCGGCATCCATCCGAGCAATGTATTTGCCCTGTGCGAGACCACAACCACGATTCAGAGATTCAACCAAGCCTCTGTTCTCTTGGTGATAGACGTGAATGCGTGGATCTTTATTTTGGTAAGAATCAAGTATCGCGGCAGTAAGGTCGATCGAACCGTCATTAATGACGATGAACTCAAACTCACGAAAGTTCTGGTCAAGAATACTTTCAACCGCTTCACGCAAGAAGCGCTCACCGTTGTAAACACTCATCACCACCGAAACTAAAGGAACTTTATTGACCATTTGTACTTACCATTGATTGATGTAAACCTATAATTATGTAAAATAGAAAATCGATGACACCCGAATTCACATAATAAATACAACACCTCTTGAAAGAGTTTGATGGTATAGTTTCCGTCTACCAAAATAAAAAACTAAAGATGTTTCCAATGAGAACATTCCAGTATCTAACCAAAAAAGAAACTAACAAATCTTTAGCGAGGACTTAATCATAGTCCTAGATAAAGATTTAAACTACAAAACAGCATGGGAAGTATTTTGTAAAATGGCTTCGCTTAATGAATACCTTCTCCAAACGGAAAAACTAATTCGACAGCTCCAAGGTATGAATATTAAGAGTATGCTGGTTCTGAAAATCGTATCCATAGTCAGCAAATCAAGTGCTGGATAAAAAACTGTTTGGCATTTTTGCCAAGTTAGTTTTTAATCGGCAACCAAATTATCAATGCCACAAAGATCAGCAGAACTCACGTTAGGGCTGCCTTACTTTTGACGAAGGTATTGTTAATAATTTACTGGGTGTTGCATTTATGTAGTCATGTCAATAAGGCAGCTAATAATACGCTCCGATGCCAGACCATCCCAAAGCGGCGGTATCTGGCCAATCTCGTTGCAGCAACCAAGTACCTCGTCAATGTCAGCGGATAATCGATCCATAGTCGTCAGCTTGTTACTGCCCATTGTGATTGTGACCGGGCGCTCTGTATTAGGACGCAACGTCAGGCAGGGCGTTTTAAAGTAGGTACTTTCCTCCTGTATTCCACCAGAATCGGTAAGAATAAACCGAGCAGCCTCTGTGAGACAAAGTGAATCGTGATAACCTAGAGGATCAACAACTGTTAGTCCTTTCTTTTCATCAAACGTAATACCAAACTGCTCGCACATTTTGCGCGTCCGAGGGTGCATTGAAAACACGACTGGAATATCTTTGGCAATCCGTTCCAATTCACTCATAATCAGGGTCAATCCTGCCTGGTTATCCACATTTGAAGGTCGGTGTAGTGTCACATAAATAAAGTTTTTCTTGATCAATTCCAGTTGATTTAAAATTTGACTGGCTCTCACTTTTTCAAGATTAGCTATTAAGCTATCAATCATCACATTACCGACCAGTTTTATCTTTGAATCGGGAATTCCTTCTTTTTTTAAATTGTCATTAGCGTCGGTCGATGGTGTTAGCAACAGATCCGCCAATGCATCCGTGACAATCCTATTTACTTCCTCCGGCATGCCGCGATCAAAACTACGCAAACCTGCTTCCACATGTGCTACCTTAATTCCTAATTTAGCGCACACCAAAGTACAGGCTAAAGTCGAGTTAACGTCTCCAACGACCACCACCCAGTCAGGTTTCTCTTGTTCGCAAATGGGTTCAAATTTTATCATCACATTAGCGGTCTGCACCGCATGGGATCCGGATCCAACAGCCAGATTAACATCTGGAGCGGGAATGCCAAGGTCTTCAAAAAATATGTCAGACATTTTTTCATCATAATGCTGACCCGTATGAATCAATAGATATTCCAATTGCGTTTGATGATTAGCCGCATCTAAAGAATAGCTTAATATTTGTTTAATAATAGGAGCCACCTTCATAAAGTTTGGCCTGGCACCCGCAATGATTAGAAATTTAATTTTTTTGTTCATAATTTTCTGTAAGTTGGCATAGTGTTACT
>Ga0268283_1000651_pt1 | contig 20531 bp, 16 predicted proteins | sample saktaG_13_FD_190140 | JGI IMG/M metagenome (GOLD analysis project Ga0268283, IMG submission 190140) | Saline water microbial communities from Sakinaw Lake, British Columbia, Canada - sak_2013_06_06_36m | ecosystem: Environmental > Aquatic > Non-marine Saline and Alkaline > Saline ... | reverse complement strand
CTTATTTATAATTTCAGGATCTGTTTTTTGAACAACAGTATCTCTGACATTCTTAATCTCACGAAGTTCAGTTGCTATTTCATTTTTCATAGCATCTTTAGCTTTAGCTAAAAATTCAATCTTAACTTTCTCAAACCTTTCATCATATCTGTTTGCAAGTTGTGTTTTAAATGTATCAAGCTCTGCAAGTTTATCATAAATTTGTTTAGGATTAATTGTTTTCTTAATGCCTTCAGTAAACTCATTTAATCTTTTAATCTGAGCTTCAATTGAACCTTGAGTGTTCTTAACAAGACCTTCAGTTATTCTTGATTGAAGTGCAAGTGTATCATTTATTTCTTTAATTTTAATATTAAGTTTAGTTGTTAGATTTGTTATAATTTTTGAAATGTTTTCATCAGCTTTTTGAGCTAATAAATCATTTTGTTTCTTTGTTAATTCAACAATTTCTTTAAGTTCATTACTTCTAGCTTCAAGATTAGTTGATAACCTAATAATTGTTGCTTTATCTTCTTCAAGTTTAGCTAAGTCGTTTCCAATCTTTGCTTCTGTCATCTTAACTTTAGCAAGTTCAGTTGCAACCTTAACATTTGTTTTTTCCATTTCATTATTAATATCATTTGTTATTTTTGCTAAAAGTAATTGTCTTGATGAAGCTTGTACATTATTTAGTTTATTTAATTCTTCATTAACAACTATATTTAGTTTATTTTTACTTTCATCAATTTTTGATTTTAAGTTTTCTTCAAGCATTTTTTGTTTGTTTTCAAGCTCTGTTAATTTCATATTAATTGTTGTAATAATTCCTTTTTGCCAAATATTAACATCTTCAGCTATTGCACCCTTGAAATCTATATCTGGTTTATATTCTGAATTATCAACACCAATGTTACTTACATTAACTGGAGTATTAATTGGTTCATCAGTTTTCATATCATCAAGTTTATTCATTTCAAGCCCTCTTGAAACATCCATGTCTTCAGGGAATAAATCTGTTTCTGGTTCTTCAAGCTTTTGATTCATAGCTGTATTATCATCATTACCAAAAAAATCATCAGGTATCTCTTTTTCTTCTGGTTTTTCATTTTTAATTATATTATCTTGTCTTTTTTCTTGTTCTTGTTTTTTCTCATCTTCTTTAGCTTTAATTTCTTGTTCTGATTTTTTAATTAATTCAATACTTTCGTCTTTGGTTAGCCCCATCCTTATTAGGTTCTCAATTATTTCATCATGAGACATCCCAAGCTTTTGTAGTTTTTTTATGTTTTCAACAACTCTGTCATCTGCTATCATATAAAATAACTCTTTAAATTATTTTTTTATCTTTTAATTTTTTAATTATTTCTTTGTTGGTTGGTTCAACTTCTTTAGTTCCATTAACCTTAATTAAAAGTCCTTTCTTTTCAAATCTTTCAATAACAGGTAATGTTTGTTTATGATAAATATCAAGTCTTTTATTTATTGCTTGTTTTGTATCATCTTCTCTTTTTCTCTTCATTAATCTTTTCAAGCATTCTTTCTTTGTAGTATCCACATAAATTAAAGCTTGTATTTTATGTTTCTTTTTAAATACAAAATATTCTAAAGTAACTGCTTGTTCCATCTCTCTAGGGAATCCATCTACAATAATGTTTTTTTCTTTTGAAGAATCAATCTTATTAAACAATAAATCACATGATTTTTCAAATGGAATTAATTCTCCTCTAATCATATAATTATGTATTTCTTTTCCTATTTTGGTTCCTTTCTTAACTTCTTCTTTAAGTAAATCACTTTCAACTATATGTTTATACCCTAATCTTTTTGACATAAGTTGTGCTTGTGTGCTTTTACCAGAACCAGCTGGACCTAAGATTAAAATAATGTTTTTAGTAGATAACATATTTTATAGCCATTTTTAAAGATTTTGTAGCCTTATATTATATAAAGCTATATATTAGTAATAGCTATAATATTTAAAAACATTGTCTTTCTTCAAAAATAGAGAAATGTATGCTTTATAGAAGAAAGATTAATAGACCGGTAGTACAGCCTGGATAGTACGCGAGCCTCCTAAGCTTGAGATCGTGGGTTCGAATCCCACCCGGTCTGTAATTGTTTGTTTTATAAAGTTAAATAGAATATACTTTGTAATAAAATAGTTAATGAGAAAATATGAAAAAAAAGATATATATTTTAATAATTATTTTTGTTCTTGTAATTTCAGGGATAATCTTTTGTTTAAGCAACTACACTAAACCATCAGAAATATGTGATAAATCAAGACTTCCAGTTGGTTATAATTGCAGTAATTATAAAATTGCAACTATTTTAGAATCAGAGAGTTGTACAATCAATAAAGATTGTGAAGATAAACTACCTATTGAATACGCATTGATGTCAAGTTGTCCTTATCAAGCAGTTTGTTTAAATAATAAATGCACTGTAGTTTGCCCAAGCTATAATTAATTTTTTAAATCCCTATTTTTTCTTCTATCGCAACTTATTTAAACATAATTATTTCTTATATATGTATTAGATTTAGAGATATATAGTGGGGAATATTATGGCAAAGAAGAAAGAAATAAAAGTTAAAACAAAAGATCAAAAGAAATATAATTTATTTAAAATAAATTTAATAATCTTAATAGTGCTTCTAGTTTTAGTATTATACTTTGTTCTAAATGTTAAACCCACAATAATAGGAAATGCAGGTGGTGTAATTGGAGTTGATTTCTCTTCACCAATAGCTGCATTCCAATTAGATAAAACAAGCATGACATTTACATCTTTATCTGAAACCCAAACCTTGCTAGTTTCCACAAACGATAGTAAAGTTTACAAGAATGCATATTATTCAACAGGAACAACTTGGAATAAATTTCAATTAAGTGGAACTACTTTATCAAGTGGATGGATAACAGGAGCAGCAAGCAAAACTCTTTCTCTAAAAGCATCTGATCTTAATCTTAATGATACTAATTTAACAAAAACATTACACATCATAACTTATAGTTGTACAAAACTTAGTAGAAACAAATTTGATTGTAGAAATAATCTTTGGCAATTAAAAGATATTAATGTAACATACACAGGCACACCAACACAAGCAGCAACACCAGTTGCAAGTCCTGTTGCAGGAACATATACTTCTGCTCAATCAGTTACTTTAACATCAGCAACATCTGGAGCAAGTATTTATTATACAACAAATGGTAGTACACCAACAACATCAAGTACATTATATTCATCAGCAATTGCAATCTCAGCAACAACAACCCTAAAAGCAATTGCAACAAAATCAGGATACACAAATAGTTCTGTATTAACTTCTGTTTATACAATAAATAGTACTACTACACCACTAACAATAGAAGGTACTGTAGTCGTAAATACAGAAACTGGATTATGGTATGGAGTTGAAATTCCAAATAATGTACCTACAGCATTAATATATCGTAATAATTCAATTACATCTTCAAATTTTGAAGCTTATATGTTACATGCTGGTGACGAAGAGGTAAGTAGTAGTAATAATAATTTAGATGGAGAGATTATAACTGGTAATAAGCTTGTATGGAATGGTACAGATATGACAAGTATTACTCATGGTCTATTTACTGGTTATAACATAAATGCAATTATAAAATATAATTATTTAGATAGGGTCCCAATGGGTATAGTACGTAAATCTAATGGTATGACAGATGTATCAGGAGTAATAGCTTATAATATAATTAAAGATCCAAATGTTGGAGTTGTTATGAAAGGTATGAATGGAGTTAAAATTTATAATAATACTTTTTATAATAGTAGAACAACAGCAGACACAAGTAGAGCTTTTATTGATGTTTATGCTAATCCTAGTCCATATGCTCCATCTACTGGAACAAAAATATATAATAATGTATTTTATACTAAGCATCAAACATTTAATATTTCTGTATTTGAAGCTGAAGATTTAGTTAATTTTGAAAGTAATTATAATATATTTTATTGTGAAGATGGTGCTCCAATGTTTAAAGTTCAAGGTTCACCAAGAACATTTGCTCAATGGCAGGCATTAGGTTATGATTTAAATTCTATTGTAATTAATCCAAATTTTATAGATACAATTAATTTTGTTCCCAGTGCAAGACTTAATTATGGAACAAATTTAGATTCTTCTTTGTTATCTGGATTATCTACAAGTGCTGTTTGGGGAACAACAAGTCCAGCTACAACAAATCAAAATGGAACTTGGCAAGTTGGTGCAAGAGTATTTGATAGTAGTAGTTCTGTTGTAACACCTGTTGCATCTCCTGTTGCAGGAACATATACTTCTGTACAAAACGTAACTTTAACAAGTGCAACAAGTGGTGCAAGTATTTATTATACAACAAATGGAAGTACACCCACAACATCAAGCACATTATATTCATCAGCAATCGCAATATCAGCAACTACAACTCTAAAAGCAATTGCTACAAAATCAGGAATGACAAATAGTTCTGTTTTAACTGCAACTTATACAATTAATACTGGGTCAGCAGTTGAAGCTCCAATAGCAACACCAGCAGCAGGAACAATAACTGCTCCAAAAACAATTGCATTAAGTTCAGCAACAAGTGGTGCTACAATTTATTACACAACTGATGGGACAACACCAACAATAAAAAGCACACAATACACTAATCCAATTTATGTGCTTTCAACTCAAACTCTAAAAGCAATTGCAGTAAAATCAGGATTAAGTAATAGTTCTGTTTTAAGTTCAACATACACAATGAATCTACCAGCAAACCATACTTACTATGTTGCAACAAATGGTTCAGATTCAGCTAATGGAGATATTAATCATCCATTTGCAACTTGGGATAAATTAAAAGGGGTAGTGGTTGCAGGGGATCTAGTTTACATTAGAGGTGGAGTATATAGAAGCCCAAAAACAACAGCAACAACTAAAGTTAATTGGACTAATCTTACAGGTAATGCAAATAATTATATAAGAATATGGGCTTATCCTGGGGAATATCCAGTATTAAATTTAGATGATATGGTTGTAACTGATAACACTTATGCAGTTTCAGATGCACTTTCAAAATATGTTTGGTTTAAAGGATTAAGAGTTACAGGTTTAGCTCAAGATCCAACTGGAGCAACAATATCATTTGGTTGGGTTCATCAAGATAGTTCTAATATGATATTAGAAAATATTGAATTAGATCATATAGGTGGTTTTGGATTTGTAAATAATGGTAGTGGTGCAGGTCTTGCAAACAATAATCTATACTACAATTGTGATGTTCATCATTGTGATGATAGGTATAGTGTTGGAGATCCATGGGGTGGAGCAAATGGATTTAATCAAACAGGTGGATCTGATGCAAATAACACCTATTATATAGGTTGTAGAGCTTGGTGGATTTCTGATGATGGTTGGGATATGTTTAGAGGAAATGGATTTACAGTAATTGAAAATTCGTGGGCATTCTGGAATGGATATGAACCAGGAACATTTACTCCTTGTAATGGAAATGGGATTGGATTTAAGATGGGACCATCTACTATCCCTGGGCAAACTAATTCCACACAAAAGATTCTAAAAAATTGTGTTGCTTTTGAAAATAAATTTATTGGATTTAATGATAATCAAGGAGATTATCCAGATGTAGGTGCAAGAATTGAACTATATAATAATACTTCTTACAAGAATGCAGACATTGGATTCCATTTTGGAAATGGAGTTGCATCCTATATATTAAAAAACAATATAAGTTACGATGAATATGCTTACTTAGGAAATGCTAATACAATTCAAAGTAATAATTCTTGGACATCAGGAATGGGTATTACTCTTAATGCTTCTGATTTCATGAGTATAAGTTCAGTTGGAATGGATGGCCCAAGAAAAGCAGATGGGAGTTTACCTGATGTTACTTTCTTGCATCTAGTAACAGGTTCTGATTTAATAGACAAGGGAACTACTGTTGGAATTGCATATAATGGAACAGCACCAGATTTAGGTGCATTTGAAAAATAGAATTAGCATATTTCTTTGCTAATTTCTTTTTCTAAAAATAAAAAAAGAAAGATAGATTTTATGGATTTAATCTATCTGGATCTCTTGGGAATAGAACTGCTTCTTTAACATTTAAAAGTCCTATTAATAATTGAGCTATTCTATCTAAACCTAAACCTGTTCCTCCATGTGGTGGAGAACCATAAGAAGCCATTCTTATATAATATTCCATATCTTTAAGGTTCATTCCCTTATCTGTTATTTGTTCTTCTAAGATCTCTGGTCTATGCTCTCTTTGTGCACCAGTACAAATTTCACAACCTTTCCAAATAAGATCAAAACTATAAGTTGTTCTCTTTCCAGTTGCATCTTTATAGCACATATGATAGAATGGTCTAACAGAGAATGGATAATCTGTTACAAACATAAATTCAGAATCATATTTCTCTTTTGCAATTTCATAAACTAATTTTTCTGATTCTGGATCAAGATCATCTTCTTCTGAGAGAATCTTTCCTTTTTCTTTTAACATCTTTTTAACTTCACTCATCTTAACTCTTGGCATCTTTTCTGGTATCTTAATATTAATACCAAGAAGTTCCATTTCTCTTTTATTATTTTTATTAACATATGTTAGGATTTCTTTCATTAATCCTTCAACAACATCCATAACATCATTATAATCTTCAATAAAACCTATTTCAAAATCAATTCCTGTAAATTCAGTTAAATGTCTTGTTGTATTACTGTTTTCTGCACGGAATACTTCTCCAATTTCATAAACTTTATTGAATCCACCAACAATCATCATTTCTTTGTAAACTTGTGGGCTTTGTGCAAGGTATGCTGGCCTACCAAAATAATCAACTTTGAATAATTGTGCTCCAGATTCTACCCCCCCTTCAACTAATTTAGGGGTATTAATACAAAAGAAATCATTATTATCAAAATAGTCTGTTGTGGCTCTAACAATTGAGCTTCTAATCTTAAAGATAGCTCTATTCTTTGGTATTCTTAAATCAATATATCTATTGTTTATTCTAGTATCAAATGTACTTTCTATTTTTCCAGAAATGTTTAAAGGAATTGGTGCTTTTGCTACAGATAATACTTCAAGTGTTTCTGGGATAACCTCATAACCATTCATTGCTTGTTCTGAGACCTTCTTTTCTCCAACAACTTTAATTATTGATTCTTTAGTTAGGTCTTTAGCAATTGCATAAAGGTCTGGGTTTTCTTTTTTAAAGAAAGTTATTTGTTCATAATCATATCCATTTCTAATAATTAGAAATAAAAGATTTCCAAAATTTCTTGTTTCAAATATATATCCTTTTGTAACATATTTTTCCATATTTAATTACCTTAACTTTATTTATTGTTTATTAATAATATTAGAATTGAACAATTTATATATATTTGTTTAGATACTTAAGGTATGATTTTATTCTTTCTTAGAACTTCAATAGTTTTTGGTTCAGTAAAATCAAGAAAGAAGCTTGGCATATTCCAAAACTGCATATCTTTTTTTTCTCCAGCTTTGGTTATAACAGTAAAAATAGAACCTCTGTTATCTTGTTTAAAAGAGAGGACTTGTTTTATTTCCTTTCTAAAGGTTTTGTTAAACTTAGCTTGTTCAACTTTATCATATTCTATTCCATATCTTTCTGCAAGATTAGGATGTGTTGCAAAAATCCAGCTTGTCATTTTTATTCTTGCATTTGGTTTTTTCTTGTAAAGTTTTCCTATTTGAGAATCAACTTCATTAACCCATCTTCTTTGATCAGAGAAGCTTTTTATTTTAAAATTATGTGCCCAAAACTCATAATCGCGGTCAACTGTAACCTTTTTTATTTTCATCTTTGGTTTTCGTTTAAAGATTTCAGTTATTCTTTCTTTTAATGGTTTTGGCATAATCTTTTTCATCTCATTAATTTTTGCTTGATGCTGAATAATTTGTTCCTGATTCAGATTCTGAATATTTTAAAAAATCAATAGGCCCAAATACAAACTTTTTAGTTTTGGGATTATAGTCTAAAATTAAGATATTACCTTTATATGTATCTATTCCTGTTTTTTGAAATACATTTTTATATTCTTGATATGCATTGTTTAAGGTTGTTATATAAAATTGAGGTTTATGAATATCTATATTTTTATTTTTTAAAAATTCAATTGCTGTTTTTGTATATCTATTTGAAGTTTCAAACAAGAAAACTGATGTTGATGGGAACACTTTCTCAAGAAGAGCATATTCTCCTGTTTTTAGTTTTTTAATACCAAGAATATTAATTGGTTGAATCTCAAAGTTTTCAAAATTATTATTATGTTCTTTAACTTCTTTATAAAATGAGCTTGCAAGCTTAAGATAATTTTTTAAACGCTTTTCATCAAACATTCTAATTGTTCCTAGAACTGATTTTGTAACTGGAAAAACAATTCTTTCTTTGTATTTTGAAATTTCTCCTTTACTTATCCATTCTTCTTCTCTTTTATTTCTTCTTGGATCATTTGATCTTTTTTCAAAGAATTCCCTAAAGGTTCCTTTCTCAAGTTTTTCAAAGAATGCATCAACAGCAGATTTTGGAACAGATTTGTCATAAATAGGTGTTCTTTCTAGATTAAGAGATGCAATCTTCTTCTCTTTAGCTTTTATTATCCTAAGTTCTTTTCTAGGTCTAATAATTGTTTTTGCCATAATCTTTTTCATCTCAATAATTTATTTTAATAATGTTTCTGTTGACCCAAAAAAATCTATTTGCCCAAATAAAAATTTATTTGTTTTTTTATTGAAATCTAAAACTAATAAATTCCCTTCGGATCTATCTGCATCGTCTCTATTAAATTTAGATAAATATTCTGTATATGCATTTTTTAATGAATTTTTGAATTGTGGATCTTTAATATCTATACCTTTATCTCTAAAAAATTTAATTATGAATTTTTGATTTCTATTATATTCTGTATCCTTGTAAATTAATTCAAAATATGATGGAGAAATATATACTTTTTCTAAAACTGCATATTCTCCTGTTTTTAGTTTTTTTATCCCAAGAATATTGATAGGTTGAATTTCAAAGTTATCAAAATTATTATTGTGTTTTTTAATTTTTTCATAAAATGAATTTGCTTTCTTAAGGTGTCTGTTTAAATCATATGTATTAAATATTCTAACTGTTCCTAAAATTGATTTGGTGATTGGTATAACCAATCTATTACTTTGGGTTGCTGTGATTTGACCTTTACTAATCCAATCTTCTTCTCTTTGTGTTCTTTTTTCATCTTTTACTCTTTTTTCAAAGAATTTATTTAGTGTTTTATTTTCTAGTTTTTTAAAAATAGCGTCAATTGCTTTTTTAGGAACTTTTTTATTATAAATTGGAGAAGTGTCTTTATTTAAGAAAGTAGTTGTTTTTTCTTTAACTTTTATTATCCTAAGTTCTTTTCTAGGTCTAATAATTGTTTTTGCCATAATTTTTTCATCTCAATAATTAATTTGGAATTGATTTTCGGTTAGCACCAAAAAAGTCTATTGGCCCTAATAGGAGTTTCTTTGTTTTTGGGTTATAATCTAATACTAAAATATTTTCTGTATTAGAATCTATTTGTTTAAATACTTCTTTATATTCGCTATGAGTATCCTGTAATAATTTATCAAATTCAGGGGTAGTCACATCTATGTTTCTATTTTTAAAAAATTTAGATCCAAATGTAAAATATCTATTTCTGTTTTTTCGGTTAGAATATATATCTGATATGGACACAGATGAATACACTTTTTCAAGAAGAGCATATTCTCCTGTTTTTAATTTTTTTACCCCAAGAATATTGATTGGTTGTATTTCAAAGTTTTTAAAATTATTTTTATGTTTTTCAACAATTTTATAAAATGCATTTGTTTTTTTAAGATATTTGTTTAAATGAGATTCATAAAATATTCTAATAGTTCCAAGAACTGATTTAGTAATTGGAAAAACTAATCTATTGTCTTTATAATTTACTATTTGACCTTTACGTATCCAGTCTGGTTCTCTCTTACTTCTTATCTCATCTTTAACTCTTTTATCAAAGAATTCTTGGAAGGTTCCATTCTCCAGCTTTTCAAAGAAAGCATCTATTGCTGCTTTAGGAACTTCTTTATCATAAATAGGAGATTTGTGTGTTGTTAAAGAAGATACTTTTTTTTCTTTGATATTAATTTTATTTAATTTTTTCTTTAATCTGTAATTAGCAAGTTTGGTTAATAATTCTGGCATATTAATAACCTACTCCTCATAATCTTCTTCTGGAGCTTTTTTTCTCATTCCAATTATTTTTTCAAGTCCAAAATGAACACAAAAAGTATGACGATATACTCTTTGACCTTCTTTATTGAGCCCGAAAAGAGTGTTTGAAATCTTATGATCAACTGCATATTTGTTTTTATTAAGTTCAGTCATGATTGCATGTGTTAATCTAACATTATCAAGATACATGTCAACCCCTGTTTTTTGGACCTCTTCTTTAACTATATGTATTGTTGATTCAACATTATTATTACTTTTTTTGTTTATGTTTTCAACTATATCATAAACCTGGTTATATACTTGGTTTCCAATATTTTTCTGAGTATCTTTATCAAGGAATCTAATTTGAAGAATTGTAGTAAAATAACTTCCAGCAACTCTTGAACAAACTTGACAAACTTCTTTTTTTAAAGTTACTCTCTCTTTCTTATTTAAATCAATAATCTTATGTTCAACAAGAGCTTTAACGTTAACAAGAATAAAATATTCTCCTTTCTCAAAATTTAAATCAAGCTTAACTGTTAGTTTACCTTGATCAAGCTCTTTAATCTTAACATGTTTAGAAATAGCTTTCTCTGTTTCTTCAATTGTATCATATAATTTAGCTGCATACTTAAGCTTATTACATTTAACACAATACCCAAGTTCAACTTTAGGTATAACTATAACTTCATGATCTTTCAAGTAACAATCAAGACAGAAATTATATACTGCTTCATCCTCGTTGATCTTAACTCCACATTTAGGGCATTGTCTATCCATATTTTTTAAGTTCCTTTTAATTAATATTAAATATCAAAAGTTAGTGTTTCTCCAACCTTTGGTGCAACATTTGGAATTCCAAGCTTAGTTAATTGTTTTTGGAAATTTGCAATACTTGTTGGATCTCCATGAACACAAACAACTTTCTTTGGTTTAACAAGTTTAACAATTTCAAGTAATTCATCGTTTCCAGGATGTCCTGATAATGAATGTTTCTTAACAGAAGCTCTTGGTTGATAAATTTCTCCATCAATATAAAGTTTACCTGTTTTAACTAATCTATCTCCGTTTGTTCCTTCAACCTGATAACCTGATAGAACAATTGAGTTTTTAGGATTATCTCCAAGCTCTTTAATATAATGCATGATTGGTCCACCTTCAAGCATACCTGCTGTAGTTATAATAATACAAGGCTTTCCACCATCAACTATTTTCTTTCTATCACTCTTAGTTACATATTTTACGTTATCTGTTGCTTTCTTAAAATTACTATAATCTTTAAAATAATCTTTGTATTCTAAGAATATTCTAGTTGCTTTAATTCCCATTCCATCAACATAGATTGGTACTTTAATTTTATAATTATAAAGAAGAGCAATTAATTCTTGAGCACGTTCAATAGCAAAAGAAGCAATAATTACAGTTCCACCTTTCTTTAATGGATCTTCAATATCTTTAATCATTTCTTTTTCAATTTGTTTTCTTGGTTTATGATTTTCATAACCATAAGTTGATTCTGAAATTAAAATATCTGCTTGAGGTAATTTTTTATTACATCCTGCAAACAATTGAGATTCTGAATATCTATAATCTCCAGTGTACATTATTTTCTTCCCATCCATTTCAATTAAGGTTATAGCTGAACCAATAATGTGTCCTGCATCATAGAAGGTAATTTTAGTATTATCAGTTATTTCTATTGTGTTATTGTAATCAACATAGAATGCAGATTTATTAGCTTCATAAATATGTTCTTTTGTAAATGGAGCCTCTTTCTTATCAAACTTAGCAATCTTTAAAGTATCTGCCCATAAAAGGTTTGATAAATCAAGAGTTGCTTCTGTTAAAAATAAATTTGGAGTATCATTCTTAAATAAAGATGGAATAGCACCAGAATGATCAAGATGAGCATGTGATAATATCACTGCATCTAAATAATCTTTAACAAGTATTGGATATTCTACATCTTCAGATTTTAAATCTGCTTCTCCGTCATCATTAATAGCTTCTTCTGCAGCTTCGAATTTAGGGCTTAATTTCAATCCATAATCTAATAAAATCTTATCTGACCCCATTAGAAGAAATCCACTTCTACCTACTTCAAAACCTGCACCTAAACATTTTAATTTAAATGTTGTCATTATAATTCACTTCCTATTTTTCACTAGTATTTTTTTTCATCAAACAATTCTCTAAATTAGAAATTAGATAAATTGATTTAAATTTAATAAATAAAGGTATTTTCAAGAATAATTCCTATTTTTCATGTATATATACTATATAATATAAGACCAATATTATTTTATAACTATTGTATATAATATATTAGTGGTGAACATATGAAATCTCTTAATTTTCTTGAATCAATAGAACTTTTACAAAAAAATAAGATACCAAATATACTACCTTGTGAAATTATTAAATCTGAGAAAGATTTAATTAAAATTAAAGAATTTCCATGTGTATTAAAACTTAGTTCTTCTCTTCTTCATAAAACTGAAAAGAAAGGAGTTTATATTAATTTATTTAATCAAGATGATTTACTTAAAGCTTATAATAATTTGCAAAAGCTTCAAGTTTCTGAAAAAATTAAAGGAACAATAGTTCTCCAAAAGCAAATAAGCGGACTTGAACTAATTATTGGTCTTAAAGACGATAATGTGTTCTCAAAAGTTATTATGTTTGGGTCTGGTGGAATATACACAGAAATATTTACAGATGTAAGTTTTAGAATATTACCAATAAATGAAAAAGAAGCAAGCAACATGGTATTTGAATCAAAGATTGGAAAGATTCTTTCAGGCGCAAGAAAAATCAAGTACCCAACAAACGATCTTATAAAGCTTATTTTAAAAATAAGTGAGCTTGCAAAGAAAGAAGATATTAAAGAACTAGATTTAAATCCAGTAATAATTAATGAAAAAGGATTATATATAGTTGATGCTAGAGTTTTGCTTTAACTAAATGTATATTTGTGATTTTATGTTGTATAATCTTGATTTGCATACTCATTTAAGAAAGAGAAGAGAATCTCCAAAGAATTATTGGAAAGCAGTTATTGAAAACAACTTACTTGGGACCGCAATTACAGAATATAATAATTGTGATCCAAAAAAAGCTTATTTTGATTTACTTGCAAAAAAACCAAAAGATAAAATTTTAATTCCAGGAATGAAAGTTCCAACTGATTGTGGAGAGGTTCTAGTTTATAGTCCTGATGAAAGTTTATATGATTATAATATTCTTTATGAAGAAAATGTTTCATTAAAAAGATTAATTGATTTTTGTAATAAGAAAAATTATTTAGTTTCAATTGCTCATCCTTTTGGTTCAATTAAAAACTCAGCAACCTATATTATGGGACTTCCAAAGCTTGAAAAACTAATTTCAGAAAAAAACATTGGAGTTGAAGCTTACACAGGAATACTTGGGTATCTCTCATATTACATGTATGATTCTTTCTTTATTAGAACTTTTAGAAAAATATCTGACTTTTTTGAAATACATAAATTCTATACCCAGATTGGGGTATCCAGAGTCTTTGAAAAAGTTACAAAAATGATTGATCAAAAAAGTTATGATGTTGTTTTTAAGTTTTCAGCTGCAATAAAGCTTGGTAAACAAGCAAAGTTTGTTACAGCTGGTTCAGGTAGTTTTTATGTGGACAGGATAGGTAATGGGGTTCTAACAATTGATGTCCCAAACACAAAAAATTTCTTTGAAGAAATGGATTCAAAAAAACAAATAGAATTTATTTTAGATAAAATAAAAAACAAGAAGATTGTTGCTGTTGGGCCTCCTGGTAAGTACACTGATGACTTGTTCATTAGATCAACTGCAAGAAAAACAAAAATAAAAGCATATAATGATTTAATATATTTAACTAAAAATTCTGTTAAATCAAATAAAAAAGAAAAAAAGAATAATGAGTGACTAAAAAGTGGATTTGATATATTTACCAATTATTATTGTTACACTTTTGGTTCTAGGTTATATTTCTTTTCAAGACATGAAGTCAAGAGAAATAAATATTGCTTATCTTATATACATGGTTCTTTTTTCTGTTATTTATCTTGGATTATTTGTTTTTAGATCAAATCTAGTTTTGTGGAAATTCTATGCTTATCAAATAATAATTGTTTTTGTTTTTGTTTTAATTTTCTATGTGCTTGGGAGATTAACTAAATTAGCTTATATTGGGGAAGGGGATCTTTACACTATTTTTGCAATTTCATTTACTAATATTTTTTCATCAATGTTTGTAATATTTGTGTTCTTGATTGCTTTATTTTTCATGCTTGGAATACCAATAATTATATTTTTCTATAATCTATTCTCTGGTAATTATCCAAAATATCCATTCTTTAAATCAATTATCTTAATGTTCTTTGGTTATCCAAAAAGAATTGAGAAACTAAGTAATTTTAATACTCCACTTGAAAATATATTTTTTAAAAATAAGAAAATTCAAAGAGAAATAAGGTTTATTCCAAATTTTGAACCTAAAAAAGAAATAAGTTTACTTAAAGCATTATCTAGAGAACACAAAATTAAATATGTGTGGGTTTCTCCTCTAGTGCCTTTTATTTTATTAATATTTTTCTCATATATTTTTGTAGTAATTTTGGTTTTTATTCTTAAATACCCACTAATTATGCACTATATTACTTTTTTTATCTGATTTTAGTGCTCTATTTTCTAGTTTTTGCCTTACTTTTCTCATATTTATGACTAAGATATATTTTTAAAATATACATATGTTCTATTAATATAGTATATAACTATATAATATGTAGTTTATGAAAGACAAACAAAAACCTACAAGTAACATAGATAAGAATAGTGATACAAATATCATTATCAAGAAGATTGATTTAGGCATAAGTGGGGCTTATAAACCAGAAAATCAAAATACAAAACATTTTATTGAACTCAATCCTAAACTTAGTAAATTTAGTACTGATGAAAATAACACCCAGCCTAAAATTAAAACAACTTCCCAAAAAATCAATATCCAGAACAATGATTTAAAAGAAATTAAAATAAAAAAAATAAAGATTAATGAGTTTAGTGATGAACCTGTATTAAATAATGTAACTTCAAGTAAGGATGTTCTAATCACAACTATAACTTATAAGAAACCAGAGAAATCAGTAATCGCACCAACACCAATCACCCCAGCTCCTTCTCCTAAAGAACCAGAAGTAGTAAAAGTTGAACTTCCTATCAAGAAAGAAGCAATTGCCCCAAAACCAGAACTAAAAGAAATTATTACTCCTGTAGTTGCTCTTAAAGAACCAGAAGTAATAAAAGTTGAAGTTCCTATCCAGAAAGAAGTTATTGCACCTATAGTTAAAAAAGAACCAGAAGTTATTGTATCAAAACCAAAAGAAATTATTGCACCAAAACCACAGAAATTAATTGAAACTTATGTGGATAAAGAATTACCAATGATACTTCCGAAAAAATTATCAATCTCCTTATCTACTACTCCTACTCCAAAGAAAGAAAAAGAAATTGAACCAACTATTGTTTCAACTATTCCCAAAATAAAAGTAGTTGATGCAATTGTTCCTGAAATTAAAGAAGATATAAATAAACTATTACTTGAACTTGATAAAAAAACAAAAGCACTAATGAATGATGATACAATAATTGAAACATTTAGTTTCTTAGGAGATACTCCAAAAATTAGTAGCATTACTTATAAAACTTATAATATTAAGCATCTATATGCTAAAATTGATGAATTATCAAAACAAACAGGAGTAAATATTGATACTATCCCTTACAAATCAACACCAGTTTCTAAAAGTAGAAGAATAGATTATTCTACTCCAACAACAGGCACATCTTCTTCTGGAATTATGGAAGAATTAAATATTCCAGATATTATTGCTATTAAAGATAATGTTAGAGATATTGATTCTTTAGTTCAAGATAGTTTTAGTTCTTCAAATGAATTTAAATCTATGAATAATGAAGATATAAGAATACCATCTTTTGTAGATACTCCAAAAGGTCCAAAACTAAATAAAGTAGTTGAAGATAATGCAAATAGAATAACCCAAAATGTAAACAAAAGAAATCTAAAAGATGAGAAAAGTAATAATTTTAAAAGTTATAATCCACCAACAACTAAAATTAAAGAACCAGTAATTGAACCAGTTGTAAATCAAGAAAAAACAATATTAAAGATTGTAACTTCTCCTCAATCAACTATTCAACCAACTCCAAGCTTGCAAGATTCAAAACAAGAAACTAAACTAATAATACCTTTATCAAGTAATTCAAAATCTAATATTAAAGAAATTTATCTTGATAAGGATTCTATAAAATCCATTGATTATATTATGCCAGTTGATGCTAATACAAAAACAAACACAGAATTTGTTGGGCAGGATACAATTAATTCTAAACCTCATGCTTTTAGATCTGATTCAAGTAAGATGCCTGCATTAGTTTATTCTTCTCCAATTAATGTAAACCAAATAGATATTAAAAAAACATATGAAAAATATTCTCTTGATGATTTTACTTATGTTACAATCTCATATATCCCAGAGAAAGGATTATTCTATAATTTAGTTCAACCAGAATTAACACTTGAACAAGAAAAAACCTTTTCTGAGATTAAAAAAATATTCTTTAATACAATAGATCAGAACTTCTATACCTTTAAAGGGGATAAATATAATTTAGATTTATATACTCAAAAAATATTTGATATATCAATTTCAAAATTATCAATACCTGTAAGTTCACTTGATAAAAAGTTATATTATAAGTTTATACAAAGAGAATTCTCTGGTCTTGGGATATTATCTGCATTATTATCTGATAAAAAAATATTAGAAGTATCTTGTGCAGGAGAGAAAACAAGTATTACAGTTTATCATATTAATTATGGTACACTTGAAACAAATATTAATTTTGATAGTTTACAAAAACTTAATCAGTTTGTAATGATATTAACAAAGAATATGGGTTTATATGTTAATTCAGCTCATCCAATAATTGATGGATATCTTCCAAATGGTTACAAGGTTGAAGGCCTATATTCTGTTGGTGAACTTAGTAGTAGAGGTTCTTCTTTTATTATACGTAAGTATTTAGATGAACCAATAACTCCTATTGCATTAATTAATAATGGGGTTGGAGCAATTGATGTTTATGCTTATATCTGGAGTGCAATTGCTCAAGATTATAAAATAATCTTTACAGGAGATAATGATTCCTTTATGTTATTAAATTCCATTGCTCTTCTATATCCTGATAAAAAAATAATCTCTGTTCAATCATATGATAGATTAAAATTACCTCAAAAAGAATGGATAAAAAGAATATTAACAAATAATACAGATGTTGATAAAAAAACAATAATACAACATACAATCTCTGAAAGACCAGATTACATAATTGTGGATGATTTTAGTAAAGATATTTTTGAAGTACCTTGGTACTCAGTTAATATGTTCTATATTAATTTAGAATTAATATCTCAATTAAAAGAACAAATTAAATTAATGTCTCAAAAAGCAATAATTATTAATTTAAGAAGAATAAAAACAGAAATTACAGAAAACATACAAATAATTAAAATTGATGAGTTTAATGATAAATCTGAGTTTACTGTTGTTGAAATGGTTCAATCTGAAAACAGCTACCATATGAACCTATTATCTTCATCAATTGATATTGTAGATTTCAATAAGAAAAAGAAATACATAAGATGGTTGAAAGATGCAAAGATTAATGATTATCGTGATTTTAATAATATAATTAATGAGTTTTCAATAAACGAAGATAAAGTTGTAAAAAGATTAGGAATAGATGTATCCAATTAAAATGAAACATAAGAAGAAAGGATAAAAGAATATGTTTGGAAAAATATTAACGAAAGTAGCCTCCTATTTTATGAGTGGGTTAGTTTCTAAGTTTGAAAATAGATTCAAAAGTTATTCACAAGTATTAAACTATGCAGAAATCAATGAAGATGTTAATACTTATTTATCAAATATTTTATTTATTTCTTTATTACTGTTTATATTATTAGAATTCACAATGATTCTTGTTATGGTTAAACTAAATATAATGTTTAGTATTTTTTCTTTCTTTATAACAATAATGATTTCATTTACTATGGGGGGGATGGTATTTTTATTACTATATAGATACCCACATTTTATTCTTGATTCCAAGAAGAAAGAAATTGATTTTGAACTTGAAAACACAATAAGACATCTTTCTGTTCTTGATGATGAAGTATTAACTGTTAAAGACATATTAATCTTGTTATCAAGTTTTGAAAACAATAAGTTATTAACAAAAGATGCAAAAAGAATAATTGCAATGTCAAACCTTAATATGAATCTTAAGGATACATTAAGGCAAGTTGTTAAAGAAACAGTTTCAGAGCTTGAAAAAAGCTTTTTTAGAAAACTAATTGATGTTCTTGATAATAAAGATAATATAAGTAGAGTTGTAAAAGAATTTTTAGAAGACTTAGAAGAATCTAGAAAAGAAGCAACTGAAGAAAAGATTGCAAGAATAAATTTATTATTTGAAGTTAATATATTTTTATTTTTCTTTGTAATTGTGCTTTTAACAAGTTTGTTCTTAGTTAATCTTGATCAAGTAACATTAAAGAATTTATTAATGTTTATTGCAATTGTATTCCCAATTGTTGAGTTTATTTTAATAGTAATATTATACGAGTAAAAGTTATTTAATTAAATAATAGAGAGTTATGGTTGAAAAGAAAAAAAATCTGAATGTAACAGGTCTTGAAGACAAGTTTACTTTATTATTTTATAGCCATGAGTATGAAATATTAGAACTTGCAGGTATTCTTTCCGGGTTACTTGTAATATTTATAACAAATAAATTTTTTGTTACAAGTTCTATCTATTATATTTTATTAATCTTAGGTGTTTTTGTTTGTGCACTTGGTTTTATTTTAGAATACACAATTAAATACACAAAAAAGAAAGCAATAGAATCAGAATTTGGATACTTCCTACAAGATCTCTCAAGAGAATACAAGAACACAAAGAATATTGCTCTTGCAATAAATAATGTTTCAGCAAACAACACATATGGTTCAATTGATACTGAAATAAAAAGAATTGCGGTTAGAATTTCTTGGGGAGATGATTTCAATAATGCTCTAGTATCAATAAATAAAGAAATTAAGAGTTCAGTTATTAATCACACTGTTGTTCTTTTAGATGCATTTAAGACAAGTGAAATCCCATTAAATAGAATTCTTCTTAATATTTCAAAAGATATCTCTATCTATCAAGAAGAAACCCAAAGAAAGAAATATTTTAAGAATCTTTATTCTCTTGCAATTGTTTTCTTTGTTATATTTATTTTTGTTTTAGTTTATTTAGATTTATTAATTGGTAAGAATTTCTTGTGGTATTCAAATACAGAACTTGTTACTAGAATATTCTTAGATAATTTCTTATTATACATTGCATTACTACTTTCATTTTTCACTGCATTTACTATGTATGCAATTAAAGGTGGAAAGAATACTAAGCTTCTAAAGTATATTGGGCTTTTCTTTATTATTGTAGTTATTTTATTCCAGGTTTTTATTCCAAAACCAGTTGCAGAGGATGTTTTAATTGAAACCATTAATCACATGGATAAAGTAAATCTTGATATTTCCAAACTTGATAAGATTATTGCACTTGAATCCATCTCTTCAAAGTACATTAGTGATAACACAAATGGAAGTATAGTTTATTTTATTAATGAAAACAATAGGGATAAGGCTGAAGGGGTAATTAATGAATACACTATTATTGTTGATGATGCTGAATTTTATAATTTTTCAGTAGAAAGAGTAAATAATGAATATCTAATTTATTACACTATGGTTAATGAAGCTGAAGATCATGGTATAACTGGAAATGGCCCTCAAGATGCAGATGATATTAAATAATTTAAATATAGGTGAATTAATTTGTTAATGAACGTTAATACAAAAAAAATAATAATTAGAAAAACAAAGATAGCTGATACAGAAATAAAGCAAGGAATAGGATTAATGTTTTCAAAAAAAAAGAATTTTAATTATGCTCTAATATTCCCTAGATTAACTGAATCTATATTTGGATCATCAATTCATATGATGTTTGTTTTTTATAAGATACATGTAATATTTTTAGATAAAAACAAGAAAGTTGTAGATATTAAGAAAAATTTATGTCCTTTTTGGTTCTATGCCCCAAAGAAAGCATCAAAGTATGTTATTGAGTTACCTACAAACATTA
>Ga0268283_1000650_pt1 | contig 20561 bp, 16 predicted proteins | sample saktaG_13_FD_190140 | JGI IMG/M metagenome (GOLD analysis project Ga0268283, IMG submission 190140) | Saline water microbial communities from Sakinaw Lake, British Columbia, Canada - sak_2013_06_06_36m | ecosystem: Environmental > Aquatic > Non-marine Saline and Alkaline > Saline ... | reverse complement strand
CGAACCTTCTCGTGGACTTGCACAGTCCGAAGATCGGTGTCCCGGTGCAGTGGTGGCGGTCGGTGGGCCACTCCCACACGGCATTTGTTGTCGAGAGCTTTATCGATGAGCTGGCGCATGCGGCAGGCAAGGATCCTTATGAGTTCCGTTATCGAATGCTGGGTGATCATCCGCGGCATCAGGCCGTCTTGGAATTGGTTGCCGAGAAGGCCGGCTGGGGCGCTTCGGTGCCGGAAGGGCGCGGGCGGGGTCTGGCGGTACACAGCTCATTCGGCAGCTTTGTGGCCCAAGTGGCGGAGGTATCCGTCAGCGCCGAAGGGAAGGTGCGCGTACACAAAGTGGTGTGCGCCGTGGATTGCGGCAGGGTGACGAACCCGAACACGGTCGAAGCCCAGATGCAAGGAGGCATCGTTTTCGGACTCACGGCCGCCCTGTACGGCGCCATTACCTTGAAAAACGGTCGCGTGGAACAGAGCAATTTTAACGATTACCCCATGTTGGCCATGAGGGAAATGCCGAAAGTGGAGGTATATATCGTGCAAAGCGACGCGCCGCCGAGCGGCGTGGGGGAACCGGGTGTGCCTCCCATCGCTCCGGCTGTGGCGAACGCCATTTTTGCCCTGACGGGCAAACGCATCCGGCGTCTTCCCATTCGACCCGAAGAATTGACATGAAAAAGTGTCGACCAGGCAGATCTCTTTGTCATTGCTGACAAAAGATAGTTAGAACACGGCACATCACCTGCGGCCTGCTGGAAGCAGACTGCGAGGTCGGGGACGAAACAGGCAACCTTGCTGCGATATCACGGCAGATTGCCCAGTTCAAAATTCAAAACTAACCTGTATTTGATTTGCCAGCCGGGTATATTCTTAATTCCAGGACATCCGATAGCGTCGGTATATAGTTGACAGGGTTAGTAACTGACCGTTTTCTAGATGTTTTATGGTTTTGTTTGTTGAAGACAATCTATTGATTCCATATTGCGATCAAGATGATCCTAATATCCATGGCCACCCGGTAAATGATTGCAGCCCATCAGGCATTAGCTCTAATCTTCTTAGGCTAAGAGCAGCTTGAGCGATGGCTGCACCAAGCGAATCGAATACGCGATTGGCGAACTCTTTTTCACGTATTTCTTCCCACAAACGCTCCGCAGGGTTTAACTCCGGAGAATACGATGGTAATCTCACCAGCGCCATGTTTCCAGGGATACACAGATCATGAGACCGATGAGATGAGGCTCCATCCAGCACCATTACAATGTAGTCATCAACATGACGTTGTGAAACGTGATCTTAAAATGCGCTCATATTCAACGTGTCCATTTTTGCAGTCAGCATCTAATCAAGAGCACCGTTTTGAGGTGAAACAGCCGCATAGGCGTAAGTATATTCCCGGACAAGTGCAACGGATACTACGGGACGCAGGGGGGCTGGTGCCCAGCATCGCCTCGGACCGCTCAACCGCCCGAAACGGGCTTCATCCTGGAACATCACCCGCAAAGGAAGATTCAAGACATTCTGCTCGGCAGCCTGCGCCATTGTTTCTTGGGATTTTTTTAAAGTCCTCTTGAGCTTGCGCATCTCTTTTCGGGTGGCATGTATCCGGTGCGACCTTTCGCCAGCCATGCCGAGCCAACATCCGGTAGACCGTAGAGGCGGCTACTCGACAGCTAATCCGCTCTTCATAGGCGACATGAATCGGTGGCACGACAAGAACACCGCCTCGTTCAGCCGTCTCTATCCACGGTACGAGAAATTCCTTTTCCTGTTCAAAACTGAGATACCCCCGCCGCCGTCCACCCCAAGGAGCCTTTGGTTTAGATCGCCCTGCAACTTGATCGCGAATTTCTTTCTGCATTCTGACAATGGTTGCTTTGCCAACCCCAAGAACTTCAGCAGCGTTGGCATTAGAGGCATCAAAGATTTTTGGAATAAGAATACTCAGTCCCGTGCGCAGATCTCGAGCTGTTTCAGCTTTTTTAACATAGAGTTGAGCCGTTTCGACGGTCTTTTCCGTAAACTCTGCAATTCTGGCCATTGTCTGTCTGCCCCCCTTTCAAAATATTCAGATATGGGTACAGGCAGATATACATTAAAATCATCTTGAACGCAAATTGGAATGATTTGTCATGTAATTATGGATTTATGTCAACGAAACACCGACACTACCGGATTATGATGTTATTTTCTTGATTTTCATAAAGCTTTATGCTTAAGCATTCAGGCGTTATCAACTAATACTGAATTTATATCGTATTGTGGTTTTTTTATCAGTTGATCTGATACAGAAAACCGCTCCAACCATAACATCGTTGCATACCAGTTGTGGTGACTTTGTTCCATTGGATATTGATGTTAGCCCTTTATCAACGAAAAATCCAGAAAGCGGAAAGTATGCATGACCTACAAGAAAGAAGAAGGATTTGCTCCTATCTTTTTCACCTTGGACAGAAATAATCTGGTCAATCTGGAGCTTCGGGAAGGAAGTCAGGACTGTCAGAAAAATCCGCCTGAGTTTTTAAGGGCTTCCATCGTCTTTGCCAAACGAATCACTGATTAACCGATTCTGGTTCGTTTGGGCCGACCATAGGCACATGGAATTATTGCCATGAATAAGTCGGAACCCGAGGTGAATACTTACAGGAGTTCGGATCATGCCTAATCTGTACGATAATGCTGAACAATGGTTGGATGCCATATCGGATTCTGTCTGGGAGCGAAATCCAGATACAAATGTATTCTCACTGGTTAGCTTCCATGAAAAACAGGTTGATGGACGCTGGGGTGCACTCGACATAGCCAAGGCACTGAATTGCGGGGTAAGCAATTCGCCTGATGATGGCGCTCCGACCTCAGGACATACGGTATTTCCACCAGAGTTCAAGTATTCACCTATCACAGGCAAGCCAATCGTCAAGATGGGGTCGAAGATTTGCACATGGCTTCCTGTTTGTGGATGCGAAGATTTGAAGAGTGGCTTGCTGCGAGGGGGATGTCTAACGACATACCCCTTGAAACTCAAAGGAGATGCTGCTCTTACCCGTGATCCCGATCTCGAATTGCCGCTACCGGGTCACGGACATTACAGGTTTTGTGTCGGTGCTTTCGGCCTCTCCTCGACATTCCTTTTAGCCCTTGAGTCAGAGCAAGGAGAAATCTATTGCTGGCTACCATCGCTGAACGAGTGGTCTGAATTGACACCGCCATCCGATGGGCCCTATCTGGGTGCAGGAACTTTTTCGCAGGAGGTCTGGAGCATTGAAGCGCAAGATATGGCTGGTGACACCATATTGTTTTGGCCTTCCGATTGTGGGCTTGTTGCAATCAAGATAGATGCCCTGTCATTGTCTTATGAGACCAGATTGCTGGTTGAAGGATGTTGCCTGTCGGTACCACGTATTTTAAAAAACAGGGTTTATGTCCTTATTAAAAAGCCTGACGGAACTGTTCGCGCAGTATCAGTCGATGCGGGATGGCAGACAGGAGAAGAGCCTCTCGAACTGCCGATAATTGACATTCCCGTAGCACAATGGATCATAGCCGCTGCAACACCTCGTGAAGTGATCTGGTTATCCGATACGGGACAGGTGGTGCTGCGGCCAAATGCTCAGCAGTTTTTGTTCATCCCCTGGGAGACAGGGGTCAAGCCGCAGTTCCAACTCGGTTGTCCCCACTGCTCGGCAGATGGGCACCTCTGGATGCAGGTACTGCATCCAACACTTCATGACGGCGAAATCGGGTTTGGCTACGTACAACTTGGATTTTCGAATTCCGAACAACGGACTCGGCCATCGTTTTGTGCGCGTACGCTTACAGGCCGTAGCTCTATCAGGGTCGAGAAATGGCTCAAGGATGATCCATGGATCGAGCCTACCGTGGTGTCAACTATGGCCCACGAGAACAACGAAGCAGTGTTACCAATACTGGAATCGACGAGTGACAATACACTTCTGGTCCTACGCGTCGATCACCTTCAGGGAGTAACTCGGCTTTTTGATAGAACCGGCGAAATTATTCCCACGCGATTTCAGATCATGGGTCAACATGGGGAAGGTGGGTTCTATTTAAAACGATTACGAGAACCGTGGATTACATCCGCCTTCATTTTTGATGGAGCGCTATTTATCTATCACCCAGACATTGGATCGCTTCCGGGGTGGCTGACTTATTCCGACTCCGGTGATTGAGATGAAAAAATGAGAAAAGTCATATTGGTTCAAAGCGCAATCCTGTTGCTGATGTTATTTGGCGCTATCGCGTCTGCCGGTCAGCAAGCCTTTTTGATTCAGAATTCAGGTTGGATGGAGCCCTTCTATACCGATGGACGCTCCGAATTCAAACCACTGATTACTGCAATTGTTGAAGCCGTAGTTGATTCCAACGAGTCGGTCACTATTTTGTCCTTCAACCAAACAACGCCGCAGAACGAATCGCCCACAATCATTTATAACGGCACAATCGGTGCGGGATTGAGGGGAGCCGTTGGACACATCGAGCTTGCCCGTAAGGGCGCCAGTAAGGCATTGGCTGATACAGATTTCAACGAGGCTGTGTCCAAAACCATCACGGGGCCATTCAAAGGTGCCCCAGGAATTATCTGGATATTTACCAACAACAAAAACAGCCCGAACAATAGTGCTGAAACTGCAGCACGTAATCGCGATTTTTACAATCTTGTCCATGCTGAACCATCGATTACCCGCAGTCTGGCATTTCCACTTGCGATGCCGGTTAAAGGCAATGTGTACTCGGCAAATGGCTTGATGGTATATGCACTGGCCTACGGAACCGAAGCAGATGACCATCTCCAGACCATAATTGCAAACGGGCGACTAAAAAAAGTAATCACTCAGCAAGCAGCCCAATTGAAGCCTTTAGACAAGGATGCTGTGCAGATGATACCAAAATCCGTGATCAATGCGCCCAATACATCTGCCGCCTTGGGTGCAGATGGACACACGATTGTCCTCAATATTGATGTTTCTTCCCACCAACCTGTCGTTCAAATTGTAGCCAGTCTGGAAAATCTCTTCTACCCGTATCGCATTGTATCGGCCATCATCAGAGCGGATATTGAGGGACAAGGGTGGACGAGCAATCTTGCTGTTTCTCCGGAAAGTATAGAAGCTTTGGCGCCAGGTGGTACCACCGAATTTACTGTTGCCATTCCGATGCAAGCTGAATTACCGGATATTTGGTCGCTGTCGTCTCTCTTCGATTTCGGTCGCCAAGTCCGTATCCCAACTGTGATCCGCATCCGTCTTGAGAATCAGCAACTTAGTGTTGATGACGCCTTTCGCACCCGTCTGAACGAAATTTTTCCAGGAGATCCACTGCCCGAGGTCTTTGTACCTCCGACATTTGTTCAAGCGTCCACCGCAAGTATCCCCTTACTCATCCGTGTGAACTATCCACTACTGCCTCTCGTAATTGTGATGGGCGCCATTATTGCGCTGTTAGGAGCGGGACTCTTCTTTTTCTCCCGCTTCCGTTCGGTTGGTAGCTATGAAATCATGGTCGATGGCCTTACGCAGCGTGTCAGTCTTGGCAGATTTGATAACAAGCCCATCCTGAATAGTTCAGGACAACAAGTTGGCATTATCCGGAGGCGAGGCGGAGCTCCGACGGTGGAATCAGTTTCTTCCGGACACACTCTCATTCTACGCGTTTAGCAAACGGGAATGGTGACGGCAATTCCATCAATGCAGAATCACAAACTGACCTTCAATTTTTATTCACTTCCGAAATTTTAGGAGACGAGCATGGCAGACTCAACACAGAACAAAGGTTTTACAATTCCTGCGCCAGCACCGGCCAAAGGTCAACCCGCAGTTCCAATGACCACCCCGATGACGTCGCTGCCGATCACAACACCCGGGCCCATAGTCGTAATTGACGGCCCTCAACCGCGCGATTACGCCATTGCAGGCGGGGTGCTGCTGGTGCTGCTGATTGCATTTTTCTTCGCCAAGAAAGCGTATGCAAATCATCTGGCCCTCAAGCGAATCTCCACCGGTTCCGCCAACGCGGCGGGATGGTGGTTATTCATTTTCCTGACTGGGCTTGCCACTGCCGCCGTTCTATCTATCCTTGACCACATGAAATTCCTGACACCGATGTTCATGGTGCCGTTGTTGGTGATCAGCCTTGTGGCCCTGATATTGATGTTCGTCACCGGACGTCGTTCATAGCGATCAACGATTCAACGGAGGTAATACAATGGCTACTCAGGAAACAACAGAAATGAGTTCAGCAGAAACTGGCACGGAAAACGGACCCCATGAACTTCTTCCAACTCTCTTCATTGGCTTGGGCGGCACCGGGATGGAGGTTGTGTTGCGTATCCGCAGACGGATTCTTCATCATACATGGGGCATAGGAGGATCAACACGGGTGGGTTCTCTGGAGGAGTTTCCTGTTGCAGAGTTCATGCATTTCGACCTTGATCAAGGTGCGCTGCTCGAAGAAGGACGCGCAACCAGCAGCGATCCGCTCGCGAACATAGTCAAGCTTCCTGCTCAGGATCGCGTCGTCGCTGGATTGGATTTACTTAAGTATTCTCGTAATGAGGATGACCTCCAGAAGTATTGGAATATCAAAGCATGGTTCCCCTTAACTGCGGAGAAGGTACACGCATTGGGAATCGATCCAAGCAAGGGGGCTGGACAGATGCGTCCCATCTCCCGCCTCTATTTCTTCGACAACTACCGCCAGACACGCGACACCATACACCAGAAGCTCGATCATCTCAAAAACAATCGCACAAATCGGCATCAACTGGACCGCTTGAATTTGCAAGTAGATGGCAAAAAAGTTCGTATTGTTGTTATTGGTTCAATCGCTGGCGGTACCGGTTCAGGATCTTTTCTGGATATGGGTTGGCTATCGAGTCTTTTGGGGGAAAAGACTTTTGGTGGTGCCTGTTATGATGTGCAACTTGTGCTTTTTACTCCGAGAGGATACGCCAAAGCCGACAAGGACCAGACCGAGGCCAATGGATATGCAGCATTAATGGAACTCGAAACCTGCATGCGTGGATACCCGAAATATGTTGGAACATGGTTAGGGGAAGAGGGTGAGCCAATCCTTGATCCCAAGCCCTACACCGATGTGTATTTAGTCGAAACGGCGAATATGGGCGGCCATGCGCTCAAAGACGTTAAAGATGTTTACGAGATGGTGGCTGACGCGCTCTTCGAGGATTTTGGAAATGAGGTTTTTGCAAAGTTAAAGCGTTCTATCGCCGTAAACCAGCAAAAGCACAAGGGACTTTCGTATCATCCGCTAATTCCAGAAGACTATGGCAAAATGAAGCTCAAGTATCATATGGGGTACTCGTCTTTTGGACAGTCGATTTTGGATACACAGCACTCACTACATCTCAGCGAGCAGGAGTATCGATTGTGTGCGGCGATGCTTGAAGCTTTTTTTTGCGTCTCCGGGCAGCAGGACAAGAGTGCACTACGTGCGACTGACAAACAGCGTGATGTATTGCTACAGGAGCACCTCAAACTAGTCCCCAAGACGTTTGATCGGTTCCCGGATTTCGGAAACAAGAAGGAACTGCGCGATCTCTGCTCGACATTTATCGATAATCATCTGACCGATGATCTGCTGGTGGATGAACACGGTGGCATGGAAGATGCGATACAGCAGAAGATCAACGCACTCGTCGAAGGAATCAAAGCGGACGAGAGCAACATCACTGAGTGGCCGAGGCTGTTGCGGGAGCGAATTCCATCTCTTGAGCAGGATGTCATCCGAAACCAGGACACGACAGCAGATACGAGTGAAGATCGCTTGGCAAGACGACGCGCACAAATACTCAAAGAGAGGAAAGATGTCATACGAAACAAGCTTTACGACTATCTCGACAACCAAGACTATGGTGGGTTGGAATTCGTTCTTTCAATGATAGACTTAGTCAAGGCCGCATTCGATCATCCAAACACCGGCTTGGTAAAGCTTCTGGATGACAATGCACAGCGCTATCAAAGTATCAGAGACGCTTTGAAGACTTACCAGATTGAAGCTACCTTGACCAATGTTGCCAGCGCAGTAGAAAAAGGCTTTTTGAAAAAACCAGATGCGATTAAGGCGAAGATTTATCTCGATCAACTGAAAAAGGACCTTGGTGACTACCTGCGTTTCCATGTGCGTGGCATTGCAGCGAAAAATGCAGCAGCATTGCTGGTGGAACTGTCAGACCAAATCGGGAAAACAAGCGGGACGAACGAACAAGGTAACCCGCTCTATACCGGACTTATCGAGGAATTCCAGGCAGGTCGTCGAGAAGTGCTTGCTGTTGCTGAAGAAATCCGGAAAACGACCCAGCGTATCGAAGATAGTGGTGATAAGCGCCATGCCAACTACATTTTGCTGCCGACGGAGCAGTTGGAAACCGTCCTTCCTAATGGGCAGAATCTCCGGGCATGGGCAAAAGAGGCATTTAAAGACTTCGAAGGTTCCAGAAAAATATTTCCGATGCTGAAAACTACGGAAGGAAAGGCCAAGTTACTTGCCAGGTTGCGTAACAAAGCAGTGGGAGAGGCCAACATGCTAACAACCGGGGCGGGTTGGATCGATCCATTGGTCAGGAAACTTCATGGTATTCCACCAGATCAGCGGCTGCGTTATTTCTCAGACCTTCTGCATGCCGCGATGCCATGGATTGATTCAAGTTTTAAGGATGTACCACTCAAAGCCCAAAAATTCAAATGCCTTCTCGGCGTTGGGAAGGTTGAGGAATGGGAGCCATTCCTTGAAGAGTTGGAATCAAGTATGGCAACATACGCAGGCATCACGGCGGAGCAGTTTCAGCTTTGTAACACAGGTATTCCCGGACGAGCGGTTTGCTATTGCGAGATTTCAGGATTTCCGCTTTGTGTACTACGAGGTCTGGAGAACTGGCGGATCAGTTATCGACAGGTCAGCAAAGATTGGCCTTTGCATACTCATATCGATCCAACACTGTTTGTGCATCCGATGGCACCATCGGTGCAGGAACTCAAGGAAAGCGCGGCGGACTTCCGTCTCTTTCTGTTGGCGGTAATGCTACGGATATTGCCGCGTAATCCACAAGTGACGATTCCTCCGGGACAGTATTTCTTTGATTTTGGTCATGGTGACCGCCGAAATTTTGGTAACGAGCGGGCTTTCCGCATGAATGGACTGCCCCCGGATTATCGCAGGAAAATCGAAGATGCCGTGAAGGAAGCTCTGGATTCCTGCAACGCGAAACATCGGATGGCCTTGTCCGTCCTTGCGAATTTTATTTCCAGTGCAACCTATGCGCCCATAATGGCGCCGGATGGTACAGGCGCCGAATATAAAGTTCCAGGATTTTCACATACTATAGCATTGAAGCTCTCCAATGAGCTGTCTCTGTCAGCAAAGCAAAGCGGACTTGGAGATGACGAAGCCAAGCAGATCGAACATCGACTTATCGATTGGGACGATGTGAATGGTAGTCTTAATAAATGGACGGAACTAATTGCAGATTCTGCGACGGATGCGTACGTCTGGGAGGTAGCAGCGTCCAATAATCAAATGTCTGATCGAGCCAAACGGCGGGTGAAAAAAGAGTTCTTTGAGGCTGGCTGGATTGAGAAGATAATAGGCGGTCAAGAAAAATCATCCTGTCAGCAATGCAATGGACAGATTGATGGAATGCCCAAGTGTTGCCCTAACTGTGGTTCACCTGATTGGAAAAACAAACCACGAGTCAAAGCATGCGATTATTGTCGGGCAAAGATAGAGGGAAATCCGAAATTCTGCCCGGAATGCGGTAAACCAGTTATAACTATATCTCCTGTCTGCCCGAAATGTAATAAACAAATTGATGCTAATGCAAAGTTCTGCCCTGAATGTGGCGAAAAAATAGGTGGACAGCCGAAGAAATGCGGTCAATGTGGCAAGCTAATAGAAGGTAATCCAAAATTCTGCCCAGAATGCGGGAGTCAGGTGTAGGCCGTAATAAAGATTCTAATGCAGTTATAGCCAAAATTTTTACGGCAGATAATTTTTGAAAAATAGCAGCCAATCTCTCACCCGTCTGAATTTACACTGCCGATAGTTGGGGCTGCTTCACCAACGTCATTAACACCACCTGGAGAGCAAGTTCAACTGCTAAGCTTATAAAGGCCATAATAGCTTATGTCTGAGCCATCTTACCCCATTCCATGTAAATTCGAACCCTGTGGCAAGCCTCTGTACGGGCCGGTAATATATTGTCCCTATTGTGGAGGCAATCAGATAGGAACCCCTTCAAAGGCTTTGCCTCCAGAACAGCCGATTATATCATCCCCAGAAGTCCCAAAGAGTGAAGGCAAGCAGCCAGAAACCGCTTCAAAGACTTCGCCTCCAGAACCGCCGATTATAACACCCCCCGAAGTCTCAAAGAGTGGAGGCAATCAGCCAGAAACCCCTTCAAAGACTTCGGTTACTGAACAGCCAAGTAAAACAACGCCTCTAAATCCACCAATTATTTCTCACAAGTTGAAATGGATTGCGAGCTCTGTCGTATTGGTCTTGATTGTCGTCTTAGTAGGCTTTCTAATTTACAACTTAAAGAATCCCCCGCTTAAAGGGGGTAGTACATTGCCGCCTTCCCCCACTCCGACACCTGGTCATGGAAGTGAAGCTGTTCGTGTTTTGGCGCTAGATACCATACATCAGGGTGCTCTGCTTTCGGCAACAATCAGTAAACTGCCTAAATTGGAGAAAGTTCTGCAAGGCGCGAAAGATTTGCAGAAAATTGATTCCATCCGATATCAATCCTATGTAACTACTGCAGAAAGCATACTTGGTGCTGCCCGCAATGAAAGAGATAAAAATCTGATGGCTTATCTTAACAAAGTCCTTGAACTGGTCCGTTATACGCCAGATCAGGTGTCCAATGTTTTGAGTGTAATCCAGAACGGAGATCTGTCGTCTCGAGAAAAGGTTGTTGCTGAACTGCTTGCCGAACACGTGCAATCCTTGCGCAGCAAGCCCAAGGCTGATCCAGCATTATTTTTATCGAATTTTACACAGCGTTTCAGCAATTTTGTTGATTGATTTCAGGACAAACTACTAATGGGGAGGCGGTATCGTGAAATGTCTAATCCAAAAACTGACAATTGTGGGTGTCATATTGGCCCTGCTTTCTGGATGTGCCACCACAGGAACTACACCCGGTTCCAGTTCGACCAGCGATGATGCAAACAATACTAAAGCACAAGGGACTGCTGCAGGAGTCGTAATCGGAGGTATTCTTGGCGGAGTTGCTGGTAAATTATTGGGGGGAGACAATAAGAGCATGTTGGCCGGAGCCGCAATAGGGGCAGCAGTGGGTGGTGTTGGAGGATATGCGCTGGGAAGTACGGTTGCAAGCCGTAAACAAAAATATGCCAACGCGGAGGACCGTCTGGACGGTGAGATACAGTATTTTGCAAAATATAACAGCGATCTGGAAGAATTTAACAAGCAAACTGCAACTAAAATCCAGACATTAAATCAGCAAATTGCAGCCATCAATGCCCGAACCAGTACAAGAAGTGCTCGGGCTAGCAATCTGCAAAACACACAAAATGAGATTAAAAAATTGATCAGTGAATCTGATCAGCGCAAAAGCTTCCTGAACAAGGAACTGGCATCTATGGAACAGGATCAGCAACGTTTGAATCAGATGCGGGATCAGACGAAGGTGGCAAAACTCAATCAGGAAGTCAATTTGCTTAAGCAGAATATAGCCATGCTTGAAACCCAAAGCGTGGAAATGGCTAATAAACTGGACGAATCGAATTTGAGGAAATAGCTATGTATAAAAAGCTCGTGATTGCAATTGTATTGTCTGCCGCCTTGACCGCTTGTGCAGTGAGTAATGATCCTAGGCAGGGGGGGCTGCTTGGAGGCTTGCACGGTCTCAACTCCGGTGCCTATGACGCTCGTGTTCGGGAGCGCCAGGATGAATTAAACCGTCAACAGAGTTTTAACCAGGGCCTGAAGGAGCAATCCAAGACGCTGGAAAGCGAGGCTCAGTTGCGGGATTATGAGTTAACATTGGAACAGCAACGCGTGGCCAAGATGGAGAGTGATCTTTCCAGCCTGGAGTCTGACGTTAATCGGCTGAAGGCTAAGTCTGAAAAGCAAAAAACTTATATCGCCGATTTACAACGTGAAATTAAAGATCAGAAAAAGAAATTAAAAACCCAGCAATCCGCCCTTGCTGAATTGGACCGTGCAGGTGGTAGTGCGGCTGATCCCGAGCGTTATCGGGTACTCTTGCAGGAGCAGGTCCATCTGAAGGAGGTATCCGAAAAATTGCTCAAGCATTTACAAAACATTTCCAATGTATCGAATTGATTATAGTTTTTGTCCAAGGTTATGGTCCGTTGTATTGCTATTGACCGCAATTGGCTTGATGCTATTTGCGACATTGGTACATGCGGCCCCCCCTATCGAGGAAATACGCGCAATTATGGCCCAAAAAGCCTTGCAGCCACCGTCATCAGCGTTACTGGCAGCATTGAATGATAATCATTTGAACGAGGGCTTGATTGAGATTGACCCATACGCTCGCTATGTTCCACCATCCACGTCATCAGAGAATTCGTCCTCATCCTTGCAATTGGGAATTGAGGTTTTTGCTTACAAATCCCGGTTATGGGTTCGACCTGATACCGGTGGGCCAGCATATAAAGCGGGAATGCCTGAAATTGCTAACTTGCGGGCGATCAATAACAAGAAAGTAAACGGCGTTGATCTTGCTAAGGTTTCTCTCCTGATAGATAAGGCAGTGAGAGAGAATCGCGTGGTTCTTACCGTATTCAGCCTTTCGACTAACAAGGAAAAAACTTACAAGGTGAAACCCGCCGCATTCAAGCCCCCCTCAATCACATGGCGCCGCATCGGCACTGATTTTGTCATACACATTAGAGAGTTTGTTGCCCATGACACGGCCATTGGTCTGTCTGCCATTTACACTACATTGATCCGACCCGGCACGCGCGTCGTGATGGATTTGCGCGGATGTTCAGGGGGGGATCTGTATGAATCCCTGGCAATTGCGGGGAAGTATGTTTCCGCTGATCTTCCCTTAGCCAGTACTTATGATCGCACCGGAATGGTAGAGCCATATCGGGCACCGCCAGGTCAGAAACTGCCCAGTCCAGTCTTCTTGCTAATCGACAATCGTACCGCCAGCGCTGCCGAAATCCTTGCTGGAATTCTCCAACACTATCATTTTGCCCTTTTGATAGGTGAGCGAAGTTTTGGCAAATGCGTGTCTCAAACACTTGTCCCTCTTTCCAATGGCGGCGGACTTTGGTTTACCAATCTTGGTATTTATTTCCCGGACAATCAGTCATGCACTGGAAACGGACTTCAATCGGATATCTCTTACCCTGATATTGGGATAACCAAGATGACTGATATCATGAGAAAAATTGACAATACGATCTCATCTCCACATTGATCAACTGCATAACAGACATGGCAAATATCATTATAATAACAGGATAATGGCGGGTCTAATGAAAGTAATATTAAGGACTTTATGTGCAATATGCCTCATGTCGCTCGGGTTGTTGGCCTGTAATTCAATCTTTCCAACATCCATTTCCAAAATACTTCAAGACCCTCGCGGTTATGAAGGCAGGGAAGTTATGGTGTCAGGCAGAGTCGTCGATATTTTCAGCATTATTGTCATGAAATATTTTATAATCAGGGATGATACGGGTGAAATTATAGTCATTTCGGAAAAAGCACTGCCCCGAAAAGATTCCCAGATCAAGGTTTACGGCAAAGTTGAGGAAGCATTTTCGATTGGGGACCAGCAGATGATTGTGATAATGGAAACTTCAGGAAAGTAGAAAAGTGGTTGCAATGCCTCTTTTTCATAAAACCTAACCAATATTGAATCTTCCTGGTCAAAAAGATGGTCAAGTGCACTTTTTATATCAGATTGCCTCTCAATTCAGATTTTATACTTCCCAATCCATAAGAATTTCCATGTCAATTTGAAAAAGACCTTAATTGCAAAACCTAACCGGATAATGCTGAATGAAATTAATGGATTCATCTTATAAAGTATAAAGTGGGGGTGTCATGCTAAAAAACTTTTCGAGGATGATAGTTTTATTTATTTCCTTATTAATTGCATTTGCTGGACGTTCAGAGGGTCAACTTCTAATTATAGATGGGATGAATATAAATGCTACTTGGAATGATAACGACACTGTTAAAACACATTATCTTTATGACGCAATTACTTCCAAATCCGTTCAATATTCGTTTGATTACATTAATTATTTTCCGTGGTCTGGAAACATTCGGGCAACGAACTCCCTTTTAGATGGCTTGGCTGATTCTATGAGAACCATATCTACGGAAAGCAAAAATCAAAATGAGCCCTTTGTAATTATCACCCACAGTTGGGGATCCGTGTTGGCTTATCTTGTGCTAAGCAAGAATACGGATATTAAAGTTGATAAATTTATATCTTTAGGTTCGCCATTAGAGTCACAAAGCCCTATGGCTGGTCCATTTACTCTTGGGTATGTTGGGATAGTTTCTACTCTTCCTAATGTAACTATTTGGCATAATTATTGGGCTTTTTGTGATAATATCTCAGGATCTATTTGGGCTGCCGCTAATCATAGATCTGATTCTGATTTTTCTTGGTCTTGTATAACTGCTTATACAGAGGCGCCTTGCCACAGTTGCTATTTTGATGAGCTATCATCCTTAAACTCTATATTGAAAGATGTTTACGATACTCCCACTCCAGCCCCGTCATCAACATCAAAGATACCAGACACCGGACAAACCAAATGCTACGATGTCGCCGGCAACGTGATCACCTGCCCCTCTCCCGGCCAGGCTCTTTACGGCCAGGACGCCAACTACAGCATCAACCCGATGTCCTACACCAAGCTGGATGGCAGCGGCAATGCGTTGCCGGATTCCGCCACTTCCTGGGTTATGGTAAAAGACAATGTGACAGGGTTGATTTGGGAGATGAAAACCAACAAGGATGGGGTCCGAAACTACAACAACCCCCATGATGCGGACAACACTTATACCTGGTACGACAGCAACCCGGCGACAAATGGCGGATATGCCGGTACGCCCGGTAACGGTACCGATACCGAAGACTTTATTAAAGCCCTGAATGATGAGCATTATGGCGGCTTCAGCGACTGGAGACTTCCCACCATCAAGGAACTGGTCAATATCGTTAACTATGGTATTGAATCTACAATAAATACCAGTTATTTCCCCAATACTCAACAGAAATTTTATTGGTCTTCTACTACCTACGCACATTATAAGGACACTGTGCATGGCGTGTACTTTGACACCGGCGAATACTTTTTAGTTGAAGACAAGAACGATACCAACTTCGTCCGTGCTGTTCGCGGCGGACAGTCTCAGCCCACCTTTGTCAATAACGGGAACGGCACGGTTACTGATACATCAACGGGCCTGACGTGGCAGCAAGCCGGTTCTTCCAATGAAATGACCTGGGATCAGGCGCTGGCCTATTGTGAGGGGCTGAATCTTGGCGGCTATACGGACTGGCGACTGCCCACCATTAAGGAATTAGGAAGCTTGGCGGATTGCAGCAGATATGATCCCTCAATTGACACCGCCTATTTTCCCGCTACACCTGGGTCCTTTTATTCATCTTCTACTACTGTATCGCCCAGTACGATCAGCTTGTGGGGCGTGGATTTCTATAGTGGTGGTGGCGGAACCACCTATAAGTACGGCAATTACTCCTACGTACGTGCCGTTCATGGGGGACAGGTTGAGCCAACTCCAACCCCCCTGCCTACACCAGCGCCTACCCCACCAACTCCTAAAATACAAGCCAATGGACAGGATGGCCCGATTACGGTAACTGAAAACACCTCTGTTTCTATAACATTCAGCCTTGCACCAGGAGACCAAAATGGAAAACTCGCTGATTGGTGGGCTCTTTTGAGTGGCCCAGATATAGGTTTACGTTCTTGGACTCCATACCAGAGTGCTCATACGTGGGCTAAAGGAATCAATCTGTGGACTCAAGAGCCTTTATATAGTTTTGCCTCGCTTCGACTTTTTAACAGTACCCTATCTGTTGGAGAGACAACATTCTGTTTCGGTGTGGATACGAATCCTAACGGAATTCTTGTTCTTGATTCTGGTATTCTTGATTCACCGCTTTATTATGATTGTGTTTATGTGAATGTTGTCAATTCAGCGCCAAATCCAACAAAAGTAGCTATTGGAGACAGAGTGTTAGGCGGAGTTGTTGCCTACATTTTACAACCTGGTGATTCCGGATATAATGCCTCTGTGCAGCACGGCCTTATAGCTGCAGAAAGCAACCAGGGTTCAGCTCCGTGGGGGTGTTACGGTAAAACAATTTCAGGAGCTGGTGGGAGGGCAATAGGTACTGGAATGCAGAATACAATAGATATTGTAAATGGATGCTCAACAGCAGGGATAGCCGCTAGAATCTGCTATGATCTTATTTTAAATGGATATAGCGATTGGTATTTGCCAAACACGGATGAGTTTTACCAATTGTATCTAAACAGGGCTGCTATAGGCGGCTTTACTAGTGGCTTCTATTGGACTTCCGAACAGACTTCTCCTAACCAAGCCTATTACCTGATTGTAGACGTTGACTACCAGGACAAAAACAAGGACAGCCCACTCTACGTTCGTGCTGTTAGGGCTTTTTAAAGCTATTATAATATTTATCGCTATGTTACGAAAGATGCACATCGTTTACAGCCGTCTTGTACAGCACTCATGACAGAGACGAAAATTCATCCTTAAATTCACATGAGCCATAAAAAATGAAGAAGGGGAAAACAAAAGTGAAGAATACTCTAATATTTTGTAGCCTTATTTATTTTTTATGTTTTTTACCTGCCTTGCATGCGGGACAACTATCCAGAAGTGAAGCACAAAAACATCTCCAAAATCATAAAGCTTTTCTAACGTATAAATTACCATCTTCCATGTATCTCACAACTGAATACTATAACCCGCATGAGTTTCGAAAAGGATCAGATTTCTATGATAATATAATAGCTTTATCCGAAAGGTTGAGAACCGATGGATACGTAACTTTAACTCAAAGTTATTTTTTATTGGGTGCAAATGGTAGAGATGGTAGACAGATTTACTATAGGTTATCACCTACTGAAAAGTTAAAACCATTCCTTGCATATACAGGAAAGTTAACACCATTCCTTGAAAATATGGGCATAGAAAACGATTTGTACGTAGTGAAGGCATATGAACTGTTCTCAGAAGTAACTGGAATCAGAAAAGAGCCTATGAATGAGAATATTGTAGCTGCTGAATATCTAACAAAAATAGTTCCAACCGAAATGACTAAGTATTTCCCTTTAACTGAAAGTGAAGCAAAGCCTGAAGACAAAGTTGCATATTTTATAGAATATGACGATGGTTGGAGATTGTATAAACCAATTCCTCAAAGTCAACTTGCCCAGTTCGACAAGCCAGATATTTCGACATCTGCGCAAATTGGAGAGGCTCAGGTCACAAAAGTGCAAGAAAACAGAAAAGAAATTAATCCAGTCCAACCCCAGCAACAAAGCAAACTTGGAGCTATCCGTATCGATAGCAAACCTCAAGGAGCAAAAGTTTTCCTTGATAGATTTCAAGTTGGAATGACCCCTTTTTCAATGAGCGATATAGAGATTGGGAGTCATGTGCTACGAGTCGAGTACCAAGCGTGCTCGCCTGTCGAGAAAACTATTGTCTTGCAGTCTGGAAATATGGCCGACTTAGGTACCGTTAGTTTTCAGTGTTCAATAAGCGACGAGGTTATCGGTAGTGGTGGCGGGACCAGAGTAAAAACATCTTTAAAAAAAGAGACATTTAACCCCCTACTATCTAACCTGTACCGTATCAAGAGTAAGGTAGAAAAAGCCGAGCCAGAAACTGCCAGGAGCCCCTCGAAGGAGCCCACATCCGGAAATACTTCGGGCGGCATTGGCGGTAGCGGCGTCGGAACCGATTCTTCTGGCAAACAGCCCATTGATTTTTACAGAGCCTTGGTTCCCAATTATATTGAAAACAACTGGGTGTTTAATGAACAGCTTGTCGGCGGACGAACCGATCTTGTGTCCGTTATCGTGATCAAAATTATGCAAAATGGCGAAATTTCAGACATCTGGTTTGAAAAAAAATCCGGAAACAGTTATTTTGACGACTCTGTGTATAAAGCCGTTAATAAATCAAATCCGCTGCCGCCATTGCCCAAGGAATATACACGCCCATATTATGAACTGGGGCTGATTTTTACCCCTAAAGGATTAAAACGGAGTTAACATGATGGTGGATTCTGGAAATACCGTATACAGAAAAAATAAAACGCCTCCTCGCTGTCTACTGTGGGTAACTCCGGTTGAAATGCCATGTTGATCGTGTTAGTTATCAGTCATGAAAGAAACCGAACTCATCCAAATTGCGTTGATGCTGACACCCCCATGGAAGGTTGCGAAGTATTAATTTGATGTTAACCAGAAACGTTCTGAGAGGGGCCGGCGACAATGATGAAAAAAGGCACCTCGCTGCAGCAGGCAAGACAGTTGATGCACCAATGATTAAAGTCGGAGACAGCTATACGTTCGATACGGAAAATATATCGAACAGCAAATTCAGTTATGTTGCGACCCGTGAAGTTACAGCCATCGAGGGCAACCGTCTAAACGTTGTGACCACTAACGCGAAGAGTGGCAGTAAGCGTACCAATTATTACGACCGCACCTGGGGTCATCTGAGATCGGGTTCCGGCGGCAACGATGGGGTGTCGTTTTCGCCTGCGCTCAAGTATCTGGATTTCCCACTCATCGTTGGCAGAAAGTGGATTGCACAATCCACTGAAACCGACATGAAGACGAAACGACAGCGCCAGCATACGATCAATGGAACAGTGATAGGCTGTGAAAAGGTTCAGGTCCCGGCTGGCGAGTTCGAAGCACTGAAGATCGTTCTCAAAACCGAGGTCAAGGAAGCTGACTTGGTATCACCCGGGACCGATGTCTCCTGGTACGTCCCGGCGCTGCGCCGTTCGGTCAAGTCAGAGCTTACTGGGCAAGATGCTTCAACCGGACAAGAGGAGAAAAAAATTATCCGACTGCTCACCTACCATATTCAATAGCAGGAGGATATAGAAAGTGCGATATATCGTTTGTAAATAGATGTTTAAAGGTGACTGAAATGCAGAATGAATAAAAGTGTTTGAGCAATTTATTAGCAGGGTGAACCCCTAACCTGCTGGGTAGTTACCCTATATTTTTGTATAGCCTGCACTGAAACAACATAACAAAGGAGAAAACAATGGCAAACAACTTCTATGCAATTTTTTTGCTTTTTTTCTTTATTTTAACTGGATGCGCAGCTACAAATCCTCCACCGTCGGATACCAAACAACCCACATCAGATACTTCGTCTTCGAACCAGGTCGCTATAGCAGACTCCAAGGGAACCAACACCGAAGCAGACTTCAGAGGAGCCAATACCGACAATATAAAGCTCACCAAGCAAGAAATTATCCAAATGCAAAAACAACTCTCTGCGCTAGGTTATAAACCAGGGGCGGCCGATGGTAAACTGGGCAAAGGCACTAACATGGCGATAAAGAAATTTCAGCAAGAAAATAATCTTTCTGAAACCGGTATGGCTAACATACAAACAATCAGCACGTTAGAACGAAAAATAAAAGAGAGATCGGCGCCACCAAGCACTAAAACCCAATCTGTTCCTGTAAGCCCTACGACATCTCAGGATAATACTCAGGTTAAACAAACGACAACTCAGGATAACACTCAAGTTAAACAGAAAACTGCACAGGCAAAGGTTGACGACAATCAAGCAGACCAGAATAATGATCAAAGCAACAAACGAACCATTGTTCCTGGAGGTATAGACAATAACAAATTGAATAAATTGTGGAAAGTTGCAAAAACCCAATGTTATGATTTGCGCTATACTGTTGCAAATGATGACAAGGAAACAGGCAATATTGTATGCGTTTTTGCGACAGATGCAGGACAGAATATGATGCTTGTCAACTTTGACGACGAAGGATTTTTAGTTACAGTGAAAGGAAGTGTCGAAAATGTTCCGATACTTGGAGGGTATATTAAGGGAAGACTGAATGAACACAAAGCACAAATGGATAATGCCTTGAAAGCTGCAGCAGGTATCACTAAATAGAGTTCTTACAAAAAATACCGGCACAAAGTTTTGATTCCTTTTAAATCATACAATTTAGGAATGAATAGGGAAGAGACTGCTGAAGCGCCTCGGTTGCGCATAAGCCGCAGGTGTCCAGGACCGATGGATTCCCGCTTTCCCTCAGGGCTTTCAGAAACATCCCGACAAATCGGCCAGCATTCCAGGTTCGCCTCTGGATACGGTAGCCTGGATTCCCATGTGTATAAATGCGATCTAACACATCAATCGTGTTGAAATTGATTCTACGCAGGTTTCCAGTCAAATAATATTATTTAATATAGTAAACTTATAAACATATAGCAACATAGT
>Ga0268283_1000649_pt1 | contig 20581 bp, 18 predicted proteins | sample saktaG_13_FD_190140 | JGI IMG/M metagenome (GOLD analysis project Ga0268283, IMG submission 190140) | Saline water microbial communities from Sakinaw Lake, British Columbia, Canada - sak_2013_06_06_36m | ecosystem: Environmental > Aquatic > Non-marine Saline and Alkaline > Saline ... | reverse complement strand
CGTATCGGGCTTTTATAATGATTTTGCTCTAACATGGAATAGTTTATTGTTCCCTAAATGGAACATAAACGATACCACTTTTTTACTAATAAATATGCAATTAATGGCTTATTTTCATCAGCCCAGTACCGTGCTGGCTATCAACCGATAAGACAAACCGGCTTTTTTAAAAACGGGTTGCAGGCAAAAACTAATGCGGCGTAGATGCGGTGGATCACTCACCACCAAAGCACTATGCCAATGATGTGCTGTTAATAAAGCGGCAATAGTTAAAGCTTCTTGATGGGTATTAACTGATAATCCGTCAAATAATAATGCATCAGAAGGGATGCCTTGTTTAAGCAAAAACAAAGAACGAGGGGACTGATAAAAACCCTTACCAGAATCTACAAAGCCACCCAGTCCGGTTAATAAAATCTTTTTGGCATAACCGGCCTTATAAAGCTCCGCCGCCATTTGATCCCTTTCGCCACTGCCACCGCCTAAAGTTACAATTAAATCGGCTTTAGCAGGTACATTGGACGGTGCAGAAAGCCAATGACCTAAATTTAGAAATACAAGGGCAATCGATAACAATAAAGTGCCGGTTATAACAAGGGTAAGCTTCATGGGTTGTTGTCAAAATACGGCTATAAATTATTATCGTTCCCACCGATCCAGCGTCGAGTCTACTGGAACACGGATAATTATGAATCTCCCTCTTTGATAAATAATATAGCCGTCATTCCGGCAGGGAGAGCGAAGCGAGGGTTGGCCGGAATCTAGGGCACAGGGATGTGAAAAATTAGATCAAAGTTGGTTTTCGTAATTCAAGATTGCCATCCATGGCATCTGGATCCCGGCAATCCCTGCCGGGATGACGACTTGTGTAGTGCCGGGATGACGTCTCGCAGGGACATGTGTATAACGACGAGCGCACCAGCGTCCAATTACCCAAGCATAACAACAATCAATTACGTAGTGTCGCCAAAATACTATTGGCCGCCGCCTGCACCGAAAATACATCAGAAAGCAGTTGTTTGGCATTGGCGCCCATGGTTGCTCGTAACGAGGTATTATGTAACAGGCTTAAGGCATTACTAAACAAGGCCGCATCATCACCATTAACAGTCACCAATCCGGCTTTAGCGTTTTCTATAACTTCCTGCAAATCATTATCAGGATTAACACTGCCTAAAATGGGTTTTTCTTGCACCATATAACCCAATAACTTACCGGGAAAATTATGCGTAGTATGATCATGATGTAGGCTAAACAAACCAATATCAAACTCAGCCAGCATATTTTTAAATTCATCCTGGGTAACCGAAGGCAGCAGCGTCATATTATGTAAATCATCTTGTGCCATTGCCTCACGCACCAGCTCCACTTCATCACCTGCGCCCACCAACACAAAATGAGCGTTGGTTTCTTGGCGCATCGCTATGGCCAGGCGCACGATATTCATCATATCTTGGGCATGGCCGATATTACCGCCATAAAAATAAACCACTTTATCTTCAAGTCCCAACGCCGTCCGGTAATTGCTATTACCGGCAGGGACAGGCTCATTAGCGGCCCAATTATATAAAAGATCCAACGGCTTTTTGACCGAACTGGTTGCAGAAAAATAGGTTACATTTTTAGGCGATTGAAGACCAATGGTGTCGGCAGCGCGGTAACTTAACGCTTCAAAAAACCGGAAATAACGAGTGATAGGTGACGTAGCGCTTAACATGCCATTATCAATGACCCATTGCGGAAAAAAATCCCGCAACACCAAATAACTGGTAGCGCCCCACAATTTCTTTAAACGATTCACCAAACGCCCCCAAAAAATAGTGGGCGAATAATAAATAATTAACGCATGTGGATGTTGTTCAAAATACGGCTTAAAGGCTTGCCAGGCATGATAAGACAACAACGTTTCATTGATAGCTCTTTTTACCTTTGAAACATTCTTTATCTCGCCGGAACGAAAACGGCAAATCGTAACGCCATCAAGTTGTGTTATTTCAAATTTACTTTGCAAGCCAGGGCAGGGCGTAATAACAGTAACGCTATGACCTTGCGCTATAAATTCCAGTGCCAATCCGTGCATCATTTTGGCACCATTTTTTATACTGGCGGGTAAATAATCATCAATGATTAAGCATATATTCATAGTCTAAATACTAAGTGATATTGATAGAGTAATAGGTAGGGTGGTTTTCAATCCATTGTTTTAATTCATTTAGCATAGGCTCATAATCAATGTTGTTGTATGAAAAATCCTGTCGGGTACATACCAGGCTTTTATCAACCGTATAATTATCAAATGGGGTAATGGTTATTTCTTTACTCCATATTCTGGCAAATAAAGCTAACAAATCATATTTGGAAATTTTCTGTGAAGGGCATAATTGAAAAAGCCCGGTTATATTTTGTTTAATCAATTGATCGGTTACTTTTGCCAGTTCCAGAGTTGTTACACCAGACCAATAGGCTTGTGTGTACCCTTTAATTTCTCCAGATTGCTTAAAAAACCAATCCAGAAGACCTGTGCCATTAGCTTTTATCTCAGGCCCGATAATAGACGTGCGGATCGTTAAATCTTTATGATTAATCACTTCGCCCAAGGCTTTAGTTCTGGCGTAATTATCATCGCCATCCCTAAAAGCATTTTCTTTATACTGCCCGTCTTTTCCGGAAAAAACACAGTCAGTGCTAATATGTATTAATTTATAATTTAATTTATTACCCAGTTCAGAAAGAAAATGTGGTAAATAACTATTAATTAAAATGGCGGTAGAAATATCATTTTTTGATTGCTGTACTAGCATCCCAATGCAATTAACAACTACATCAGGCTTTACTTCATGTAAATAACTTTCAACCGCTGCAAAATCAAGTACATCCAGTTGTTTAGTGACATAGTTACCTTCACTGCGGGCAATACCCAATACTTCATAATCACCAAGAGAGTCAAGGTATTCAGCCATAATATGGCCGGCCATCCCTAATGCACCCAAAATAACAATTTTTTGCATATATAGAAAATCCTAAAAATTAATCTAATAAAAGTCACGGACTTTATTACCGCGCTTATCTGTTAAAGCACGCTTAATCCACAAAGCACTATGGGGTTCTTTTACTGCGATTTGATAATCAGGTCGTGTCTTAAGAGTATAGTAATAAAGCAAAATTGATTTTCTTAACTCCCCTTCTGGAAAAGCGATAGGATCTGGTAAGCCATGAAAGCTAAAATCGTGGGAATCAAAAGCAACAAATCTATTAAATAAAGGTGCGATTTTTTTTACACATATCTCACCTTTGTCGTCATAAGCACCAAATTCACCACCCCATTCAGGTTGCCAACCTTTATTTAGATATACCAATACATTTAAACGGCGATTCAAACCAGTTTTGTCGTGATAATTTCCATCTACATGCACATCAAGAAGTCCATCTCGCATAGTTACATTAAGCCCCCCCCCAGCAAAGTATGAATCTGGTACTAATTTAGGTATATCAACTCTGTTTCCAAGAGCAGTTAAAATTAAGGAAGAATTAAGAATTCTTACGGCATCGACTATACCTTCAGGAATATCAAACTCCGATTTCCAATTTGAACGATACTTAACTTCTATGTCTTTAGTATTTGCATATTCCCATTGTGAATCATCTAGTTTAGGAAAACTTTTAAGACAGGACTCAGCAATTTCTTCAGGAAAAAAATTGTCTATGACAATATGTTTGAAGGGATAGTCAAAATATTCAATATCATTTTTTGCATTTGAAATTTTTGATGCACAAGATAATGCAATTTCTTTTAGATTTGATTGTGTAAATAAACTCATAAAATATCTCTTAATAAAATAACTGAAATAACTCACTAATCCACAAAATAAAAGGGTTAGTTGTATATGTAAAATTTAGTATATTAATACCCGTTATTCGCTCTTTGTGAAGGTAATTCATTGGATTTTAACGATTTAGGTTTTTAATAACAATTTATTGTATCTAATAGCGAAAAATGGGTTAATACTCTTTCCAAACAGCCCTCTTAATATAATCTATATAGCTAACAATGATTCTAACCACTTTTTTGGAGACATTATCAACATCATAGTCCTCGACAATATTTGTTACTTGCGGGTTTTCTTGCCACTGCTGTGTAACAATTTTAATCGCATTTAAAATATCATCACTTTTTAAACCCGCCATAATAAGTGTGCCTTCATCCATACCTTCAGGACGCTCATGTGCCTGGCGAATAGTAATCGCGGGAAACCCTAATATCGAAGACTCTTCGGTAATTGTACCACTATCTGAAATAGCGCAAAAAGCATTTTTTTGTAGGGCGATATAATCAAAAAACCCCAGAGGCTTCATAAACTCAATCAGCGGATTAAAATCTCTGGGTGCTAAAGACTCCAATTTTTTTCTGGTACGGGGATGCGTTGAAACAATAATTCTTCTTTTATACTGTTCAGCAATCTTGTTAAGTGAATCTAAAAAATCAGTAAAGTTTTCTTCAGAATCGACATTTTCTTCACGGTGTGCACTGACAATAAAAAACTCACCCAATTGCAAGCCAAGACGAGTAAGTACGTCTGATTGTTCGATGTCTTTTTTATGATAAAACAAGACTTCTTTCATAGAAGAACCTGTTTTAATAATGGTTTCAGGGCGAACACCTTCAGATATTAAATAACGACGTGCATGCTCCGTTAGTGTCATATTAATATCGCTTAGTTGATCAACAATTTTCCGGTTAATTTCTTCCGGTACGCGTTGATCAAAACAGCGATTTCCTGCTTCCATGTGAAAAACCGGAATTTTTCTACGTTTTGCAGAAATAACAGCAAGACAGCTATTGGTATCACCATACAGCAAAACGCCATCCGGTTTTATTTCGGCCAACAGTTCATCAGACTTGGCAATTACATTGCCAATGGTTTGTGCAGGAGTATCACCGGCTGCATTTAAAAAATAATCCGGTTTTTTAATGCCCATTTCATTAAAAAAAACCTCATTTAATTCATAATCATAGTTTTGTCCGGTATGGACTAAAATATGATCCGTATATTTTTCAAGCTCCGCGATGACTCTGCTTAGTTTAATAATCTCGGGACGTGTGCCCACGATGGTCATAATTTTTTTCATTTTATTTACTTCCATGCTTTAAGCTCGTCTTGGATATAATCCAGCTTCATTAATAGCTCAATCATACCGTCCACGTCCAAGCGCTCAGTGTTTTCTGAGGTGTAATCGGTCTCTTGTGACAGAATTTGTTCACCTTCTTCAAAATACTTGGCATAGTTTAAATTCCTGTTGTCCGCAGCGACCCTGTAATAACCGCCTAAATCTTCGGCGTTTAAATGTTCTTCTCTGCTTAACAAGGCTTCATGCTTTTTCTCACCATGCCTTGTACCTAAAATGCGAATTTCATTATCGGCATTAAAGATTTTCTTCAAAGCTTCCGTTAGCGTTAAAACGGTTGCCGCCGGTGCTTTTTGCACAAACGTATCACCCTGAGCGCCGTGTTCAAAAGCAAATAAAACCAGGTCAACCGCATCCGGCAAAGACATCATAAAGCGTGTCATTTCAGGATCAGTAATGGTCAACGATTTACCGGATTTAATCTGCTCAACAAACAACGGGATAACAGACCCTCTGGAGGCCATTACATTACCATAACGGGTATTACACATCGTTGTGCCGCCGATGGGCACATTACGTGAGGTAGCAACCGTTACTTTTTCCATTAAGGCCTTACTCATACCCATGGCATTAATGGGATAAACTGCTTTATCGGTGCTTAACACAATAACGTTTTTTACCGCATTTTTAATGGCGGCTTTTAGCGTATTTTCAGTACCTAAAATATTGGTTTTAACCGCTTCTATCGGGTAAAACTCACAAGAAGGTACTTGCTTTAAAGCGGCCGCACTAAAGACGTAATCAACACCACATAAGGCAGTATCAATACTGTCAAACGAGCGCACGTCGCCAATATAAAATTTGATTTTGTCATTGTTATAAAGCAAGCGCATATCATGCTGCTTTTTTTCATCACGGCTAAAGATTCTGATTTCTGCAATATCAGTATTGAGAAATCTATCAAGTACCGCATTGCCAAAAGAACCGGTACCGCCAGTGATTAACAGGGTTTTATTAGTAAACATTAGGTCTCTCAAATTAATTATCGTTAAGAAGAAAATTTATGGTTTTTTGCGTGGTGGTGTTCCAATCAAACTTTAATGCTTGTTTATAAGCTTTGTCAGCCATTTCAATCATTACTTCAGGTTGTTGTTCAAAGTCAATAACCTTTTCAAATAGGTCTGACGTATCGTAGGGATCAAAATAAACAACAGCATCTTCACCAAACTCGGGCATGGGGGCGATATTTGAGCAAAACACCGGCTTACCTGCGGCTAATTTTTCGAGCAAAATATTGGGGCAACATTCACAAGAAGAAGCAAAAATCAATGCTCTTGCAGCCTTATAAAGCCCCGGCAATTGTTCGTAGGCAACAGCGCCTAAATAGATAACCTTTCCGGATAACTCTAATTCATCAATTAATGCGACTACCTCTTCGCCATACTGATTATATTTTGGCCCTACCAAGACTAACGGATACGGAAAATCATGATCAGCTAAACGCTTCCAGGTTTTAACCAGCTCCTTTTGTGCTTTGTAGACATCCAGGATAGATACATATAAATAAAAGGGCGTCTCTTTAAGAGAGTCCGGCAAGTCATAAGATAATTTGGTATCCAAAAACAAGCTATTAAGCCCGTGAGGAATAACAATGCTTTTATCATCGATATTCGGCATATATTGCTTGATAATGGATTTAGAATACTCAGAAATAAATATGACTTTATCGGAAAATTTATATGACTTTAAAAATATATATCGTAATAGCCATAGCTTAAAACGAATATAGGACATCAATGGAAAGCGTTGTCGCTCTTGCTCATCAAACGGTAACATATTTCTAAGCGCAGTGGCGCTAAGACAACTATTTGGAACTCTAGTTATCATTGTGCCACCTGGTGCATAATACACAGTTGCATTCCATTCTTTAAGCTTTATGGGTAAAACAAAAATCTTCCAAAGCATCCTGTAAATAATATTTTTGGAAGCCCATGTGGCTTCAAAAATTTCTATATTTTCTGAGGCATATTGTTTAAAAACAGCAATGTTATTACTATTAATTATGAGTAAAACTTTATAATCGCCATCTGGTAGATGCTCTAAAATATTTTTAATATAAGTTTGGCCGCCGCCGCGCAGTGCGCTTAATACATTAATGACAATTAAATTCATTTAACTTCCGATATAATAAATCTAGTTTTTCCTTGATCATGATTGATTTTGTCAACAACTTTCAAGTTAACTTGTACTTCGTTTGATATGAGCATTCTTAATGCTTCAATTTTTTGATTACATATTACTGTAGCATTATTATGGCTAGCGAGAACACATAACAAAGTGACTGAATAATCCCTAAATTGATAAACTTGAAACTCTTCAATTGCTTCTGGAAAATCATCAAATAAAGTTGTTAAATAATCCCCGGCAATTACTTTACCACTAGGCAGTTTAATATTGTCTGTTATTCGCCCTTTGATTGTATCGAGTAAGGGGAAGGGCAAACCGCACGAACACACTTTATCAAGATAACGACCACGATCCCCATTTTTATAACGAATCAATGGAAATGCGAAGTTTTCTAAATCCGTAATTGCGATATCTCCATATTCACCTATTGCTGTTTGATTATTACTATCGCTTAAAACCTCTATATGTCTTACATCTGAAAATACGTGCAATCCATTTTGATGATAACATTCTGCAGCAAGCCAATAAACTTCACTACATCCATATTGATCAAATACTCGCGCATTAAAAACAGTTTCCATTAAATTGCGTTGTGCTTGAATTAAAGGCGCCGATGTTACCCAAATAGCTTTTAAAAAATCTATTTTCAAGTTGTTTAGTTGGCAAAATTTAGCAAACTCAAAAACGGCACCGACATACCCTTGAAGGATTGGAGGACGAATAAAAGCAATATCTTTATAAAATTCATGCATACTATGTTCAGACATCAATGAAGCATCTAAAAACAATCTTTTTGTTGGAAACCATAGTAGAGCGTTTATTTTTGATCGCCAACCTGTCCTGACTTTTCTATAAATAAACGCAATATCATCAGAAGGTGCTATGCCCCACCATTTTAATACTCTCCAACCGATAACTTCAGTAGAAAATCTTTTATCATGATATAAAATTAAAGGAATACCAGTACTACCGCCAGTCGTTACTTTTTTTAGACAATTCTTGTAAAGGTTATTAGCAATAAGGTTTGTAGTGTTATCTCGAATATCTTGTTTCGTTAAGATGGGTATTTTTTCCCAATCTTTTAATGAGGTAATATCATCAGTATTTATGTTTTCAAATGCTTTGGTGTAGTAAGGAACATTTTTTTTTGCATAAGAAAAAATTATTTTTAGCTTGTTTAATGATATTTTATTTAATTCATCAGTTGATAATGTTGAGTTAAATGTTAATAAACGATTAACTTCTAAGGCTGATGACCTAAAAAGCATGTTTTTTAAAAAAAATATTTTTTTCTTCATAATGATTTTTGCCATTTGTTATCTTAATTGTTTTTTAAGTCATAGAGTAGTTTGATGGATAATCAACGAAGAATTTCCGCCGGCATGCCAGTAATTTTTCTTCGGTCACTTTCAGCAGATCGAAGCCACTTAATTTTATGGGGAATAATATCTCGTTTTTTAACTATACTCCGTGCGGTCACTATTGTGGACTCTTAAATGTCATTAAAACCATATATTACAAAGATTTTATGTGTTCTGTTTTCCGCATCCGTGACCGCGCAGAGTGTAAATGGTATAAGTTTTTGACGTTAAGGTCTTAATAGTTACCCATCGTGTAGTGCACATAATGCATTAATAACAATAGTTTTCATTTTTTACTGAACCTGTACAAAATCCAAGATAATCATCAGCTATTTTTTCTAATCCTAGAATATTAACTATATTTGCTGCTTCACTAGAAAATTGATCTCTGAGTTCTTGATTATTAACTAAGTTTTCCAGTCGACTAGACAGCATATCAACCTCACCTACCGATACTAAATAACCATTTTTACCATCGATTATTATATCTCTTGGACCTGCATCACAATCAAAACTGACACAGGGAAGACCTGCCGCCATTGCTTCTACAAGAGCATTGGGAAAACCCTCCGAAATCGATGGAAAAGCAAATACTGAAGCTCTCGCTAACCAAGCATCTACTTCATTTACAGCTCCTGGCATTAATACTTTATCTTTTAGGCCTAATACTTTAATCTGATGTTTTAATGTATGTAACAAGGGGCCATCGCCTAATATAACTACTTTCCAATCTGTATTTTTTATTTTTGAGAAGGCATCTAAAAGATACTTTTGACCTTTTTCCTCAATTAAACGACCAATATTTAATATTATTTTTTCTTTTTTTATATTTTCATGGATTAAAATATCTTTTATAGGATTTGGTATAACCCTTATGTTTTTATTGCCGGTTTCTTTTTGTAAAATAATTTTGGCTAAACTCGTCTGTGCAATAATTCCATCAGCAAATTTATAGGTAGCTTTTCTTAAAAATGAAATAAGAAATGGTTGTTGGGTTTTAGGATTAGCTCTGTCTGATACAATCACTTTAATATTTAGATATGAGGCGGTAATAATAGTCAATATATTGTACTTGATCATAAAGCTGAGTACGAAATCAGGTTGTTGTTGTTTAAATATTTTTCGTAATTTATAAAAAACTTTCAGCTCATTAATTATTTTATTAAATAGTCCTGAATGACTAAAGCCCAAGTTATGGATTATTACGTTATTGTTAATAGCATAAAAATTCTCAGATTTTGCTAATAACACAAGATGCACTTCATGGAGTTGACTGCTCCAGGCATTTGCCAATTCTGACATAACACGTTCAGCTCCACCTTGATGCATTGTCGGGATAACCAGAATTATTTTAAACATTAATTATCTGCTGTTTGAAAATGGAAAAATAATTGATTGTAATTCATTGGCTTAAGAGTAAGTTAGGTAATGTAAACATGGTAATATACTTTTATTTTTTGCTATTAAGGTAAGTTTTTGGTGGTATTTTCTTAATAAGAAAGACAGGTAATACTAGCGCCCATAATATTGGACGTAAACCATCAAAGAGACTACCCCTACCCATATATAGCGCAACACTTGCAAGAACAGTACCCGCTATTATCCAATAATAATTATTTTGCGTTATTAATTCATTTTGTAATTTTTTAAAAAACATTCCTAATAAAAAAAGAAAAAACATAACACCGGGAAGTCCAAAATTTAAAAAGATATCTGCTACAATTGTTGTACCTTCTCCTGAAGTTGGATTTAATCCAAAGGTTAAATAAGTAATGTAACCTGCAGAACCTAATTCATATGGAATATCACCTGTGAGTTCCAAATAAATATTCTGAGCGAATGGGACAGTAGCTAATAATTTAGACATCCAAAGCTTCCCATAAAAATAGTTATGATGTTCAGGTACTTCTGATAAGGCTTTGTATAGGGTTCTGACACTATTGGCTAACTCTAAAGTAACATCATACCCACTAGTGATATCGGCATTATTTGCACCTGCTATTAAAATATTTTCATCAGCATCTGAACTTCGGCCTAAACCAATTAAAGTTAAAATAACAGCGCCAATAATAGCTATTAAAATAAATTCTTTTAATTTTATTGGTCGTATTAATTGACCGATTAATACTAAAAAAGACAAACTTAATTCCATTGCTCCGCCCCTGTCACCAATTGACAAAAATAAAGCGATATAACTACTTGCTAATATTAGGTATTTTTTATCTAAAATAATTAACCAATTAAATAGATTTGATTTATACTTATTTTTTGAATCAAGGATTACAATAGTTGTTAAAACAGCAATGGATATTCCAGTCAGCAATTGAAAATATACGCCTATACCTTCTGCAACACCACCTGTTCCAGAGCCTTTATAAATACTACCCGACAAAAAATCACTACCTGCATTCAATAAAAATAACATGTAGCTAAGTAAGGTAAACCAAAACAATTTTGTATAATTTAAAAGGAATAAAGTATTATATTTATTCCTTTCTGTAAAAAGGAAATCATAACCTATGAGCCATGAAACAACACCAAGAGTGGAGAGCCATGTACCATAGTTCATGTGCTGAACCTCAAATCTTAAGTTTGGTTGTATATTACTAAAAGCACACATTATAGGCCATTGAAAATGAACGATTCCAAATCCAAGAATAAATAATACATCTAAACGAAACCAGTTTTTATTGTGCCTGTTTTTAATAAAGTGGGCTAATACACTAAGTAAGAAAAATGAAATGTACAGCGTAAGTAGTAATATATTTATATTACTACTATAGTCGGGTTCAAAAATAAATAAACTAATCAAGAAAAAAATATATAAAAAAATTGTATTTCTTATTAACTTCATATTGTTATAGCATCCATCGCTCATACCACATTTCAAACATTAATATAAACCATAGTCTTTGTATGTTTTCACGGTGCCCATTAAAATATTTATCTCTTTGCCTAATAACTTCTTTTGAATTAAATAAACCCTCTTTATTTAATCTGTCTTCATTTAAATAAAGTAAGAAATAATCTTTAAGTTCATCTTTAAACCACTCATTAATAGGTACAGAAAATCCCATTTTTGGTCTATCCATTAATTCCTTGGGTAAGTACTTATGAGTAATATGTTTTAAAATCCATTTTTTATTACTATTCCTATATTTCAGTTGTGAGGATAGCTGTGCAGAAAATTCTAATATTCGATGATCCAGTAATGGTTCTCGGCCCTCTAAGCCAACGAACATTGTTGCTCTATCTACTTTAGTTAAAATATCATCTACCATATAAGTTTGATAATCTATGGCCAACATCTGATTTATTTCATCATTACTTTTATTAAGTAATTTATAGTTATCAAAATTAGTTTTTATTTCTTTGATATCATGTAGCAATAAGCGTTTTATTTCATTGCTAGTATATGGTTGACTAATATAATTCATTATCAATACAGGGTTTTCTGCATGGAGTATGTTCTTTATTTTTTCAAATTTAGTTTCGATATTACCTAATTTATTAATATAAGGTATATATTTTATATTTATTTTTTCTAGTATCAAGCGTAATGCTTTTTTTAGGTATTTAGGGGTACATGTAATTATTTTGAAATATTGTAATGCCTTTTGGTACTTTTCATAACCAGCAAAAATTTCATCACCGCCATCTGCACTTAAACAAACAGTAACATTTTTTCGTGCCAACTGACTGACTAATGCGGTTGGTATTGCTGAACTATCACCAAAGGGTTCATCATACATGTCGGCTAATTGTGGAATAATTTCCAGCGCATCTTTTTGAGTGCAATAATATTCAGTATGGTTAGTCCCAAGGTGTTGAGCAACTTGTTTGGCATAAGTCGATTCATCAAAGCCATTTTCATGAAAGCCAATAGTAAAAGTATTTAGCTTCTCGGCACGATCATTTTGTAATAATGCTGTTACAATTGAGCTATCATAACCACCACTCAAAAATACGCCTACAGGCACATCGGCAACCATTCTATAGTCGAAAGCAGATTTAAGTAATTTTTCCATCTGCGTAATAGCTTCTTCTTCACTAATATCTAACTTTGGTTTATTGTAGAAATCTATTACATTCCAATAGGATATTTCTTCAATATTTTTTGTTTTTAAATTAATCTCAAGATAATGTCCTGATTTCAATTTGTATGTATTATTAAATATGGTATGTGGCTGTAATATATAACCGTACTGCAAATAGAGCGTCAAAGCATCCTTATTAATAACTTTTTTAAATTCATTATGCTCGTGAAAACTTTTTAATTCACTTGAGAACATAAATAATCCATCTTTGAAGTACCAATAGAGAGGTTTTACTCCAGCTCGATCACGAATCAAGACTATTTTTTGATTTTTTTTATCATAAATAGCAATAGCAAACATGCCATTAAATTTATCAACTGCTTTTATTCCCCATTGATGATAGGCTTTTAATATTACCTCCGTGTCTGAACTAGATTCAAAACTATAATTATAATTTTCTAGTTCTTCCCGTATTTCTTTAAAATTGTAGATCTCTCCATTATAAATGATCTCTAAATCTTCAAATAACATCGGTTGGTGACCCTGTTTTGAAAGATCTAGAATAGATAATCTACGATGCCCCAAGCCTACATTAAAAGTTAGCTCTTCATAAAAAGAGTAACCACTATCATCTGGTCCACGATGGTGTAATATGTCCGTCAATAAATGAATAGTTTTTAAAGTTGAATTTTTATTAAAATCAATAAAACCTGCTATGCCGCACATTATCTAATCACTTTTTTTAAGGCACGAAATTTTGGATTTAACATTAGATCAATCCAATACCGTAATAAACTAAATGGCATAATAGCTATAACTAAATACCTCTGTTCTACAAGCAATGTCGATATTACTTTTTTTACGCTAACTCCATTATGAAAAGAAAACCTTCCATATTGCATAATTTTTCTAAATAGTTGATATTTATCATATTTCAAATAATCGTAATTGTTTACCAAAGAATATCGAAGCATGTCTATTAGTGCATTAATGTACTTTATTTCTTTTGAATTAGTGTAGGAAAGTGGATTGATCGTATCGTAACGCCTGACAATTTTATTGGTATAAACATACTGAAATTTCCTTGCTATTCTCATCCATGCATAACCATTTGTATAACCCGGCAAAAAATCACTAAAGTATTCTAAAATTACTTCGCGTTTAGTGCATTGAAACATTTCGCCATGAATTTTATAAATGTGCCTTATTTCAAGTTCGTTAGAAATTTTTTCTTCAAATTTCATTGATGTTCCGATCAACTGATCATTCATATCAATACATCTTCCACATACTCCGACTATATTTTCATCATATTCATATTTATCAATCAAGTTTTTAAAAACTTGCAATCCATTTTTCACAAGCATGTCATCCTGATCCAATATAATAATATATAATCCCTCTGCAATATTCGCTCCTGTAAAAGTAGATTGTGACCCATAATAATTTTTTTCCAGAAACACTGTTTTCGTAGGAAAAGTAGCTATTTCGCATAATTCCTTAATCAAAGAAATGGTCTGATTATTGTCATTGGAGTAATCATCAATTAAAATCCATTCAAAACTTATATCATTATTACACTGTAATTGTAAGCTATCGAAAGTTCTTTTGAGAGTATTCGTACCCCTATAACATGGGGTTATTATCGAAAATAAAAATTTTGACATATCAATTATTTTAAATTTGTTTATTGTTTATTGTTTACTTGGGCGGCATTACCGATACAGCTTGCAATGACTTGCATTACGCCAACCTTCCTTTTTTCATTTGCTGTTGAATTAACCACTTCTTAACCTTAGTCCAAAACGAGGAAGATGCCAAAACACCTGCTAAGATAGCTATTAATCCCATTATCCCAATATAGCAAAATTGCCACCAACGATTGTTAGTGATGGGCATTATCATAAACAAGCCATAACTCACTACGCTTACGCTTAAATAAATAGCTAACACATCAAAACTAAACCATTTTATATTTAAACCTTTTTCAAAGCGATGATGCACCAAAGGTACCCAAGCTATAAAATAAATAAGATTTATGACTAACCACCCATAACCTGCACCTACGCCTCCGTATTGACTGGCCGCCCATATAACTGAAGGAATTAGAAATACCACAAACAGCATATTTCCAATTAAATGTAATCGTAGATCACCTTTGGCATATTGCAGATAACCAGGAAATGCGGACACTGCTAAAATACCGTAACCTAGACTGTATAGTATCAATATAGGTGACGCATGAAATGCTAGGATTTTATCTCCCGTCCATGCCCACAACAATGGTTCAGCACAAAACGTTACGGTAATAGAGGTAGCCCCTGCAATAACAGCAACTAGTTGTGTTGCTTGGCGATAAAGACATATTAAATCTCCATTCTTACCTTCAGCTTCTAGCTTAACCAGGCGAGGAATAATAGCACCACTAATTGGGCTACTAATCATCATTACTCCACTTGCTACCAATACAGCTAGTGTAAAATAACCGTATTCTGCCAACGGCAATATTTTGGAAAGCACCAATTTATCGGATTGAGTAACCAATATCCAGACAGAAGACGTAAACGCAATCGATAGTGAGAATTTAAGTACCGGTTTAAGTGGTCCCCATGACCATGCTATGCGTTTGCCTTTGGCGATGGTTGGGAATAAACTATAGGCTTTAAATAGTAATATTATCAACTCTACTATGGCTACACCAACTTGATAGCTAAAAAACAAAGTGGGTGTGGTGCCAATAAAATGCAATACAGCTAGTACACCCACAAAGCGCAAGGTAGCGATGAATATATTATAACCGCTTAACCATACTAACTTTTCTGAGCCACTAATTGCACCGCGATACAAGCCACACATCCAGCGTAATGCAACAATAAGGGCCATTAATTCGATAGCTGTTTGCACTTCATTTATTGGTAAATAACTGGCTTTTAACCAATCATGTGCAATATAAGTCGATGCTGCGAACATAGCACCACCGCCAACTAATGCGACGATAATAAAAATACCTTCCAAGGCTCTAACCAATCGGCGATAACTGAGTGCATCTGTTGCACCACCGCGAAATCGAGCAGTTTCTCGCGCCATCATGGGTGTTAGCCCCATATCTAATATCATGAACCAAGCTTGTAACATGGCAAAAAAACCGACTAAGCCATAAGCTTCTGCTCCCATGTATTTTATGTACAGGGGCACAATTACAATGCCTATGAGTGTTACATAAATTTGGCTTATATAATTAGCGAGGATGTTTTTTTTAAGGCTCATTTATTATTGTTTTCTATATTAGTTTTTAGTGATACTCAAAAAGTGGCTTTGCTCTAATGATTAAATTGCCTATTATTTTCAAATTAATTGGCTATCGAAAGTAAAAACTGCTTTTCCAAAGTCAGCATATCTTGCTTTCTTTCGCCGATACGTTTTGCCGGTGACCCCATATAAATACCAAAGGCTTGGCAGTCTTTTTTTACCAGGCTTAATGCGCCCACAGCAACACCGTCTTCTAAAGTCACTCCGGGCAAAATAATTGATCCTGCACCGATAATGACATGCTTCCCAATTGTGACATCAGCATGGTGTACGTTTGTAAATTCTGTCGGGACAGTTGGATTGGTCATGGCAGCGCCGCTATAGTCATCGTTGCTGCTATAGATAGCAACTCGTGAAGAAATGTTACTAAAATCAGCAAGCGTTATATTTCCTGAACCGATCAACGATGAGTAAACGGCAATATGAATATAATTGCCAATATCTATACCCTCGACTCCTGCAGATAAGACACAAAAATCATCAATTCTTATATTGCTACCCAAGCGTATGTTTTTACAGTTGTAATAGGAGGATTTATCAGAAAGCAGCACATTGCTTCCAACACTTGCAAAGCCCATTTCGGTTATTTGTTGAGCAGTCAACCATGCCATATTAATGTCCTGCAATTAGCGAAATAATTTTTTCTTGATCGGATGCTTCAAGAATTGGATAAATAGGCAAACAAATAACTTGGTTGGCAGCTTTTGTCGCTACCGGTAAATTTGAATGTGTTGCTGATGGCAATCCTCGGTACATCGGGAAATCACTGATTAAGGGATAAAAGTATCGGCGTGCATAAATGCCGTTGTCTTTTAGCCTTTGGTAAAGTGCATCACGGCCAAGCGGATAATCCGGTTGTACTAAAATGGGGAAGTATGAGTAGTTGGCTACTTGTTCACCGGCATCTTTAAGGCAATGAATGCCTTTGACATCTGCCAAGCCTTCGCGATATTGGGTATCAATGACTTTACGTTTTTGCAACGATTCATCAATGCCTTTAAGTTGCAACAGGCCAAAGGCCGCGTTGAGTTCGCTCATTTTACCGTTGATGCCGGGAGCCACTACCGTGACTTCATCAACAAAACCAAAGTTTTTCAGGTGATCAATACGCTGTTTGGTTTTGGCATCAGGACAGATGATAGCGCCGCCTTCAAAGGTATTAAACACTTTGGTAGCATGAAAACTAAGAATGGATAAATCACCGTGATTGAGAACACTGCCGCAATGGCATTGCACGCCAAAGGCATGGGCTGCATCGTAAATTACTTTTAGGCCATAGTTATCGGCAATTTTTTGGATACGATCTACATCACAAGGGTGGCCGTAACAATGTACCGGCATGATGGCAGTCGTTTGTGGGGTAATAGCCGCTTCAATTTTATCAGGATCAAGATTGAGCGTGTTGGGATCAATATCAACAAAGACCGGTTTGATACCATTCCATAATAATGAATGTGAGGTCGCTACAAAAGAATAGGGCGTAGTAATAACTTCACCGGTTATGCGCAGTGCTTGTAGAGCAGTTATCAGTGCAATGGTACCGTTGGTAAATAAAGCCAGATGTTCTACGCCAAGGTAGTCACACAATTCTTTTTCTAATTGCTGATGGAATGGGCCGCCATTGGTGAGTATTTTGTTATCCCATATTTGTTGTAAATAGGGTATAAATTCTTCCAGCGGTGGTAAGACCGGTTGGGTTACATAGATAGATTTGTTAGAGTTGCTCATGAGCTAATTTTTTAATTAAAAGGTTATATTATAAAACTGTCTTGCTAAATATGGTTATGGGCTATTTCTTGAGTTGCAAATAACTCTTTACAGTATCGTAATTCATCGTATTACTGTGACGAATTTTTTTAAATTAAACACTCAATTCTCTTACATTTTGGGTTGTCTGTATTGGTGCCACTCTTTTAATAAAATATTTACCTAGTGCTATCCCTGGTAATTCAATTAACCGATATACTAACCATGCAGTAAAATAAGCCATAGTTGTGACAAATAAAAACATGAGAAAAACGCGTTGGTAAGCTAGTAATTTAATTAGCTCATTGTTTTTGGCTATTATTAGCCCAGAAGCTGAGATAAAAAACCCATGAAATAAATAAACACCATAAGAGGAATCAGAAGCAAAGCGGGTAAGGCGGCAATTTATCAGAGCAAATATCCATTTGGGCGTTTTATTGGTTTTTTCTAGCCAACCAAGTGTGAACATTGCAAGTAAAAGCAGAGGCAATACTAATAACTCCTTACCATATCTATAGTCTATAGAAACAAGAAAGAATGCACACAGAGTTAACCGCAATTGCTTATACTTTGGTGTATTTGTGATAAAAACACGAAATAAAAGAATGCCTGCAATAAAGTAATTAAGCTTCATAATCAAAAGTGATGGTTCGTAATAATGGGCTACTTTTTGAATGCCAAGTCCAATAATGAATGCTGACAAACCAATACCGAATGCAGTTTTTGTAAATCCAAATTTTTGCATTGAAAGTAACAAGGCGGGGAAAATAAAATAAAATTGCATTTCAAGGCTCAAACTCCAATCGGGTAAAAAAGTAGAGAATGAGTACGTTGGATGTAATCCAAACAAGAAGCTTATATGAAGCATTATATTCTCTAATGTATATTGAATTCTTGTTGGATCGTATATGCCACCATATACCCATTTTCCGGACTGAATTTCCAATTCATGATACCCTTTTAGGAAATAATTGCTAAAGACAATCGCTAGTGCGAGAAACAAATAGTAGGCAGGCGCAAGTCTAAAGTATCTTCTTAAATAAAATCTCAGCCAGTTTCTCCAGGTATTTAATGGTTCAAATTGATTTCTGGTGTAGGCATTGGCAGCCATTAGATAACCAGAAATTATCATAAACAAATCAACTGCTATTTTTGGATTAGTTATGGCTCCATACCAATTACCCCAAATCATGCAGTGCGCACTAACCACCCAAAAAGCGGCAATCGCACGGAAGAAGTTGATAAATGCAAACTCTTTAACCATTTGTGTCTATGCCCTCATAATTATTTCAATCTGTTAACGTATGGTTGTGAGGTGATTTTCAACCCACAATATCTTTAACATACCATTCCAGCGCTTGGTCAATGCCTGCGCCAATGCGGTGGCTGGGGCTATAACCCAACAAGTTTTCAGCTTTGGAGATATCGGCCAGTGAGTGCCTGACATCGCCGGCACGAAACTCCTGGTAAACCGGTTTAAAACCTTTTAAATGTGGATAGTCGTTTTCAAGGCCTGCTCTGATTAATTCAAACAAGTCGTTAAGGGTGGTGCGGTCGCCTACGGCTACGTTATAAACCTGATTGGCTGCTTCGTCACCGGCAACTGCGGCGAGAATATTAACTTGGACGGTATTGTCTATGTAACAAAAGTCCCGACTGGTTTCACCATCGCCGTTAATCAGTACGGGTTTGTTGGTAATCATGGCTTCTACCCATTTAGGTATAACTGCTGCATAGGCACCATTGGGATCTTGGCGTTGCCCAAAGACGTTAAAGTATCTAAGGCCGATGGTTTTAAAGCCGTAGGTTTTGGCAAAAACCTGTGCATACAATTCATTAACCAGTTTGGTAACGGCATAAGGCGACAGTGGGTTGCCTATTTTATCTTCTACTTTAGGCAGATCAGGATGGTCGCCGTAGGTAGAGCTGGAGGCGGCATAAACAAAGCGTTTAACGCCGGCATCACGGGCGGCAACCAGCATGTTTAAAAAACCGGTAATGTTGTTGGCATTGGTGTTGATGGGGTCGGCGATGGAGCGGGGCACTGAGCCCAGCGCGGCTTCATGTAGGACATAGGTGATTTTGTCACAGGCTTTTGTGCAAGTGTTAACATCACGAATGTCGCCTTCTATCAAGGTAAAGTTTTGCCATTGCTGTGGTGTTACGCACGCTTTTACTTGATCAAGATTATGCGGATGACCGGTTGAGAAGTTATCCAGGCCTGTGACGAGTTGGTTGTTTTTTAATAGGGTTTCTAGGAGGTTAGAGCCTATAAAGCCGGCTACGCCAGTGATTAGCCATTTTTGTGGGGCTTGGTTGAGTTGGGCTAAAGCTTCTTGGTATTTTGTCATGTTGTTTTTTGTTGTATTAAATTTCGTTATTGCAACGCTGGGGCGTTGCGGGTTGTAATCGTTATGCAAGTGTTCAGGTAAGCCGTCATATTCGCTGTTTTCAGGCTTTCACATCCCTGTGATCTGGATCCCGCTGACGTGCTAGTGTTCAAGTAAATCGTCATGCCTGCTGTTTTCGGTCTTTCACATCCCTGTGTTCTGGATCCCGGCAATCCCTGCCGGGATGACGGGCTATGTAGTCATGTAGGATGGGCAAAGGTAACGCCGCGCCCATCGCTTTTTAATCTATTGATGGGCACGCTGTGCTTTGCCCATCCTACAAAACAGGTTTTACTAAAGTCTGCCATCAACTTTATCGGCAGGCAGGATGTATTTAATGTCGTAAAGGACGTGATTTTCTTTGCCCAGTGCTTTTATTTGTTGCTCGCCCATTTGCACAAACTGGTCATGTTTTACGGCTAACAGG
>Ga0268283_1000648_pt1 | contig 20615 bp, 16 predicted proteins | sample saktaG_13_FD_190140 | JGI IMG/M metagenome (GOLD analysis project Ga0268283, IMG submission 190140) | Saline water microbial communities from Sakinaw Lake, British Columbia, Canada - sak_2013_06_06_36m | ecosystem: Environmental > Aquatic > Non-marine Saline and Alkaline > Saline ... | reverse complement strand
AGCAATAGCGGAGACACCAATGCCTCCTATGCCAATGAAGTGCACCTTTTTTAATTTTTCTAGTTTTATGTTATGCATTAATATTCATTAAATCAAAAGTCAAAAGTGACAGAAATCAACGAACGAAGTGACTATGATTTCTGTCATCCTCGCGAATGCGGGGATCCAAGTCTAATGAATTCAAATCCTGGATCCCCGATAGCTCTCCTTTCAGTCAAGCTTCGAGGATGACATAAAATATTGTCGCTTCGCTCTGTATTTTATGTCAATTTTTAATTTTTCTTTTTTAATTTTTAATTTATATTGTCTCCACCAACATCATGTTCGTATTAACGCCTTTACCAAAAGGGGAAGTCGAAGCAATAACAATCTTATCACCAACTTCCACAAGATTTTCGTCGTGAAGAAATTGCTTAACAACTTTTGTGGCATCACTTAAATGTTCAAATTTTGAAACCATAATAGGGTATGCACCAAAAGATAAAAGAACTTGTCTAAAAGTTACTTCATTTGGAGTAAAAACTAAAATTGGTTGTGTTGGCTTAAATCTCGAAATCAATCGGGCAATATTACCTGATCTAGTTAAACACACAATATATTTTGCACTAATTTCATTTGCTGTTTTTACAACAGAAACAGCTACTGATTCACCAACCAGCTTCAAGTCTTCGTCTGGCACATTTTGCAAAAGTTCATGGCTTTCAATTGTACCTTCAACACTTAATGCGACTTTGGTCATTTCTAAAACAGATTCAGTTGGATAGTCGCCAAGAGCAGTTTCTTCCGAAAGCATAACAGCATCTGTTCCATCAAGAATTGCATTTGCAACATCAGATACCTCAGCTCTCGTTGGTACTGGGCTTTTCAGCATAGATTCCAACATTTGTGTTGCAGTAATAACAGGCTTCCCTTTCTCATTACATTTTTTAATAATCATTTTTTGAAGTGCGGGAACTTTTTCTGCCTCCACCTCAATTGCTAAGTCTCCTCGCGCCACCATTACGCCGTCAGAAAGTGTAATTATTTCATCAATATTTTTTATGGCTTGAGGAGTTTCAATTTTTGCAATAATTTTTGCCTCTGATTTTGCATTATTTAATGTTTCTCTTAATTCTATAATATCTTTTGGTGAACGAACAAATGAAAGCGCAACAAAATCAACTTTATTTTCTATACCAAATTCAAGATCTTTTTTATCTTTTTCTGTAAGCGCAGAAACTGAAAGATCTGCATTTGGAATATTTACACCCTGCAAACTTTGAATCTTTCCACCAACAAGAATGTTACAAACTACATCATTCCCATTTATTTCTATTACTTGAAGTTTTTCTTGTCCATCATGAAGATATATTGTGTTGCCTTTTGAAACTTCCTTTGCAAAATCCTTATAATTTACAGACACACGATTTTCATCTCCAACAATTTCATCTGTAGTAATTATAAATTTGGAATCTTGTTTTAAAACAATAGTTTCCTCTTTAAATGATCCAATGCGAATCTTTGGGCCTCCAAGATCTTGAAGTATTGCACATTTAATCCCGGTCTCTTTTGATGCCTCTGCAAGATTTTTGATTCGATTTCCATGCTCAACAAAATCACCATGAGAAAAATTTAAACGTATCACATTCATACCAGCTTTTAGCAATTTAGCCATTGCTTCTTTGGACTCTGTTTTTGGACCGATAGTACAGACAATTTTTGTTTTTTTTACGGGAATCATTATAAAAATATAATTATTAATTTAAAGCTCTATTAGCCAATATAATACACGAAAATGGTCTAAAAACAAAGAGCGAAGCGACTATGTTTCTGCCATCCTCGTGAAGTCGGGATGGGTTCAATCTGATGGGTATCAGATTGAAAGACGTAAGCTGACGAGCTGAGTCGGGGTCGAGCAAATTTTTAACAAAAAATTATGCGTGACCCGACTGCAAGACCGGAGGCTGACGAGCCGAGGTGTGGCCAGAAGATTTTTTAGTAAAAAAATACTTGTGGTGTACTCTCGGGGATCCAAGTCCGTGTTTTCAGACTGGATTCCAGCCTTCGCTGGAATGACAGAAAATGCTGTATTCCATGTTATGTGTTATGTGTTATATGTTATCATTCCACTCCCGAAAGTATCTTTATATCCGCCCCTACAGCATTCAATCTTTCCGCAATTTCTTCATATCCTCTTTTTATCGAATACACATTCCGAAGCACTGATTTTCCTTCCGCAGCGAGCATCGCAATCATAATAATTACAGCAGGGCGAAGTGCTGGCGGGCAAACAACTTGCGAAGCTTTTAATTTAGTTGGACCTGCGACAAAAACTCGATGAGGATCGGCAAGAGTCACCTGCGCCCCCAGTCTATTTAATTCTGTAAAATACACAGCTCTGTTTTCCCACATCCAATCGTGAATTAAAGTTGTACCTTCTGCCTGAGTCATAATTGGGACAAAGAAAGGAAGGTTGTCGGTGTTGATCCCCGGATACGGCTGAGCGTGAAGTTTGTCATGAGGTGCTTTCAATTTTGAAGGATAAACAGTAATATCTACCAACTTTGTTCGTCCATTTTCAGCTAAATAAATTTTTGATTTATCATATTTAAGCCCCATCTTTTCAAGTTTCAAAATTTCAAGAGCAAGAAAATCTATTGGACAACGCTTTACAGTTAAAGTTGAGCCAGTCGTAATTCCGGCCGAAAGAAACATCATAGACTCAATTGGGTCTTCACTATTTGTATATTCCACCGGCGTGTTAATTTCTCCCACCCCATGGATTATTAAATTTGTTGTACCAATACCCTCAATCTTTACACCAAGTTTTTCTAAGAAAAAACAAACGTCCTGAACTTGATAGTTTGGTGGTGCAAATTGAATTGTTGTTATACCTTTTACACCAGAGGCTGCAATGATAATATTTTCTGTCGCTGTATCACTAGATTCATACATCACAATATCCGCACCTTTTAATTTTTTATGAGTAATTAAATAATGATCAGATTTTGAAGAAATTTTTATCCCAAAATTTTCAAGTCCGTATTTATGAGCTGTAATTGTTCTATCGCCCATTTTACATCCTCCCGCATGCGGAAGCTTGAAGCTTGGAAGATGATGAACTAGAGAACCAATCATCATAAGAGCCGAGCGAATACGCGACGCAGAAGCATTATCTAGCTTTTCCATTGTGAAAACTTTTGGTGGATTTATTTCGACAGAATTTTTATCAATCCAACGAACAGACACGCCAATACTTTCCATAATTTCTATCAAACGATAAACTTCCTCAATTTTAGGTATTCCATGAAGAATTGTTTTTGCTTTATTAATTAGCGAGGCGCATAAAAGTCCCATCGCCCCATTTTTTGAAGAATTAGTCACCACAGCACCATGAAGTTTTTTTCCTCCTTGAATTTCAAAATCAATTGAAGGCGAAAGTGAAATAATTTTTCGGCCAAGTGCCCGACTTATCTTTTCAATTTCCCCTGTTGTAAAATTTTGTTTTCCAGCTTCCATACGAGCGACAGCACTCTGGGATGTATTTAAGAGCTTAGCAAAATCATCCTGCGTCATACCTCGCTCTTCGCGAAGAGTTTTTATAAAGAAACCAATGTGGTGAGCTGTGTTGTCTTTCATTTTTTTAATTTTTATTTTTTATTTTTTACATTTTGTATTATATCACATATGATATATTATTAATATATGGAATATTGTGGTAAATATAGTTTAAAAAATCATTCTACGTTGAAAATAGGTCCGCTTGATGCAAAAGTGGCCTATATAGACAGTAGGGATGATTTGGCTTTAGCTATAAGCCTCGCAGAAAAAGAAGGCTTAATTCCCTGCCCACTCGGCGGTGGCTCAAATACAATATTTTCTGATTCAGTTGTAGATAAGTATCTTTTCTTAATACCTAGAATGTCTGAAATTGAAACTTTTCCAAGGTCTCCCCTTGGAAATCTCTTCCAAGGGGAGACCTTGGAAATTGTTAATGTAAAAATTGATGCGGGACTCGAATGGGACAAGGCAGTAGAACAAACTGTAGAAATGGGGCTTTCGGGGCTTGAAGCCCTTTCTTGGATTCCTGGGCTTGTGGGGGCCTCACCAGTGCAAAATATAGGTGCTTATGGAGCAGAAGCTAAAGATACAATTAGCATAGTTCATACTTATGATATGCAAGAAAAAAAATTTGTAGATTTTAGTAATGAAGAATGTGAATTTAAATATAGAAATAGTATTTTTAGAAAAAATTCTAGAAAATATTTTATTTATGCCATAACTTTTACCCTTTCTAGAGCAAATCCTTCCATTCCTCAATACAAAGATGTGATTTCATATTTTGAAACAAAAAAAATAACCTCGCCGACTTTGCAGGAAATACGTGAAGCTATAATTTATATCAGAAAAGCAAAACTCCCAGATCCAAAAGAAACTCCAAATGCTGGATCATATTTTGGTAACCCAATTATCTCAAAAGAAAAAGCAGAAGAACTTCTCAATGAATTTCCTGAAATGCCAATGTTTGATTTTGACCACTCCCCCTCTATCATTTCCTCTTCTCTGTCATTCCCGCGCAGGCGGGAATCCATGGATCCTCGCATTCGCGAGGATGACAAGCAGGGATACAAAAAGTTATTCGCTGGCTGGCTAATAGACAAAGCAGGACTAAAAGGATACTCAAAAGGCCTGCCCGGCCAGGGAAATTTTAGTATTCACCCAAATCACGCCCTTGTAATTATAGGAAACGGAAAAGGTAATCTTTCTGAACTACTCGAATTCGAAAATTATATAAAACAAAAAGTTTTTGAGATATTCGGGGTGGAATTGAAAAGAGAACCGGTGGTAGTGGAGTAACAGAGAAATTAGATCTGTGAAACCATTGCGTGGCTTTCAGAACTTTTGGTTGAGAAAATTTATTCAAAATTAGCTATTCAAAATCTATCTGTAGTACTTGTAACCCTTTGCATTCATACAGCGCATCACTTCAGCGTTCAATCCAGTTGAATTATTCTCCTTTAAACAGTTATCGTATTCTGCTGCACGTTTTTGTACGGAATAATTACCTGATAGCCAAATAGCTCCAATTAGTAACACAAAAGAACCTAGTCCAATTAAAAAATGTTTCTTATTTTTAAAAGAAAACCATAAAATATTCAAAAGCAAATATATTATGACTAATATAATTATTAAACCTGACCATGTGAAATTTCCTAGAACCACATCTTGCTGAGACATAAGGTAGTACAAAACTACCGACAGTAAAATAAAGACTGCAAGTTTAGACTTCGTAAAATAGAAAAATTCTTTCATTAAATTCATAGCAAAATTATATCATAAATAGAATGTGTGAGCCACAATAATTTTCGTTCCGTCGAATGAAAATTTTCCTGCCCTGGACTCAGCTACTTCGTCAGCTGACTCAGTATGCTTCCTTCTTCACCCCGTAGTAAAAAATTCCAAGCGGTTGGAATTTTTTATCGTGGTGACCTCATTGTGGGACTTTCGAAACTATTTATATATAAAAATGATATTAAAATAACAATAGAAAAATTAACAAAAACCATACTCGTTTAAATACTTCTCCTTTGTCCAGTCTTTAAAAAATCCCTGAAAAAAATCTTTCTCTGATACATAATTACCACCAGAGCAACCTCCTTTCAAATACCAATTTGTGATCTCGTCTGAAATTATACTCCCCATACCATTTCCCACCTCAATCTTTACTTTTAATGGTGAAATATTAGTTAGTGTGTTCCACCCTACATAAACACGTTCATTGTCTATTGCAATTTTTGTACTTTTTGGAACTGTTTCCTTGTAAAACTTATTAAATAAAAACATTGAATTCTGATTCTGAGTATTACGATAAGATATAATGCTAATCTCCTTCATTTGAAAGGTGTCTGGGTTGGCGCCCTCCAATTTCATTCCCGCATAATAAACATTGTTTTTATCTTTTGCATAATAACCATCCAAGACTTTAAAAGTACTAACCTCGGCATGAAAATCTTTTGGCAGTAAAGGGTCTTCAAAATTTGATTCGTAGTTAAAATGTATTGTAGTTTCGTTAATAACTTTATATAAAGACCCAAAATCATAATTCTTATCAACTTGTGTTTTGTCTTTTTCTTTTACAGTAGGTAGAGCAATCTTATCAACCACTTCTCTTGAGATTTGTTCCGTTTCTTTTTGTTTGGGTATAGAAACAGAATTAACCTCTGGTATTTCCTTTGAAACTTTTTCTGCATATAAATATAATCCCCCTCCAGTAACAACCAATCCCAATAAAATTATTAAAATAGGAGCAAAACCTTTTTGAGTTTTTTTCATATAGAAATTATATCAAAATATCAAGACTTTGAAACGCCAAGATGAATTTGAATTTCATTCATAATTCTTAATTCCCCTGGCCGGGTAGGCTAATTCTTAATTCTGCGCCTTTGGCGCATCACCATTCAAAATTCCCCTTCACATACTCCGCCAATTTTTTCATATCAGCTTCCCTATCATCTGAACCCAAAACTACAATATACAAAATCCCTTTTGGTGCTTGCAGAGCGAGGACTAAATTTTGTTTAGCTAAATCTGTTTGACCTGTTTTTCCGCCAATTATTGGAAAAGGTAAATCTTGTTGCATAAATTCATAAGTAGAAACTGCTGTATGGTGTAAAGAGCCGTCTACTTTTAAAATTGAAGTTGCAGGCATACTCATAATATCCACAAGCTCTGGATGATTTTTTATTAGAATACCAATCAGCTCCACAACATCAGAAGCTGTAGAAATATTTGTTCCGCCCCATTCTTCATCAAGACCTGTACAGTTAAAAAAGTGTGTAGATTTTGCCCCTGAATTATTTGCAAAATCATTCATCCTAGTAATTATATTTCCACTTTCATTTTCACATATTGCACGCGCCACATCATTATCAGATTCCACAAGCATTGACTTCACAAGTTCTTTAACTGATAAAATATCAGATGTATTATATCGATTCATTGTTCCTCTATTTATTGTACTCGTAGAAAATTGTGCTAGAAGCCCACTAGAGCTGTCGAGTGCCACCATTGCTGTTGTAATTTTTGTAATACTTGCAATAGGAAGTTTCTGATCCACATTACACATTACCAAATATTTTTTACCCACATCACCTTCGTATATTGCTAGGTACGATTTTGCTGAAAGCTCAGGAAAAGAAAAAGAGCCAAATTTTTGTTTTGGATAAATTACACCTTCGTTTTTTGAAAAAACTTCTACAACGCTACGCAAAAAAGGTGACTTGTCTGAATTTGCTTTAACAAGCTTTATGGAATACGCACCAACGATTACAAGAACAGCAAGAGTAGTTGTTAAGAGGATTTTCTTCATATTTTTAGTTTAGCACAGATTGGCAAAAAATGTGGGGTATTTTCCCTTGTATTTTTCCGTTTTTTTGATATTATGGCCTTCTACATATTGAATATTGCGCGCATAGTGAGCTTGGGATGGGACCCAAGCGCAAGAACGGAGGCTGACGAGCCGAGGTGGGGTCGCACAAAAATTCAGCAGAATTTTATGAGTGACCAGCTGGTAGAAATACCGATCACAGTAAGGTGCGTTTATGTACAAACGAAAACAAAATATTGCGCGCATAGCTCAGCTGGTAGAGCATTCGACTGATACTCGAAAGGTCCTAGGTTCGACCCCTAGTGCGCGCACAAAATACAAAAAATCTCAGATTATGAAATCTGAGATTTTTTGTATTTTGTGGCGCAAGCACCTGCTGGGTGGCAGGTGCGACTAGGGGTCGAACAGCGGAGCGGGACCCGAGCAAGCTTGCTTGGGAGCGAGCTGGTGCCCAGACAAAAATTTTCGACGGAAAATTTTTAGTCGAGGGAGACATCCCTAGTGCATTCAAAACTTTCAGACTGGATTCCGGACTAAATCCGGAATGACAGAAAATTCCGCCCAAAAGAAAAACCTCACGCTTGCGTGAGGTTAGTTAAGGATGGCAGGTAACAAAACTCTCCATATAGTTATAGTTGCCATAACAGGAGGAAATACAACTCCCATAAAAGTAACAAATTTTTCAAAACCGTAACACCTCGGGTAAGCTTTGATCCAAGCAATGAATACAAAAGCGTTTACAATTAACTGAATACTTCCAGCTAACACATTCAGCCCAAGGAATATATTTGAAAAATTAGCAATAATGAAAAAACCAAAACCGACAATACCGGAAATTATTCTCCACTTTTTAGGATTATTTTGTTTCATTTTTCCATATCAATTATAGCATAAGTTACTAGTTAAGTCAAGCAACCGAGATAAAAGAAAAACCCCACATTTCTGTGAGGTTTTTCTTTTCTACTATCCTTTATTTCGTTCCATTCCTTCCCTAGAACCTCTAGAGCGCGGGTTTTGTGTCTTTCCACAGCGTCAAGTAGTTTGGATATCTACCAAATCATTACGTACTCGTACGAGATACATAATATCGACACCATCAATCATATAAACCGAGGTCTATATAACATTTTTCAAATTGAATTATTCCACGACCAGCTTCCGCTAGCCGTGCCTTGTTACGACTTACTCCCTGTCATTGAGCCTACCGTAGCGAGCATCAAGTGCTCGTTTTGGGTATTCCCAACTCCCTTGAGTTGACGGGCGATTTTCTTCATCTAACTAAATGAATTTAAGTTCCCTTAGAAGCTTTGAAGTACAAAGACATTCTAACTCCAGTATCAGTCACGATACCGGACGACGTAGCGAGCGGATTTCCCGCACTACGCGAGCTCTAGTGCATTTTTTGTTTCAAAAGAAACAACTTTTGTAAACCTTTCGGATTTAAATGTTCTTTTAGTTCAATCATCTCCATCATCTGACAAAATATTTCAAAATCTCTTTTTTTAGAAGAAAACTGAAGCTTCTGCCTTTTGAAAAAAGGTATAATTTTCTTAATAAGATCATTTCTATTGTAAACCTCGTACCGATAACAATTTTTATGATTTGGACGTTTATCTTTTTGAAAATAAACACTTCCGCAACCAAAATATAATTGTAATCTCTCCAAAATTTCTTTATCTTCTTCAATAAGTTTTACATAAAACCGAGGTTCTATTGTAACTCTTCTTTTAGTTTCTAAAGATTTTTCGGAATTACGAACATAAACAGTGAAGCTTCCTTCACCATCTACTAGTCCAACAATGTAATCTTTACTTAATTTTTGCATATAGAGTGAGTCCTTCACTTGTAAACAAGCTACTATGACTCAGCTGACTTCTGACGCTGCGTAAGTTTATTATACTAGAAATAAATTCTAGTAACAACATCAGATCTCCACAGGTTACGTATTATTCTGTTCCAATCATCCTAAAAAGATTTTTATAGAATCTTCCTCATGCTCACCGCCCTATATTTAGCTCATGAGTCGAAACATCTTTTGCCAATTGTAGACAAATTATTTCAGGCTGATTTTTGCTTCCAAGTCCTCCACATACCACCTCGCGGTAATATGCTACTTTTCAGCTACTCTTCGTGAATTACGAAGGAATGGATTTTAACCATTTAGATTAATACGCTGCTGCGCGCTTTTATTGTGAGTACAAGACTCGAGAACGTATTCACCGCAGTTTGCTGACCTGCGATTACTAGCAAATCCAACTTCAAAAGGTCGAGTTGCAGACCTTTATCCGAACTGGCGCCCACTTTCTAACGATTTGCTCCACCTTACGGTATTGCGTCGTGTTGTATGGGCGATTGTATTATGTGTGTAGCCCAAGATATCAAAGGGACATGCTGACCTGGCGTCATCCTCACCTTCCTCCCCCGCCGCAGAGCACGAACATGAACTAGTTGTAATATGTAGTGTGTAGTCGATAGAAAACCAAAACACAATAAATTGTATTTTAATCACTACAAACTACACACTACCCACTACACACTAGCGCTCATGCGCTCTGGCGGGGGCAGTCTCGGTTGACACGTATAACAACCAACGAGGGTTGCGCTCGTTACCCCACTGAAGGGAACAGTTCAAACCACGAGCTGACGACGGCCATGCATCACCTGCCTAATTGTCCTTGCGGACTGTTACGTTTCTGCAACATTCAACTAGGTTTCAAATCTTGGTGAGGTTCTTCGGTTACCATCGAATTAAACCACATAATCCTCTGCTTGTGCGAGTCCCCGTCTATTCCTTTGAGTTTTAGCCTTGCGGCCGTACTACCCAGGTGGATCACTTAACGCGTTAGCTACGCCACTCAGAGGGTCGATACTCCGAATAGCTAGTGATCATCGTTTAGGGCGTGGACTACTGGGGTCACTATGTTACTTCGTACATCGCAGACTTACGCAGACTTCACGCAGAAGTACGCAGAAAGAATACAATAATACAAGGACAATACATTTCTGATTGTCTCTCTATGTCGCCATAGAGGTCGGACTATATCTTCATCCGAAAATTTTGAACAATAATTAAACTGACAAAAATTTCGGAGTCTGGCGTTTAGTCTCTGAGGGTTTTTGTGTATTGGATAATGGACCCGACACCTCCTTGAGATGTCGGGTAATGGTCAAGCACGCTACATCCTGTTTTAAAAAGCAGTAGTTCTTTGAGTCTTGTCGCTCACAACTTAAGTGGCAATCAATCCCATAGAGACTTACTTCAACGTGACCTTTCCATTATTCAATACACAAACCTTCCCTGCTGATTGTCCGCAACAAAAGATTTTTACTTTTTCAAGTACTTTTGTATACTCGGAGTTTCCAGCATATAGCCAAATTACATTCTTGTGTTACCACAAGACGAGACACTGTTCGCTAACTCAATCCATTTTCTGGAGTGAGCACTTTCTTTTTTTAAGCATTGCACAGCCAATTAGAAAATAAAAATGAGATAGCAGTCTCTAGGCACTGTTTGAGCTTGTGTAATCACAAGCGAGTTTGCCGAAAAGACTAGCTATCGAATTAATTATTTTCTTGATTGGCGAGCATAGCAAAATCTCAGCTGAGATTTATGCGTGCTTAAAAAAAGAGAGTGCGAACGTTTATCTAATCCCATTCGCTACCCACGCTTTCGTGTTTCAGCGTCAGAAATGCGCCAGTGAACTGCCTTCGCTTTTGGTATTCCCCTATATATCAACGGATTTCACCCCTACACATAGAGTTCTGTTCACCCCTCGCACCCTCGAGCATTACCGTTTCCCTCGCAGTTTGACAGTTGAGCTGCCATATTTAACGAGAGACTAATAACGCCGCCTACACACCCTTTACACCCAATAATTCCGGATAACGCTTGAGGCACTCGTATTACCGCTGCTGCTGGCACGAGTTTAGCAACCTCTTATTCATGGACTAATGTCAATAATTTCTTCATCCATAAAAGATGTTTACATCCCGAGGGACTTCATCCATCACGCGGCGTCGCTCCATCAGGCTTTCGCCCATTGTGGAAGATTCTCGACTGCGGCCACCCGTAGGTGTATGGTCCGTGTCTCAGTACCATCGGTGGGGGTCACCCTCTCAGGTCCCCTAGCCGTCATCGCCTTGGTGAGCCGTTACCTCACCAACAAGCTGATAGCCCGCAGGCCGTTCCCAAAGCGTTAAAACTTTACTCCGAAGAGACCATCAAGTATTAGTTAACCTTTCGGCTAATTATTCCTGACTTTGGGGTACGTACCTACGTGTTCCTACCTCGTTCGCCACTAACACGTGCTTCGCACAGAAGTTATAAAGTTTATAAAGTTATCAAGTTTGTAAAGTAATTCTGAATTCAGAATTCTACTTTATAACTTTATAAACTTTCAACTTTACAAACTCAGTGCGAAGCATGTATCCGTTCGACTTGCATGCCTTATCCACGCCGCCAGCGTTCATCCTGAGCTAGGATCAAACTCTCAATATAAATACTTACAAAATTAAATGTAAACATCCGGAACGGAACAAAATAAAAAATAGTAATTTTTTGCTTCAACTTCATTCAGACGCTGTGTGTGAGTAAACTCACCCACACGATCTTCATTCGTTGAAGGAAAAGCATTAAAGTATTTTATGTTGCACCTTGTTAGAGAATTTGATTTCGCTCCAATTATTTTTCCTAAAAGAATAGACGATTTTTAAAAATCGTACTAAACAATTCAATTTTCAAATTACTTATCCCTACTTCTTGGCAGGTAGAGAGTATTATACTCGGAACTTCGGTTTGGTCAAGCTAATAAAGGCCCTTTTGGAACGGGTTGAGAAAAGTACCAAAAAACCCTTTAAACAAAGGGTTTTTTGGACTAATTTAATATTTTTACATTCTCTCTGGTACCCTAATTCCAAGCAAATAAAGCCCATTCCAAAGGATACTATGGACTGCTTGGGTTATTCCTAGGCGATACTCACTTTCCTCCCCCGCTTCGATTATTTTATTATTTGCATAAAATCCATTGAAAGAAGATGCGAGTTCCATGAGATACGAGACGATATAGTGGGGAGATTTCTCGTTTGAAGCCCTAAATACAACCTCCGGAAAACGATATAATAAATGTTCGATTTTATAAATTTCTTTTTCCTCTCCCTCTGTCATTCCCGCGAAGGCGGGAATCCAGGTTAATTCGGATTTTTCAGACTGGATTCCTGCCTCCGCAGGAATGACAGAATGCTGGGATGCTAATTCAGGATTCCAGTCTGCGTCTAGTCTGCGTAAGTCTGCGAGGGCGGTACTCCGCCCTGTTGCCTTTTCCAAAACAGAATTTGCGCGCACTGCGGTATATTGAAGATATGGTCCGGAATCACCTTCGAAAGAAATCGCTTTTGATTTATCAAAAATAATATTACCTCCGGGAGCTTGGCGAAGTACGGAATATTTGATAGCAGAAACAGCCACAAATTCTGCAATTTGATTTTTTGTTTCCGGTGGGAGTTCGCGATCTTTTATAATTTCCTTAACAGCTTCCTCAGTTTCTAAGATTAACGATTCTCCTGTGATCACATTTCCTTTTCGGGACGACATTTTACCTTCTGGCATTCGAAGCATTCCATGTGAAAGGTGCTCAGTTTTACTTGCCACCTCAGGATTAATTTCGCTGAGAGCTTGAAGCATCACCTTGAAATAATCATCTTGCTCATTTGCAGTAATGATTATAGATTTGTCGGCCTTATATTCTTTATACTTTCTGATTGCATGAGCCACATCTTTTGCTTCATACATAGGCAATCCTTGCGAACTCACAAACACACGTGTGTGCAAACCAAACTTTTCACCTTTGTACACAATAGCTCCATCACTTTTTTCAAATACTCCTTTTTCAGTAAATTCATTCACAATTTTCAAAGCATCTTCTGCAACTTCGCTTTCAAAATAATAATGGTCGAATTTTGTACCCAGTATTTTATAAATTTCTTCAAAGTGTTCTAGCGACCACGAGCGAGCCAAATCATAATAATGATTTACTTCTTCATCATCTTTGTCATAAGCTTTTTTATTTATGATTTTGATTTCTTCTGCGGACTCAGGATTATCTTCATACTGGTCGGAACCATAAGCATAAGCTTCACCAACAAATTTTACCTTGTCTGAAACAGAATCTGTATCTTTCGGAAAACTATCTTTCTTTTGCATAAACCCCCAAATTGTTTTACCAATATGAAGTCCCATATCTCCTTGATATGTAACTCTCTCAACCTTCGCCCCACTCCATTCAAAAACTCTCGAGAGCGATTCTCCTAAAATATTCCCCATTAAGTGCCCAATATGAAAAGGCTTCAAAACATTTGTGTTTGTATATTCCAAAATTATTTTCTTTCCAGCCAAACTTTTATTTGTGCCATAACCCTCACCTTTTTCTAAAATATTTTTAAGCTCTAATGCAAAAAATTCTTTCGACAAATAAAAGTTTATAAACCCCGGACCAGCAGTCTCGGCTTTTGAAATTGAAACTGGAAGATTTTTTTGTACTTCGTTCAAAATAGTGTTTGCAAGTTCGCGAGGATTCTTACCAACTTGCTTTGAAAGCACGAGAGCAATGTTTGTTGAAAAATCCCCAAAATCCACATTGTCGGGATGTTCGATAACAAATGAAGCTTTCGGCAAACCCAAAGTTTCGCAAGCATCATCTATAAGTTTTTTGATTATATCTTGTATCACAATGATTCCAGTTTAGACGAAAAACGTGATTTTAGCAACGAATTCAGTGTCGAGTTAGGAGTCAAGAGTTATGAGTTATGAATTAACCCACACATAGAAAAACCTCAGACATAACATCTGAGGTTGGTTTTTTGAAAACTACGCTGGTTTGCCCGAAGACAAACTGCTTGGGTTTATCATTTCTTTAACCAAGGGCACAGCTTCATCAAAAATCTCCTTGTACCAAACTTTAATTTCGTCTTCCGAAAGAATGCGCACCGAAACAAGAAGATCGAGTGCTCGATTGAATGCAGGCCTATAACTCTCCCCGTCTTGTCCGCAGATCAAGATTGTTGTTGCCTTTTCGACCAATACCGATTTGCACCAAACTTTAAGTGATTGATCAAGAGGTTTTTTATCAGGAGTGAATGTTTTAAAAAATTTTCCACCTAATTCCTCAAATCTTTTCACATACTTACGAATATTTTTGTTCCGAGCAGAAAAAAAATCGAACAATTTGCAAAAGAAGAGAAAAGCAAGCCCAACAAAAAGACTCATCATACCGACAAAGGGCAGATCTCGCTCATATAAATGAGCATCTGACCAATTTACACCCACCATTAAATACATCACAGGAATCATAGAAAGAAGGAAATAAATTGTGTTTTTTAGCAATCTAATTCTTGCCTCTAAGTCGAAGACTTTCTGCTGTGGAGGGGAAACATTTGATGGTGAACCCACGATAAGATTCTTGCTGGTGTATACCGCGAACTCTCCAATCCATATTGAGTTTCCTTTGAAAAAAGCCCAGACGTTCGTTTCTATCTTTTTCATTGTCTTGTTTCTCTTGTGACGGCCGTCGTCGATTTTGTTTTGTTGAGATTAACGTAGGCTTCCGGCCCAGTTTTTCAGGCTTCCGGCCTTCCAAACATCTTTTCGTTAAAGACTGACTCGGCGAACAATCTGAAAATGATATTACTCTCTTAGTCACAAAAGTCAATACGTGTCAAATCAACCAAATATTATATCTATCATAAAAATGTATCTATAACTCACGGTCGTAAATTATAGATACATTTTTATTGTTTATACATGGATCCCAGACAGCCTTCCTTATCAGTTAGACTTCTGGGATGACACAAAATATGGTCGGGTCTACCCTTCCTATTTTGTGTCATTTTCCTGTCGATCCAAAATTTCCCCCACCTCTTTCGCTTTCATCCAATTCAGAAACCTCTTCAAACTCCACACTAACTTTTTCTTGAATGATCATCTGTGCTACTTTATGTCCTTTTTCAAGTCTGTATTCTTCTTTTCCTAAATTTATTATTCCCACCAAAATTTCACCCCTGTATCCCGAATCTAGAACTCCACCTAAAGTCTTTAACCCATGCTTATGTGAAAGCCCGCTCTTATCCCAAATCAGCCCAACATAACCAACAGGTAATTCCATTGCCAAACCAGTAGGCACCTGAACTCTTTCCCCAACTTTTATCAATACATCAGACACGGCATATAAATCCACTCCAGCATCATCAAAATGCGCATAGCTCGGAATCTTCGCCCCCTCATTTAATTTTTTGATTTTGATTTTCATAACTAAATATTATCACATATTTGACCTTACAAAAATTATCGTCTGGATGTAATTCTAGAGTACCGGCCGGTACTCTAGAATTACATGCGAAATTTATAAAAACACACTAATACTTGTAGAACCAAAAGTATTTGACAAAATATGAAATAGAATGTAATGTGCTAAATGGAAAAGAATTCAGACAATGGAAAAGCTAACAGCAAAGAAACTAAAAGTAGGCCTACTAATCTGGTGGGTAGGTGAAAGAAGTCTAAACAAATGGAACTGCCCAGGAATAGTCACAAAACTCAACGGAAACAAAAATGTTTTCCGTGTCAGAACATTTGATGACTTCAAGGAAACAGCTGACTTACTCATCGTTCAACCTTTGGAAGGCAAAAAATCGTCTTTGGAAGAAATGAGATTGGCCAATCCAAGTGAGGTTGTGAGATATCTAACATGGAGAATGAGTGAGGCGGCAAAAGATATTGCCGATCTTGAGAAAATGCTCATTAAGCACAAGAAAGAAACCGACAAATACAAAGCTAAGGCCGAAGAGCTTATCACATCACTGAGGCCAACAACCGCAACTGCCGAATAGGTAGATTGTGGTTTTTTCTTTTATCTTAATTCCTAAATGTAAAATAATTGTACCGGCTAGTACAATTATTTTACATAAATTAAATTTCACTCAAACTACCTCCGCAATAACAATGCCGGTCGGCATTGTTATTGTGGAGGTAATTTATAAAAAATATCTTACCAAACAATTCAACAAAAGAAAAACATCTCGGTTAGAGATGTTCTTGAAGTGCTTGGTAGATTAATTTGTGAATTGCTTCGCGAGATTTGATTTGGCCGTTTTCCGAACAGTCGATAATTTCCACCTGTGGATATTCAGACATGATTGATAGTGCCCGCTCTTGAGACTCTCTCAAATGTTGTTCTGATGATTCAGCTTGGTCGGGTTGTGAACCTTCTCTCTCTGCCCTCTCATGAATAAGTCTCAAAGAAACTTCCACAGGAACATCAAGATAAAATACAACATCTGGCCGTGGTAACTTTGCATCTCCGTACTCAAGCTCGTCAAGCCATTTAATGAACTCCTTTCGCTTTTCAGGATCAGCAATTTTTCCACCTTGATGAATTTGGTTCGAGGTCACGTATCGATCAAGAATCACCACAGCTCCGGAATCTAACCATTCGTTAATTTGTGGAACAGACTCCATTCGGTCGAAGGCATAGACAACCGAAGCAATCTTTGGCGAAACAGACAAAAAATCTCCGTGCTTGTTTTCCTTCAATGCTTCATAAAGAAGTTTACCTGCAACATTTTTGGTATATTGAGGAAAGTCCAAACTGTGAGTAATTTTACCTTCAACAAGCAATCGCTCAAGCAAAAATTTTGTTTGAGTTTGCTTCCCTGTCCCATCTGTCCCGTCAATGACAATTAATTTCCCTTTTTTCATAATTTTTTCTTTCTAATTTAGGGACTATACTTTTTTTAATATTCTGTCCATATCTCGAGCAATCTTTACAAAATCTTTCTCAGTTTTACCTCTCGTAGTCTCAGCGGCTGAACCAAGGCGAATTCCGGAGGGATCGAAAGCGCTTCTAGTTTCTCCGGGTATTGTGTTTTTGTTTACAATAATCCCTGCCTTTTCAAGTCTGTTGCTAGCTTCAGTACCTGATATACCCTTTCCCCCCATCCACACATCAAGAAGTACAAGGTGGCTCTCAGTGCCTTCAGAGACCACATGCCAACCCAGTTTCTTAAGTTCTAGAGCTAGAGCTTTGGCGTTCTTTTTTACCTGCAGTGCATACTTCTTAAATTCTGGTGTAGATGCTTCTTTTAGAGCCACAGCCACGGCAGCCACCTGATTCATATGTGGACCACCTTGAAGTCCAGGGAAAACTGCTTTATCAATAAGTTCATTATATGATTGCTCTTTACCATTTTTATCTTTTTGAAATTTGTCTCTCCTTGAAAAAATTATTGCACTTCGTGGGCCTCGCAAAGTTTTGTGAACAGTAGTTGTCACAATATCAGCATAAAGAAAAGGACTTGGATATTGCTTCCCTGCTACAAGCCCAGCAAAGTGCGACATATCGCACATCAGAATTGATTTTGATATATCGGCAATTTCTCTAAATTTTTTAAAATCAACAATTGACGGATATGCAGTAAAACCACAAACAATAATATTTGGTTTTTCTTTTTTTGCTATTTTTTTTAATTCATTATAATCAATGACTTCTGTCTTTTCGTTTACACCATAAGCAACCTGTTCCCAAAATTTCCCAGTCGCAGAAACTTTATGCCCATGAGTAAGGTGTCCTCCATGAGAAAGTGACATCCCCATTATTTTGCCTTGGCCGACTCCGTTTAGGCCTCCTTTTGGCACAAGCGCGGTATAGACAGCCAAGTTTGCAGGTGAGCCAGAAAGCGGTTGAACATTTACCGCCCATTTTTCTTTTGAAAGCCCAAAAAGTTTTAACGCTCTTTCTTGCGCGAGTATTTCTATTTTATCTACAACTTCATTTCCACCATAATATCTTTTACCAGGATATCCTTCGGCATATTTATTGGTGAGCTCCGAACCGAGAGCCTCGAGCACGTCACGTGAGACAATATTTTCAGAAGCAATAAGATTAATAACTTTTTTCTGCCTTTCTTTTTCAGCTTTAATAAGCTTTGAGATTTGTGTATCTTTCATCATGAGTCCTATTTTACCCCTCCTTCCAGAAAACACAAATCGGCTGATTTTTAAGGATTGTAATCAAGACTATAAAAATCGCCGTCCCAGAAATTTTACCCAATAAAATTATCTGGGATCCACGCTTTTATTCCTATCCAATTTTTGAAATCAAACTATCTATTTGTCTATATAAGTCTTCTAAATCGCCATCGTTAATTAGTGAATGTTCGGCCCTCTCCATCACCTCTGGAATAGTAGCTTCTGTTTCTCTTTCGTGATCTTCCATAAATTCAGCAAAACTCTTTTCTGAGTCACCTATGTTTTCGTTTCTTATTTTAAGTCTTTCATAGCGGACCTTCGGATCAGCATCAACTTTTATAAGATGAAAATGAGGAAGAGTTGAAAGATGTTCAATATCATCAAGCCTCCGCACACCATCAACCACAACAACATCAGCATCCAATCGACTAGCGTCAGATGTGATAACTTTTGAAAATAAATCTTGTCCGTATCTCTCCCTCAACATAGTGGATAAATCAATAATGTTATCCCTGCTTATCTCTATTTTTAATCGAATAAGTATATCCCGAAGTGGTGTAGAAAATTTGCAATGCTTGGCACCGTATTTTGTTTCTAAATATTTTTTCGTTACCCCTTTCCCACTTGCAATAGGCCCTACGAGCCCAATGATTATCTTTGACATCCCGTTAGAAGTTTAATTAATAATTTTCACCACAAACAATATTGATACCCTAGTAAACCACCCCGAAGTCCCAAACAGCTACAGAATCGAACTTCTAACGGGACAAGTATCTTAAGTATATCAACATTACTAAAATTTCAAAAACCAAAAACTATCGATACTATTTATGCATAAAACCTAAATACCACATAACCACGACCACTCCTTGTCAATATGTGATAGTTTTTTCGTTTCATAGTAAACTTAGCAGTATGGAAAATCTAATAAATTACAAACCAGTATCAGAAAGAACTGCTGATACTCAATATCAAGATCTTTTAAGACTAATTTTAGAGAAAGGAGAAAGGACAGTAAGCCAGCAAGGCACTGATGCAATAACTTTAATGGGCCCAGGATCAATGCGCTTTCGACTAGATAATGGATTCCCAATTATTACAGAGAGAAACATGAATCCAAAGATATCAGAACATTTACCTGTGACAGTCTGGCAACAGGCTATCGGAGAAATATGTGCTTTTATCAACGGAGTGCGAACAGTAGAAGGACTAGAGTCATACGGTTGCTACTGGTGGAAATATTGGGGAACACCTGAAAAATGTGCAAAGAGAGGCTTAGAAACTGGAGATTTAGGCCCAGGCTCATACGGTGCAGCTTTTCACGATTTTCCGACATCAGAAGGACCAAGCTTCAATCAATTTAAACATATTGTTGAGCAGATAATTGAAGAACCTCAACTGAGAACTCACTTCATTAGTCCATGGATTCCACAATATATCGGCAGAGGTAAAGGCAAACAACAAAAAGTTGTAGTGGCACCATGTCACGGATGGGTACATGTGAGAATAATTGATAACAAATTAACACTTCACATGATTCAACGTTCAGGAGATGTTCCTGTTGGAGTTCCTTCTAACATGGTTCAATATGCTGCATTGACTATGATGCTAGCTCACGCAACAAACACTATCCCTTATGAATATGTACACACCATCTCAGATGCACACATATATGTAGATCAAGTTCCCGCAGTTGAAGAAATGCTAAGCAGAGAACCTCGACCATTTCCTACTGTAAAAATGAATACTGCTAAAAATGATATTTTTGAATTCAGAAAAGAAGACTTTGAACTTGAAGACTACAATCCACACCCAGGAATAAAAGGTATTCCGGTAGCTATTTAATTTTTCAAAAATGAGTAAAGATAAAAAATTCATCAATCTTGGTGTAGTCCGACGAGATGACCAAAGAAAAGTAATGGACCAAATAAAAGAAGATGCTCAGTGTCCGTTCTGTATTGAAAATCTCCATAAATACCACAAGGCTCCAATTATTAAAGAAGGTGAATTTTGGATATTAACAGACAATCAGTGGCCTTATGAAAAAGTTAAGCATCAACTTCTAATTATTTATAAAAAACACATAGAACACATTAACGACATAGATCCGAAGGCGGGCCAGGAACTATTTGAAATGTGTATTGAGGAATCTAAAAAAAGAAAAATAAGTGGCGGAGGCCTAGCGATGCGTTTTGGAACAAGTGAATTTGGGAACTACGGAAACAGTGTTCT
>Ga0268283_1000647_pt1 | contig 20623 bp, 21 predicted proteins | sample saktaG_13_FD_190140 | JGI IMG/M metagenome (GOLD analysis project Ga0268283, IMG submission 190140) | Saline water microbial communities from Sakinaw Lake, British Columbia, Canada - sak_2013_06_06_36m | ecosystem: Environmental > Aquatic > Non-marine Saline and Alkaline > Saline ... | reverse complement strand
ATATTTGACAAGTTCCTGCTCCGTTTTAGCGGAAGCCAGCCCTCCGCTGACCCATTGGGATGTTTCTTCATCTGTCAACAGCAAGCAGGCCCGGTTGCCGATTTCGATAAAACCCTCAGCCGCGGCAGCGGATTTGACGGCGATGCGGCCAGCCTGTTCCAGAAAAAAATCCCAGCGCGCCAGCGAAAATCCACAATGAAGGGCAGCCGATTGTTTCAGGTAGGCAGACACCGCCTGCCACATTCCGGGAGTTTTGGTCAGGGCCGAAAGCGCCTGGCTGCCCCAGGGCAGGATGGCATCTATGCCGAGCTTTTCCATCGCAGCAGGCGTCTGATTCAGAAAATTCACGCCGACATCGATATCCCGGATTGCCAGTTTGGAAGCCAGATCAATCCATTTTTTGAGAAACACCTCGTCTGCCGGAAGAACGCCGAAAGCAGTCGCACAGGACTGCATCAAGGCCCAGTTCAGTTCGGTAAGCGCCACGATATCCGAGAGCAAGGCTTCCCCGCAGGGATGATTCGTCAGAGAACGGATACCGGCAAGCGCGTCTGAAAAGAACACAAATGCTTTTTGAGGGCGCAGGTGGGACACGCTGTCGCACATCCGCAGGTAGGCACTGCGGCCGGCATCGCTCAAATCGTTCAAGAGACTTGAATTGGCGTCACAATATTCAGTGAAAAGGCTCATTTGGCAAGATATGATGTTGTTTTAACGCGCATCAGAAGATACCCGTCACGATTTCGGCAATGGCCTCCTGCATCTCGGCATCATCGGACATGGCCCGGGTCACAGCAACGCTGCAGGCGGTGACAGGGGAAAGGCCATCCGCGATCAGCTTGCCGGCATAAACCAGAAGACGAGTGCTGATGCCTTCCTCCAGGCCATGCTGCCTCAGATTGCGGACCATCTCACCCAGGCGCACCAGGCGATCGGCCACCTCTCTGTCAAGACCGCTTTCTTTCATGATGATTGTCCGCTCGATTTCCGCGGACGGGTAAGCAAACTCGATGGCCAGAAACCGCTGACGCGTGGAGTGTTTGAGCTCTTTCATGACGCTCTGGTAACCGGGATTGTAGGAAATCGCCAGCATGAAATCCGGATGGGCTTCCAACAGGAGTCCCCGTTTTTCCTGGGGAAGAATCCGGCGGTCATCTGTCAGGGGGTGAATGACCACAGTCGTGTCTTTACGGGCTTCCACCACTTCATCCAGATAGCAGATGGCCCCGTGTTTCACTGCCAGGCTCAGCGGGCCGTCCTGCCAGACTGTTTCATCTCCTTTAAGAAGAAAACGCCCGACCAGATCCGAGGCTGTTAAATCCTCATGACAGGCGATTGTCACCAGCGGCAGGGAAAGCTTCCATGCCATATGCTCGAGAAAACGGGTCTTGCCGCAGCCTGTTGGCCCTTTCAACATCACGGGAAGCTTAAGCTTGTAAGCCCTCTCGAAAACGTCGATCTCATCGCCAATCGAAATATAATAGGGTTCGCAGCGGATACGGTAATTTTCAATGGCAATGCCATTCTTTTTCCTTGGGGCTTCCATCGGGGGTGCATCGAACTCCATATAGGTTATAGGTCATGGGAAACATTAATTGCTCAAAACCGTATGCTTTCAATCTGACAGTTTTGACTTTCATTAGTGTTTTGAATTTGTTTCGGATTTCTGATATTCGGATTTTGCCTGAACGGGTTATCCGTTCAGGCAAAATATTGATTAGTATTTTCCGTAAAGCTCCACTGCCTCCATCATGGCGATGGCATTCATCAGACTGCCGTTGGGAGGGAACTCACAGCCGGTGGCCAGGATAAAGCCGCCGTCCTTGCCCAGTTCCTCGATCTGCTTCTTGCATTCCATCTTCATCTCCTCCGGAGTACCCAGAAATGCGTAAGCCGCAGGACTGGCATAACCGACGAGGGTCGTCTTCTTGCCGTATTTCAGTTTCAGGTCCGCCATGTCCGCGCAGTCATCGGGCTTGTAGGCAAAAGAAATGGCCACGGGATTCATCATCTCGATCTGGACATCGAAGTAAACGCCATTACCGCAGTTGTGCACCATGGGCATGCACCCGCATTCCCGGATGGTATCGGCCAGAATTTTGGTAAAGGGACCCTCGATCTCCATCCACATTTTTTTGTTCATGATGGACTGGGAGGCAAAAAGGGTATCCAGAACAATCGCGTGAACGCCCGTTTTGCACATAGCCTTGATGTACTCCACCAGAACAGGGGTAATGACTTCCTCAGCCTTTATAACCGCTTCCCGGTGTTTGTAGCAATCCCGGAACAGGTTTTCCGCTCCGCGCATCATCGAGAGAATGCCGAGCGGGGCATAAACAAAGCCCATAATGGGTATGGTTTTGGCGCACTCATTGGCCACGATTTCCATATAACGGAGCACTTCTTTCATTCGTGGGGTCTTGGTCGGGTCGATCGGCTGGATTTTATAATAATCGTCCGGAGTCTTGACGAATGAATTATTATAATCGGGATGGGCCGTATCCTCGATCGGAAAGACCATTTTCTGCCCGAAATCGGCAGCTTCCACGGACAAATCCACCAGCCCCAGAATACCGTCAAATCCGATCAGCTTCTGGGCCTGAATCATGGACTTGGCCATCAGTTCGCCGTCCTGTGACCACTCTGCATAGGTCACACCGTACACCCGACGGGAGGCGCCGCAGATCAGGGGGGCGGCAGGGACGCGATCGGGGATTCCACCTTGCAGGACAGTTCCAACTCTTTCTAACGGTGTCATGGTGATACTCCTTTCTGTAAGTGCTTTGTTTGGTTAGTTTGTTTGGATATCGAAAAACACAGCCGGTCAGAGAAAAAAATAGATTTTTGTTGTGCACTACTGGCAATTGAAAATAAGGGTTCGGACTCCATAGGGAGTGCGCAGCCGGGACATGCGACAGCAGTGGCGAGGGGTTAGCTTTTACTCGCCCCTATCTTTCCTTACGGCTGACCCATAACAGCCGCCATCACTTCCCTGACACCCATATCGCAGGGGACGCTGAGAGGCACCAGAGAACTCGCATAGGCCGTCAATCTCTGTTCAAGTTCCTGGATACGGTGCGCGTCCATGAGATCGGACCGGGTGAGCGCAACCAGATCGGCATCTTTCATCTGCCCCATCATCAGAAATGATCGATCCTGCCACAGGGAATCAAACTCCGGCCCGTTTACCAGGGTGATGAGAGGACCGATCTCATAAGAGATATCCCGCCGACCCATGGCCATAACACTTCTGAGTTCCTGAGTGACAACCATTTCGGACGGTTCGATAAAGAGGTAATCCGGGTTGTGATTTCGCTTCAGCTCTTTTTTCAGGGCCACCAGCCTGGCAGCCAGGGAACAGCCCACTCACCCGCCGCGCAGGAATTCTGCAGCAACACCATATTGCTGGAGAAAATCGGTATCATACGACACATCGCCATCTTCATTGACGATCAGCGCACAGCTCCGGCCTGCAGATACCAATCGGGTGATCAGCTCCCGGATCAGGGTCGTTTTGCCGCTGCCGCGCATACCGGAAATATTGATCACCTTCATGAGTTCTTATCCGGATCCAGTTGTTCGGCAAGCTGTTTGATATAATCCTGTTTGGATGCGGTAAAATCGAACTCATCGAAATAAGTGTGTTCTTTTTCTTTTACCACAAAAAGTCCGTGAAGACCTGCCACCTCATGCATCCCTTCCAGTGTCGCGGCCTTCACGGCATCTTCAGGAATACCCTGGACAATGCTGTTGATGGCGATAAAGACATCCCGGACCGGGTGTGCGAGCCGGCCGGAGGAATAGCTGCCGTGGCTGACACCAATGGTATCCGCCTTGATCGTACCGGCTTCGGTTCGCAGATGGGATTTGATGTGGCCGATACATTTCGCGCCCAGCTCCATGCATTTGCCGGCTATGGCAAGCATCATATTTTCAGCCATGGATTTCACGAAATCTTCGGTCATGGGCTCGTTGCGGCTGATTTTTGCTGCAACGCCGTATCCGCTGACACCATGTTCCGTATAACACCCTGGACTTTCATCAGGTATATTGGACATCGGCGTTACACCTCCCAGTTCAGAATAATGTCCGTCAGTTCGTCGATCCCCGTGTCGGTAAATGAAGACAGGTTCAGTACCCTGGCTTTCGGGTTGATTTCCCGAACCCTGGCGACAGATTCTTTTATGGCTGCGGCATCCACGGCATCCACCTTGCTGATGGCGATCACATCCGCATCTTTGACCTGAGTGGTGACAAGCTGTCCGAGCATGTCCATATCCAGCAGTTCTGCGGGACGGGTGGCATCAAACAGGACAATGGCCGGTCCGATGGAAACTTTGGCGTCACGGCCGCTCATTCTGGCAGCCAGACTGACCTGATGGGGAACAGCAACCCCCGTGGGTTCAACCAGCACATACTCCGGGGAAAATTCCCTGTATAACTGGTAGATCGTTTTGGCAAAGGTGGCTGCGACCTCGCAACAGATGCAGCCGCCGCCGATGTCTTTCATCACCATCCCGCTCTCCTCAATCACTTTGCCATCCACGGGAATTTCTCCGATTTCATTGACCACCAGAGCCACCTTGCGTGCCCCGCCGGCTGCCAGATTCCGGGACAGTTTAAGCATCAGGGTCGTTTTGCCGCACCCCAGAAAACCCGCGATCTGTACTATTTTCATACACGTTCTCCTGTGACTCGTTTATAAACCCTAACCATCCGGTTGATTTATGTTCAGATTGGCACAGAACATTCAATGTGTAAATGTAAACTATCAGTTATTTATTGGGTATAAAAGTATACCTGTTATGGCTGGTGGGATAATTGAGAGTAATTAATAATTGCGACTCAGCGATGAAATGCTTTTTATCGAAGAGAACTGGCTTGAAACAGAGGTCTGGAAGACAGCAGGTTGTACAGATTCACTTTCCGCCCGTTAAGACCCAGTTTTTTCCGGATATTGCGGCGATGAACCTGAACGGTCTCAAAAGAAACGTTCATCAGATTGGCGATTTCCTTGGTGGCATGGCCTTCCTGAATAAACTGGCATACCCGGATTTCAGAGCGCGTCAGTTTCAGAAAGCGCCCCTCCAGTTCCCTGGAAAATCCTTTGGTCAGATTGATTAGCTGCTCCCGCATGATATAGAGATAACTGTTGCGGATCTCTGTGTTGACTTCAGTCCTGACTTTTTCAATTGCCGGAAGCAGAACGGTTTCGATTTTGTGGGAAATGCCCCCTTCCAATCCCTGTTTTTCTTTTTCAAAGGCCTTCATCAGGTTTCGAAGGGTGATATACAATTCCCGGCGTTGGGATTTTTCCTGTCGCAGAAGCTCCTGCAGAGCCACCTTTTCGGACTTATCCCGAATAACAAAACAGAAGATCGGGCGCTCCGGAAGGGGCAGCCGTTTGATGGTGACGGCCATGGGAAATACCTGGTTATCCGCCCTTACGCCTTTCATCTCTCCCGCCCAGCTCCCGTGGTCCCGCAGATCTTGAAGAACCCTGTCCAGAGCAGGTCTTTCAGCTTCGGCGATCAGCAACAGGCAATCGCTGCCAATGATCCGGTCGTATGGCAATTGATGGATTTCGGTGGCTTTGCCGTTGGCTTCAACCACGCTGTAAGACAGATCCACAAACAGAACACTATCGCCGGTATCAAAAAGAAGTTCGCGCAGCAGGGCTTCTGTTGAAAAGACCGGGCCTGGATGCTTGCGGTTTGCTTCAGGCTGCTGCAAATGGTTAATAGGCGTCATGATTGAGGGGTCGCCTCCTGCCGGCTGCGGCAATGATCACACCCTTCATCCGGGGCGGAACGCTTGCTTTTAAGGCAGGCAAGCCTTTCCAGAGCTTCTTCAATCGTGAGCGGAATCGGAGCGCTGCCGGTGGAGCACGCGTCCAGTTCCTGAAAGAGCCTTGTCAACAGGGGAGGCTCCAGCCGTGAACCCTCCAAAAGCCTGCGATCCGTCAAAATCACACGGGGCGTTCCATCTGCGACAATTTCCCCTTGATCAAGAATGACGACCCGTGTGGCAATCATGGATGCGATGTTAATGTCGTGAGTCACCATGATCAGCGTATACCCGTGATGGCTGTTCAGGTGCCGGATCAACCGGATAAGGTGCCGTGTGGATGCCGGGTCCAGGCTGGCAGTCGGTTCATCCAGCAGAATTAACGGCGGCTGCATGGCAATTACCCCGGCCAGTCCGACCCGCCGCATTTCTCCGTGACTGAGTCTGTGAATCGGTCGCTGCGCCAGATGGGTAACTTCCATCAGATCCATGGCGGCAGCCACCCGACGGTCCACCTCCGCTGCATCCAGTCCAAGATTGATGGGACCATAGGCCACATCCTCCTGAACGTGCGTGCAGAAAAGCTGGTCGTTGGGATCCTGAAAAAGGATCCCAACCTGCCGGAAAATATCCTGTTGACCACAAGAATCCAGGGTTTTCCCGCATAGGGTGATATTTCCGCTGTCAGGGCTGATTATTCCGGCTATCAGCTTGAGCAGAGTGCTTTTGCCCGCTCCATTCGGCCCGCAGAGTGCAACGACTTCCCCTTGTTGGACCGTCATCGACAGGTTTTTAAGCGAACGGGTTTCGGCATAACGATGGAACACGTCGGTACAGATCAACACCGGCAGAGATGGATCGCTGAGGGCTGGGGTGATATTGCAGCGATTGGGGCAGGAATCCTCCCCTCTTGAATCATGACCGGCATCTGAAAACTTTTTTTCGCTGAGATGGCCTCTGGCAAACATGGCATGCTGAATCCGCAGAGAGCGATCATAGGATCGCAGGATAACCTGCGATAAAATCCGGGCCGTGCTATGATAGCGATTGATCCATCCACGAAACCCTCCCCGGGACACAGCAGATATTTTCATGCGGTGAAACTCCTCCCACAATAACCCGGCGTAACGATACGCCATGGCAGTGATATCCAGAAGTATGACCGGCACCCGGAACCATCTTAAAGCACGCATAAGGGTGTTGAAAGGCGTGGTCAAAAACACGGCTGCGATCCAGGCCATATCACAGGCCACCCGGGCCGCTGCCGCCAGCCCGAGTTGAATTCCCTCCTGGTAAATGATCACGGCTCCGACCTGGTACAGTGGCGTCACCCCGAATCCCACGGAGAACCCCACAAACACGATCAATGTCGCCCAGGCCGGAGCCAGGAAAAAAATCCCGACTTGTCGAAAAGGAACCCTGGAAAACAGCGCCAGGATTACTCCCATAACCAGCAGAAGCACGGACAGCCAAAGCCGGGCCACGAGAATATTGAGCCCGATCGCCGCTGTCAGCAGCGCCAGTTTCAGGCGCCCATCCCAGCGATACAAACCATACGGCGGAAGATTGTCCATCATTCCAGCAGAATCGGTGTGCGGGTTGTTCATGACCATCAGATCCTGTTCTCCTGCCATGCGGTTCTCGCCGGATTCATGGGATGCGGCCGCTTTGAAAAGTAACCGCTTTCACGGTGTGTTTTCACAGGATGAATCCTGGTGTGCAGAGGGTCCGGACTGTGATTTGGGTCTTCCCCAGAGCAAATGCCAGTATCGTCCAAGGATAAACCCGCAGATGCCTCCTGCCGATAATAGAAGAAGATTCCACATGTCCCCCATGCCTTCAATGTTCAGATAGGGCTGACGGGACGGTCGGCCGGCTTTTTCGGCCAGAGCATCATTGACGGCCTCATCCATGCCGGAAAACCGCGGTGCACTGTTTGGGGCGGACTGATCCACTCCTACTTCCACCGCTGCCGGAGTCGCTGCTTCGGATAAAGTAACATGCCCTGCCCCCCAGATAATAAGCATCGTCGGCAGAATCATGAACAGGGAGTAAAAACTTACTTCCTTCCGGGTAAGAATACCCAGTGAATCCAGAATTTCGGGCCGCTGTTTGCCGGCGTAATGCAGCGCCATACCGGTAATCAGCGCCTCCCCGATGGCGATGGGCAACTGCGTGGGCAGGTAGGTCGAATAAATAACCAGCAGATAGCCACCCAGAGAATACTGCGGAGTTGGGGCCTTGACAAGTGTTGTCCCAAGGATCAGTCCGGATGCGACATACACCATGATATCCCCGACCAGTCCACCCAAAAAACCTGCAGCCCACAGGGGAAGTCCGAGCTTTCGCATGAACCGGAAGAGCCCCCAGCCAAAGCAGCAACCAAAGAAGCCAAGTGCCACGACATTTGCGCCCCAGGTGCTGAAGCCTCCGTGAGCAAAAAATGCGGCCTGAAGCAACAGGCTGATCCCGGTCAAAACAATGCCGATGGATGGCCCCAGCAGAATCCCGATGAGCGGCGTTCCGCAGGGATGAGAGCAGGTTCCCGTAAACGCCGGAATCGGAATCAGTGAAAAGAAGAATATCAGTGCAGCGCCCATTCCCAGAAGCGGCTTATTCTCAGGGGCTTTCCGGACAAAAACATTGATCCGCGATACACCCCAGGCCATCAGGGATACACCGGCAGCCGTGTAAAGCACCGCGTCTTTCCCGATAATAATTCCTTCTGTGATATGCATAAAGTCTCCTTGTCCGACGTTTCGAAGGCTTCATCCTGGCAGGGGTTCCGTCAATCACACCTATCAGAGAAACAAGATCACGATTTCCAGAGATCTTCGGCAACTCCTGTCACATGATTCAAGTATCGGGCCAGTACAAAGAAGTAATCGCTCAGACGGTTCATGTAAATCAATTGATACCGCAAATGCTTTGGCGCCTCTCCAAATCCGATTTGCAGCGAAAGCCCCACCACATGGCGTTCCGCCCGTCGACAGACGGTTCGGGCGATATGGGCCATGACAGCAGATATATGCCCGTTTGGAACAATGAATCCGGTAAGATCCGGCAAACCGATCTGCAACGTATCAATAGCGGTTTCCAGGTTTTTTACATCCGAATCGGATATTTTGGGCACTTTATCAATGGCTGCTGAATCCCTGGATGTGGCGATATATGCACCGATTTTCATCAGGTTGGATTGAATTTGAGAAAGATCAGACAGGATATGACCACAATCAGAAGGCAGCAGTGTCTTGATGCCGCCAATAGCGGAATTGAGCTCATCCACATCACCGCCGGCCTCCATGTAGGGGTGGTTCTTGGCTACCCGCTCACCGCTGAAAAGACTGGTTTTGCCCTGATCTCCACCACCGGAATAAATTTTCATCCGTATTCCTCTCCTTTTTTGCTTTCAGTTTGATCATTAAAGACAACTTGGTCCTCATTTCAGTTCGAAAAGCATCTTTACGTATATTCACATTTCCACAGGATACTCTCTACTGCGGCCGGACTTGAACGCCCAAGACCGCTTCAATTATAATTTGATCCAAAATTGAATGCCCGCAAGAACCATATTAAATGAAGCGCTGCGGTGGATTCATAAATGCCGGTTGCCTGAACCCGTTAATAATTTGAACTTTCCGGGAACCAGGGTGATACGAGGAAAATCGCCAAGAGGGCTTTGGTCTACCAACAAGGTACAGCCGTATACCTTTTCCAGGGTCTCAAAAGTCAGGACTTCAGACGGTCGGCCCACGCTCATGATCCGACCGGCTTTCAAGAGCAGGAGGCGATCGGCATACATGGCAGCCAGATTAACGTCATGAGAAACCATAATAATGGTGGCGCCGTGATCATTTTTGAGCGCTTCCATCAGGTCCATCAGCCGCACCTGATAAGCCAGATCCAGCGAAGCAGTGGGTTCGTCCAGCAGGATGATTTCGGATGACTGGCATACGGCCCGGGCCACAAAGGCCCGCTGACGTTCCCCGCCGCTGAGATGTTCAATTTTCCGGTCAGCCAGTTCCGTAATGCCGGTAAATGCCATCACCTGGCGGACAATCTTCACATCGGATTCAGATTCCAGACCCAGCAGTCCCAGATGCGGGGCACGACCCATCAGAACTGTTTCAGCCACGGTAAAGGGAAAGTCCACCGGAGCAGTCTGCGGAACCAGAGCAACTTTTCGGGCCAGGGCCTTTCGGCCATAATCCGACAAGGATCGGCCCAGGATGTCGATCCGTCCGTTCTGGGGTTTCTCGATGCCGGCAATCGATTTGATCAGCGAAGTTTTGCCGGAACCGTTGGGTCCGATAATGACAAAAAATTCACCACGATTCACCGCAAATGACACCTCTTTCAGCACGGGCATTTTGCCATAGGTCAGCGATATTTTAATGGTATCAACTGCCGCTGTCATCGGTTTGACCTTTTGAGCAATACGATGAAAAGCGGTGCGCCAATCAAAGCCGTGATCACACCGGCCGGCATTTCCCCCTGTTGAGACAAGGTTCGGGCCAAGAGATCGCATAACACCATGTAGGCACCGCCTCCCAGAATGCAGGCCGGCACCAGAATCCGGTGATCCGGCCCCAGAACCATTCTGAGCAGATGGGGGATTACCAGCCCGACGAATCCGATCAAGCCGCAATAGGAAACCGTTGCACTAACCATGAAGGAGGTAGCCACCAGCAAAGTCAACGTAATTGTTTTGAGTTGAAGACCCATACTCATGGCCATTTCACGACCCATGAGCAGCAGATTCATGGCATGGGAAAGGCAGAAAAACAGGATGAATCCGGGAATCAGTATGGCGGACAGAATGCCGACCTGCCGCAGATCGGTCATGGACATGTCGCCCATCAACCAGAAAATAATATTATGCAACCGTGCATCCTGGGTCATTGAAATCAAAAACATGATGACCGCTGAACAGAAGGCATTAATCATGACCCCGGACAGCAGCAGAGCGTCCTTTTTCAGGATGCTCTGCCCCGAAGAGATGATCATCACCAGCATCAGCGTACACATACTGCCGGCAAAGGCCATCAATGTCACACCGGGAAAACGGGAAAACCCCAGGATGATCCCGATGATGCCCCCTATGGCAGCGCCGCCGGAGATGCCCAGAATATAGGGCTCGGCCAGCGGATTGCGCAGAAGCGCCTGGAACACGAGCCCCCCCGCAGACAAAGCCGCGCCCACCAGGGCAGCCAGCAGCACACGCGGGAACCGTATCTGCCAGATGATTGCCTGCAGCATTGGGTCGGACGGGCTCTGTCCCATCAGGGTATTGATGATGGCATCAAAACCCTGATGGGTCGATCCCAGGGAAAGGCCCATGACCAGAGCCACAACCAGTGAAAGCAGCAGTACGGCCGAAACGACCGTCATGCGAAGAAGCAGTTTGTTCGGTCCGGCCGTCACGGGGAATCCTTGAATAGTTCCGGGTGAATCACGCGAACCAGTTGTTGCAGGGCATCCACCTGTCTCGGTGTGGGGCGATTAAAAATATTGGAATCGACGATTGCGATCCGGCCGTCTCGAACGGCCGGTATCTGCGACCATCCGGCCCACTCGGCCTTTATCTGATCAATGGACACATCCTGATGCATCGTGGAAACGATGAGCACATCCGGCGATAGCACCACCACCTGCTCCCGGCTTAATCGAGGGTAAGACGAATAACCCGCGCACAGGTTTGTTCCCCCGGCCATCTGGATCAGATCGTCGATAAAGGTTCCTTTTCCCACAGAAACGATTGGGGAAACGCTAATCTGGAAAAAAACCCCTGGCCGCTGCTTTGTCCTCGTCACCTGTTCCCTGACCCGATCAATCCGCAATTTCATGCCAGTCACGATGGTTTGAGCGCGATCTCCCACGTTCAGCAGATCGCCGATTTGCAGTACCATGGTCATGATAGATTCCAGATCAAGTGGATCCACGGCATAAACCGGAATATGCAAAGATTCCAGTTGGACTGCCACTTCACGAGGATTTCCATCCTTGATGGCAATACAGATGTCAGGGTTCAACGCAATAATCTTCTCGATGTCCGGACGAATAAAGGAACCCACCTGGGGTAGCCGCTGGGCTTCCTGCGGAAAATCGCTGAATTGGGATATGCCCACCAAGCGCTGTTCCTGGCCAAGAGCGAAAACGATCTCGGTGATGCTCGGAGCCAAGGCCACCACCCGGACCGGATTATCGGGAACAAGAATCTGCCGTCCGATTCCGTCTGTAACCTGGCGGGCGGCAACATCTCCCGTGAGCAGAACGACGCCGGCCAGCATCAGCGCCACAGAGTATCTTAGCATCGATTTAATTATTGACATGATGGTGAACTTCTTGTTGCTTGCGACTTCAGGGCTGAGCTCGCGCGGAAAACATGGCAATTTTTTCAAATTTTTTCATCAGATCCCGAGTGGAGAAAGGTTGCTGCCCCTCGGTAGCCATGTACAATTCCATATCTTTGCACTGGGACTGAACGCGCGCCAGGATGGCGATTCTGTCCTCATCCGTGAGAGCGCCTTTTTCAGCCAGGTGCAAATTCAGGGCGGCATACCACGCATTAATCAGGGTTACGGCATAAATGGGGCCCAGCCAGTTTGGTTTATCGGAAAAATCCACCATTTTACTCACCTCGAATTCTCAGGATTTGATCAAAATCCACCGGATTGCACTACCGACACCCCACACTGCGGGGCACGGTTCATCTGCCTATGACATGGATCAATGATTCAATATGCGGCATGGTACATAAAATATCAATCAAAAATAATTTCAAAAACTGAGCGCAAGATACCTGTTAAACCGCTTCGATCTGCATATCTTAACCTCATGCAAGGTTGTCGCCACCTGGGCTTTTCCCAGAGCATCACCGCATGATGTTTTACGATGTTTGATATTGAACATGTTGGCGTTATCTGATAGTTGTTCATATAATCAGTTCAGTATTTCGGATGTTCGATATATCGAAGTCTTGGATCGCCTGCTTTGTTACATTGCTACCCAATCGCCCTTCAAACTGAACTGCTTTCTTTCCGTAGTGTTTTAAAGAGTAATCACGGAATCCAGGAAAATAAGAGGAGTATTGTTCCATGAAAATCGTTGGCATTGCATGCAGTCCCCGAAAAGGCAAGACCACGGCCCATACGTTGGAAGAATGCCTGAAAGCCATCCAGACGGCCGTTCCATCCATGCAAACAGAAATGCTGGAATTGGCTGATTTTCAATTTAACGGCTGCGTGGCCTGCGGCAAATGTACGAAAGAATTTGCATGCAGCCAGGCAGATGATTTCAGCAAAATCATTCCCTCTCTGGATGATCCGACCCTGGCCGGAATCATCATCGCCACCCCGGTTTACTTTGGTACCATGACTTCCCAATGCAAGGCTTTCCTGGATCGCTGCGTGATTTTCCGAAGAAACGGATTTCGTTTTCACAACAAGGTCGGTGGGGTGATCGCCGTCGGCGGAGTCCGCAATGGCGGACAGGAGTTGACCATCCAGGCTGTTCATGCCGCCATGCTGATCTGGGACATGGTCGTGGTCAGTGATGGCCGCCCGACATCCCATTTTGGCGGCACTGTCTGGAGCAGCCATCCTGACGGGGTTACCGGTGACATATTCGGCTTGCAGACCGTTCATAATCTGGGTAAAAGAGTGGCTGAACTGGCGCTTAAGCTTCATGGATAACATCCGGTAAAAAAGGAGTAACACAATGAAATCCGGTAAAAAGATAGTGCTCGAAGTCATGTATAAAGCAGATTACTGCCTTCCCTGCTTTTTCATGGATGCCGCTGTTCAGGAAGTGCTGCCGCAATATGAAGATCGCGTGGAATACCGGCGCGTGGATATCATGATTGGAAAGGGCAAAAAGCGCTTCCTGGAACTTTCCTATGAATTGTTCGGAGAAGATGCCGTTCATAAGCAGATTCGTCTCGCGCCTGTTCCTTCTCTGCTGATCAACGGCGAACTGATCTTTGACCAGATTCCGCCGCAGTTCGATCTGGTGGATGCCATCGAAGAAGCCCTGTCCGGGTTGACCGTTAAGACCTGACAACGGTTATTACCTCATTTTGTATTTCCTGATTACGCCTCGGGTACGCGAACATGAAAACCGTCCATATTGAAGTGATTCATGAAGGCGAGCATTGCATTCCCTGTGTGTATATGGCGCAGGTGGTTGCAGAGGTCGCGCCGGATTACGGCGATGCGCTCACGTGGGAAAAAGTCATCATCACCAAAAAAGAAGGGGCCCTGCGCTTTGATGAACTCGCTCAAAAACGCGGCGGCCTGCCTCCCGTACCCTCCATTTACATTGACGGCGAACTGGTCTTTGATATGACGCCAGGTCCGGACATCCTTCGGGAAGTTCTCGACCGGATGATCCGGACCTGATGCGTTCCCGATCACACAAAGATGCCAGCCCTTTTATTCCTGGAAGGTCTCCCCCTGTATTTCCCTGTTAATCTCCCTTTCGATATCTTTCCTCACCATTTCCGGATCATCCAATGTTTTGAAAGATTCAGCGTTTTTCAGAAGCCTTTCGAACATTTTCACCAGATAATCATTTACCCTTTTGGCGGGACCCTGCCCCTGGGACTTTCGCCAGTGGATCGGAGAATCCAATGAAGCGCTCTGCCTCAAAACATGATGGCAGGCAAAGACCACCACATCCCGCATCCATGCCACCCTTTTATCGGTGTATTCAATTTCCCCTTCAAATCCCAGATAGCCGGCCGGAGTGAGTCTGCCTTCTTTTTCGTATCTCAGGTAACCGCTGGTTCCCATGAGCACGATATGGGAATGGGAAAAAAGATTGGCCGTCCGGTCAAGGCGATTCAAGAGTTCGTTTTTCCGCAGAAATCCAAGATTTTCAGCAAGATCGGAAAGGGTGCTGTCCGGAACAAACATCAGAAAACCGATCTCTGGCTCGATGCCGAAGCTTCGACAGAGTGCAATGGCACGCTCGCTGCCGTTCAAAGTGGCGCCCTTGGAGAGCTGGTCGAGAAGGGCTCTGGAGCCGCTCTCCACACCCAGGAGCATGCTGGTGAACCCCGATGAAACCAGGCTTTCCATGATCTCTTCGTCAAGGTCTTCCGGTCTTGTCTCCATGCCGAAGGTGATTTTTAAGGGGCGGATCAATTCCATCATCCTCAGGGTTCTTTCTTTTCCCTTCTTTCCAGGCCCGATGAAATTGGGGTCTGCAAAGTAGAAGTCGCGTATTCCCATCGAAATGAGCGCCTTCAATTCAAGATGGATGTTTTCCGGACGCCTGCCCCGCCAGAGGGGTCCATTATTGTAAAAAGAGGGAACCGGGCAGAAGCTGCAGTGGTTATAACATCCCCTGCTGCCTAAAATCGATGCTGTCTTGAACCCGCCATTTACCCGCAAGGGAAGATCAAAGAGATCCGGGTCCCGGAGCGGCGCCCTGGGGCCGGCCATCCGGACCCCTTCCCCGCTCCTGTGGGCAAGCCCTGCAATTTCCCCGAAGGATCCGGAGCAGGTATCAGGGACGAATATCGAGGGGCGAGAGGTTAGTTTTAACTCGTCCCTCACCCCTCGATACTCGATCCTGCTCTTCAGGCAACTTGCCAGCTCTTTGACCGTAATCTCGCACTCTCCCACAGCGATTGAATCCACTTCCCTGCAAAAGTCCAAGATTGTCCGGCAAGCCAGGGTGGGATAGAACCCGAAGAGATTGATGTGGCCCCTGAAACCCGCACTTCTCAGATCTTGAAAAAAAGAAAAGATCGCGCCGCTCTGTTCCCACATATAGACACAATTCACCGCCAGAAGGACAGGGGAAAAGGCCATGATTTCATCAGCGGTCCGGGGGAAATTCCAGCCATTCACCGTGCAGTCGATCAATGCGACCTCATGGCCGGCAGACTTCAGGGCCGATGCCACGTAGCCGCCCATCAGGCAAGACCAGAGAGGGGTGTTTGCGATGTCGTTGAACCGGTTTTCCGAACGGATTCTCGGGTGTTCCAGGACAATGATCTTCACGTGTTCTCCTCAAATACAGGCGCCGGTTTCAGCCTCGAAAATACACCAGCGCGGTGACAGTGGGCTTCCATCTCGTGAAGGAGATGGGAATACCTCTGGGGGTTGTGATAGAATGGATAAAGCAGATCGATCTCGGGGGAGAGATCTCCCCCTCTGATCAGCCGCTTTGTCAGCGGCGCTCCGGGATAGAGCCTGACGTGGTTGAAGATCACGGCCCCAAGATTTGCCGGGCCTGCATGAATTTCAAGCAGACGCTCCAGCGTTTCCCAGGCTTCCTTGACTTCTGCCTCACCGTCTCCGGGAAGGTTGAGCAGAAAATGGCACATGGTCAGAATATGGCTATCGGCAGTGACCTTTGCCGCCCTCAGAATATCCTGCTTTGTCAGCCGCTTTCCCAGAAGTTTCAGACCGTGGTCCGTGAGCGCATCCGCCGAAAAGTAGATGGCAACCAGTCCTGCGGCCAGGGCCAACTCAGCAAGCCTGCAATCCAGAGTGTCCTCTCTGAAAAAGCCCGTCCAGCCCACATCGAGTTTTCTGCGAATGAGCTCTGCCGTCAACGCCTCGAAATGATCGACGGGCCGATTGACCACCGCGTCCGTGAAGTGAAAAAGCCGGATGCCGTGCTCCCGGTGCAGGCATTCGATCTCATCCACGATTTTTTTCGGACTCCTCAGGCGCATCCTCCCCCCGCCCAGGTTAGGATAAACGCAGTAGCCGCAGCTCAGATCGCACCCGCGCTTTCCCTCAATCCCGACAGCGGCCACATAGGCATTTCCCTTGGTGTAATCCGCGGGATCGAAAGTGATCCGGTCCATGGAGGGAATTTCATCCAGGCAGATACGCGGTCCCGAAGGATTCTGCCGGATGATGCCATCTTTTCGCCAGAGCAGGCCCGGAACCGATGCTGCGTTAATATCTTTTCCGATAATGCCGGGAAACGCCCCCTCCCCTTCCCCCACCAGGCCATAGTCTATCTCGAGAACCGCTTCCATGAGCCTGGATCCAAAAAGGGAAAAAGCAGGGCCCCCGACCAGTATCCGCGAATCCGGCAGGAGTTTTCGAACCAGCGCAGCGGCTGTTTTTAAGGAAGAGAGATAGGAGACCAGATGGCCGGCAAGGGGGTCGATGTTTCTCAGGGAAAACGCGACGATATCCGGCCGCCCATCTTCGATCCGTTTTTTCAACTCCGGCCAGGGGTCGGGAAAGAGATTCATGTCCAGAGCGCTTTTTGTGTATGCCGCCGGAACCAGAGTGGAAAGCCTGGAAAGACCCAGGGGATAAACCTTCTCACCGGCGCCGTGGTGGGAAGTGGGGAGTTGAACAAGAGATATTTTCATCACCTACTCCAATAACAGCAAACCGATATATTTGACATACTGCCCCTTCTCCTTAACCGGCGCCAGATAAATGCCCGCCTCTTTTGCCGTCTGATAGACATCGATCCCCGAAGCTTCCATCGAAGGCCGGGCCAGATCGCTTCGGTTACACGCCCCCTCGCCGGGACACGTATCGCAAACCGTGCAGGAGCCGGCACCCAGGACAAAGGCCTTGTGCATGCCGCTGAGAAAAGCCTTTTTCTCAAGGCCGAGAAGCCGCTGATGAAACTGTCTGCCGGGCGGGGCCCCTTCCAGAAGAAGCGCCCATTTATAGGACCCGAGCAGCCGTTCCGTCTCAAGGTCATCCCGGCCGTAAGGGGGACACTGAAGATTCTTTCCGAATCCTTCACACCCGTACTGGCATTTGAGCCTGACCCATGGGGCCGTGACAATCTTTTCCGTTGGGATGGGAACAGCCCGCCTGAACCCCTCGGCAATGGCGATGTCGGCCCACTGAAACGGCAAGGGAACAAGATGATCCCGCGAAAGTTTTTCCCCGGCCAGGATCACGGCGCTGTCTGTTTCAAGATCGAGAACAACGCTTTGCCGAATGCCGGCGGCGTCAAGCCAGGAAACCACCCTGGAAGCCTCATGACACTCGCCGTCATAGGTATTCAGCATCATGGCCAGATCATAGATGGACCCCTTCCGGGGATTGCGGCCCAGGCGGTCGGGAAAATAGTCGTGAATGAGAACCTTTCCTCCTGGTTTCAGAAGACGGAGTGCCTTATCGAGAAGTTTCCGGGCCTCCTTCTCTCCGTAGGCATGGAGAAAATTGCTCATTACGATCAGACCAAAGGTTTCCCCCTTTTCAAACGCGTGGAAACGGAAGTCGGCACTGACTGTTTCGATCCCTTCCCAATCCGTTTCCTCCGGGTAAAGCTTCCGTGCGGCCTCAATCACCTCGGGAAGATCCAGAAGAACGCCCCGTAATGAGCCGGATGCATCAGACGGCCCATCGGCCCCATTGCCGGATACCGGCAAACGAATTCCCTGATTGTGGTCCGCACCGGAATGGGAGGCCACGAGAAAGCGACAGAGCGACCCCGCTCCACCGCCCAGGTCAAGAACGGGTGGCTCCCAGGTTTCACGGACAAGGATTTCAACGATCTCCCTTGTCTTCTGCCTTGCCAGTTGATCCAATGCCCGGACATAGCAGAAGTTTCTCTCCGCGTAATTATCCACGGAATCCGCCGCGGAATCTGCCACGTAATCTGCCACGTAATCTGAACGTCTGCTGCGCGTTGCTTCAGGATCTTCATTCAGGGAGATTTTCCGCGTAAGAAGGCGAAAGTTTTCCTGCATGGCGCGGCGGTAGAGAAAAAAATCCCCCATGTAGGAAGCACTCTTCTTGACCAGATAGCGCCTGACAACCTGGCTGTTGAACCAGGCCCCATCGCTCTGCCCGATCAGTTCCATCCGTTTCATCACCTTCAGGAGACGGTAAAGGCCATCCTCTCTGCACCCGGATAGCGCGCAAAGCTTTTGGGTGGTCGCCTGTTCGGCTTCGATGTGGTCGAAGAGTTTGAGCTCCAGCGCAGAAAAGAGAACCTCCGATTGCCAGTAGGCAGTGGAGAGATTCTCAAGGAACTGGTAATCCACCCGGGAAGGGTCGGCATCGTCATCGTTTTTCCGCGATGAATCCTCAGATCTGGGCATTTTTTATGGCCACTTCCGCAAATGTCTTGATATCCGCAAGAATCCGGGTGGCGGCATCGAGAAGTTCCATGGCAATTGCGGCCCCCGTTCCCTCTCCCAGACGAAAGCCCAGGTCCAGCAGGGGTTCGATGCCGAGCCTATCGTGCATGTACCGATGGCCCACCTCAACGGACCGGTGGCTCGTAAACAGATACGCCTTGGCGGCCGGAGCCAGCTCGCAGGCAATTAGAGCGCCTGCGGTGGAGATAAACCCGTCGCAGACCACGGGAATCCCCTTTGCCGCTGCACCGATCACGAGCCCTGCCAGTCCGCCGATCTCAAATCCGCCTACTTTGGCAAGGACATCGATGGGATCACGCGGGTCGGGCGCATGCATCGACAAGGCTTTCTCGATAACGGCAATCTTGTTTCGCAGGGCAATATCGCCGATACCGGTTCCCCGGCCCGTGAGCTTTTCTACCGGAATCCCTGAAAATACCGCAATGACCGCAGTCGATGGCGTGGTGTTGCCGATCCCCATGTCCCCGGTACCCAGAAGATCCACCGGCCCCTGTCCGAAAAGCTCCTCAACGATCTCGATGCCGGCCTCGATGGATCGGATCGCCTGTTCCCGCGTCATGGCCGGACCCCTGGCAAAATTGGCCGTCCCTTTGCCGACCTTCTTGTGGAAGATGGGAAGGGCCGGATCAAAGTCATAATTAACGCCCAGATCGGCTGCAATGACCCTGGCGCCGGCATGCTTTCCGAGCACATTGATCGAAGCCCCCCCGCCAACAAAATTCAAAACCATCTGGGGGGTCACTTCCTGGGGAAAGAGGCTGACCCCTTCCGCGACAATCCCATGATCGCCGGCACAGGTCACGATGACCTTGTTTGGGAGGCGAACGTCAAGGGTCCCCGCGATGGCTGCCAGCCGGGCGGAGACGTTCTCGAGAATGCCAAGGCTCCCGGCCGGACGTGCCTGATCCGCAAGCCTTGCAAGGGCCTTTTCGTAAACCATTCGGTCGGGTGTCCTTATGGAACCGATGGCACGCTTTAGTTTCTCCATTTAAAAACTCCTTTTATATTTGGCGAACTCGTAAAAAGCCAAATTTGGGATGGCAAAGTACAGACGGAACGCCGGTACGAAGCCATCAAATTTGAAAAGGTTCAGTCCAAACGTGAGATTTTATCGCCCCGGATATCATCCTTGAAAACCTCCATTCCCTTTTTCATGGCGCAGAAATCACCACACATGGTGCAGGTACTCTCCTCCTTGGGCGCCCGCTCTGCTTTTTTCTTTCTGGCGATCTCCGGGAAAAGAAGCTCCTTTTCCAGATCGTTCCATCGCATGTCCCGCCTTGCCAGTCCGGCCCGCTTTTCCCGTTCCCGCCTTTCCGGATATTTGGCGATGTCACCGACCCGCACAGCCAGCCGGGTAACCCGGACACCTTCCCGGACATCCGCCTCCGTGGGCAGCGCAAGGTGCTCCGCGGGCGTGATGTAGCAGATCAGATCCGCGCCGTACCGCGCCGAATGCGCCGCGCCGATGGCGGCTCCCACATGATCGTAACCGGCTCCGGTATCCAGGGGAATCGGACCCAGAACATAATACGGCGCATTGCCGCTCATCCGCTTTTCCAGCATGATGTTTCCCTCGATCTCATCCAGGGGAACATGACCGGGACCTTCCACCATCATCTGACATCCCATCTCGCGGCCTATCTCGGCAAGCTCGCAGTTGATGATCATCTCCGCCATCTGCGCCCGGTCGTGGCTGTCGTGGATCGCACCGGCGCGGATACCGTTTCC
>Ga0268283_1000646_pt1 | contig 20654 bp, 28 predicted proteins | sample saktaG_13_FD_190140 | JGI IMG/M metagenome (GOLD analysis project Ga0268283, IMG submission 190140) | Saline water microbial communities from Sakinaw Lake, British Columbia, Canada - sak_2013_06_06_36m | ecosystem: Environmental > Aquatic > Non-marine Saline and Alkaline > Saline ... | reverse complement strand
TATTAGTTCAACCATAAAAAATAGCCCCAGAATTTTTTGGGGCTTTTTTTATATAAATATTTTTTGTATCTTTGCCTAATGAAAATATCCTTTGACTTCGATTCAACCCTTGAATATAAGCATATACAAGAATATGCTAAAGAACTCATGGATAAAGGTCACGAAATTCATATAGTTACTTCTCGCCCAAAAAAATGGTCACAAAAATGGAAAGTTAGAGGAAATCCTTATACATTATGGGATAATGACGATCTTTACGAAGTTGCAGATAGATTAGGAATAGTTAGGGAAAATATACATTTACTGATTATACTCCGAAATATAAATTCTTCGATAAAGATAAAGATTTTATTTTCCATTTAGACGACGATTATAACGAAACTTTTGGTATAAATAATTATACAAAAATAAAAGGTATCACATTAGACAGCGATGACTGGAAAGAAAAATGTGATGAAGCTTTATTTATTAATTTTTTCACAGACGTAAAAAATGCAAACATTCCTACCGTACGCTGATTTTGAAAAGTCAGCACAAGTTTTAGACTATCAACGACTTGGTAAACAAAGAGTTGAGGCTTTTCAGATATATAAATGTTTGAGTAACCCTACACGTTGGAAAAATCATCCAGTAGTTAAGATGTGGGAAGGTTATAGAGGAGCCTTAGCTGAATACCATAACGCTATGATAGTTGAGTGGATTAAAAGAGGATTCGTAAATAACATGCTTTATATTATTTACGAAGAAAAATATGAATATCCCTGGTGGTTAGGTAACGAAGATTTTCATAGAGCAATGCGCAGTCGTTTAATACAAAAGAATAAAGGGTTTTATTTGCCTTTATTCCCAGATGACGAAGGATTCAACGAAAGTAAATATATGTGGCCTGTAAATGAGTCAAAAACTTTTAGAATTATCTAATTTCAAAAATTAATATATAAAATAAAAATTCTTAATATGGCAAAGATTAAAAGATTGAATGAAGCAATAGAAATTGGTGTATCTTTTAGAGAAATTTTTGATATTTGTAAATCATATGAAACTCTCACTGGTAAACTTGCACCACTAGTTGTAGAAAAATACAATAAAGAAAGTTCAGAACGTTTCAGAAATTTTGATCCAGTTAATCCTGAAGATTGTATGATTGATCGTATGGAAGTTGGTGGAGATGGAAATATATACATCGAGTTTCTTGATCAAGATGGTAATGATTTTAATGTCACTCTAACTAAAGACGATATAGCATGAAAGTAATGTTTATTACAGGATCGTGTTGGATGCGCGACAAACAAAATAACCTACTTCCTTTCGAGAAAAGTCAAGGATTTATTGATACGTTCACTATGTTCGGGGATCAATTAGTTTACCCTGAAATATATTGGTACGAGGGAGATTATCTTTTTCCTTATCTAGAAAAGATAGTGGAAAAGGAACATATTGATCTCATTATAGGTTATTCTGCTGGTGGACACCCTGGTTTTCATCTTTGTAATAAATATAAAATAAAAGGGATTCATTTTAATCCAGCCATTGCTTCTTCAAGTGAGGCCCCAACTCTCCAAATATTACCAGAAGATTATAAAAATCTTCCTATATATGGCGATCAAGTCATGGTCATTGGTGCAGAAGACAAGAAATATAAAGGTGGTGTAGACTCACATCTTGTTGTTAGATTTTTAGAACAAAAAGGTTTTGAGGCTGCTGGTGGTGAAATACTTATCATTCCTGGTCTCGAGCACGCTGTTTCACTCCAATTATTTAAAATGGCGTTTGAATATTATAGAGAAATTTGGTGGGGGAAATCAAATGTTAACCAATCAACTGAACTTGTTGAGAGTTACGCTTAATAAATTTCACAATTCTTTCTGATAAAAATAAATACATTATAGTCAATACTATTATTGACGAATATGTATAATATTTCAGTATTCCTACAAATGTTATTTTACTAAATAATCCTATTAAAATTCCACTTAATCCAGGTACAAATATAACTAATCCTATAAATATTAACGGGATTAAGGCTAATGAATATTTCTTAATTCTTAAAATTCTTTCAGCTTTAGCTGTCTCGTAATCACAGCAGCAACACATAACATTATCCACGAAATCATCAGAAGGACAACAATCGTCGTCTAAACTTCTGATGTTTTTTCTTAAAAATTCGTCAAACTGTGTGTCGTTCATATTCAATAATTTATTCTTCGAAGGTTGCTTCTTTTGGTGTTACAGGAGATAATTTTATTAACTCCACAGTTAAAATTGAATCCACGTCTTCAAACGTTGCTTCATTTGGTGTGATAGGTTTTAACATTTCAATACTCATTTCCATTTTTGATGTTGGTGGCATTGAAGATACTGATGCAGCGTCACCGTCAGCAAAAGCTATTAAACTTAATAAACTTAATCCAATAATTAAAATTATCTTTTTCATCTTTTTCGTCTTTCTTTTTTTATTTATATATAATGATTCTAAACTGAAGTTTTTCCATATTTTAATTTAATCTAAATTAACTTTAATAGAAATCATTATTTTTCTTTATTTTAGAGATTAGACACTACAAATAAAAAAAGGTTACAAAAAAATTTAATTTTAATTTAACATTATATTGTTGGTATATTTATAATTTTTAAAATTTCAATAGCTTTCTTTAAACATTTATTATCAAATCCTTTAGTTTGTTCTACTTTAACGTAATGACTTAATTGATTAAGAAGCATATCTTCACTATCATCTATTATAACATAGCTTTCAACGTATCTATCCATATTGGTATAATTCCTTAACCACTCTCTTATTTCCATACCTCTTGGGGGTTTGAATTGATTGTTCCAATCTTCTGTTGGATAAACTTTTAAGACGTTGAATATCGGAGTCATATCGAAAATCCCTTCAATTTCATATTTTTCCAGAAATTCTTTAACTGCTTCTAATCCGTTTCTACGCCAAGTAGAAGATATGACTATCTTGGCTCCTGTTTCTTTAACAAGTTTATTAATATTATCGACACATTTTTTATCGAAACTGTTTCCTGTAACTAATCTTAGTACACCATCAATATCAAGAAATATTACTTTAATCTTTTCCATTCAATTTGAAGTTTTTATATTTTATAATAAAACCTTCTGTAAGTTTGTTTTTATCTTCTAGTGTTTTTATATATCTTAATAATTCTTTAATACCTTTTAACTCATCTTTGTAAATTTTTTCCCATATAATATCTTCGTGGATGCTCAAATCCACTGTGTTTACGTATTCACTATATCTATGAATTGGGATAATCTCTTCAATATGATTTTCAGAATAACAATAACTTGAATATACTTTCTTTGGATTTTCAGGATTATGTGTATAGAACACAAATGACCTTGTAATTTTAGATCCAAATTTTTTAAGGAAATCATTTATCTTATCTCTTGTCCCACCTGAAAAATAACTATCATCCATAAAGATAAATTCTTCATCTTCAATATCGTGTCTCTGTTTAAGAATAATTATCTTATTGCCTTCATCTTCTTTTACTTTTCTAATTTGACCACTGACTATAACTATATTTCCATCAAATTCTATTTCACCTTCTTCGACGAGTTGATAAATCCACAATCCAAAACTACCAGATGAGACTATATTAACGTTACCTTCTTGTTTTTCAATGATTTCAAACATTTTTCTAATCATATCCATATTATCTGGACTGATTATGAATTCATCTATTCTTTCTAAGAAAGGAAAAGTAAAGACTGCTACTTCTTTATTTTGATAAATGGCGTTAATGAAATCAACAAAAAGAGCTATATTATCGTCAGCAATATCGCCAGGTTGAACTCTCATATCAAGTAGTTCATCTACGTATTTCTCTAGTTTTTTGTTCATACTTTTTTCATATTAGTAATTTGGAAGAATGGCCACACTTCTTTGAATTGAATAACCTCACCTGTATAACCCTCAATATTATTAGCGTAATCAACTCTTAATACAGTATAAGTTTCGTCACTATCATGTTTTGTCCATATACCTCTATGATTAACACTAGTTTTATTATCTTCTTGTGTATCTTTATCGTTCCAATACCATGATTTTTTTTGTATTTTCACTCTATCACCAACACTAAATGTATTTTCTATAACTTCCATAGGTTCGTTATCACTCAATTTACCCTTTGAATACCATCTAACTTCTTCTTCTATTAGATTACCAGGATAAGTGTCTTCTATTCTAAATCCCCACACATCGATGTAATTTTTAGCCTTTTGTATCGCTTCCTCTTCGCTTCCAAAATTTGTATAATTTCTAACTTTTTTCCATTTTGGATTTCTTACATAGATATTATATTGCCAAGTGTCGTAATGTTTTTTAGGTCTTATTATGATGCCTTTATATTCAACATCATTTTCACCTACATCTTTAAATTTACTGTTAATTTTAAATTCAGGTTCTTCCTCATCTCCTAATTTACCTTTAGAATACCACTTAATACCCTCACTTAAAGGTCTTTCTCTTACTACAATTGGAAAATTATTATCTACTTCTAAAACACCATATTTCTTTGTATCAAATAAAATCATTACCTCGTTACGTTTCTTTGAAAGAGCGGGCATTAAACCACTTACAGATCCTTTATATGTTTCAACTTTAGATTTAGCGTGAAATTCAACTTCTCTACCTCTTAACAAGATTATTACACTTTTTCTTCCTTCTCTAAGATATTTGGTCCAGAACTGTGATACAAGGAATGTTTGTTCGTATCTTTGTTTAACGTAAGCCTCATTGGTGTCCCAAACTTCTTCCCCATAAGGATCTTCAGGTGTAATTATTCTTTTTCTTGGTTCCATTTCTTGGATAACTATCATTTCATCAGTAACTTCATCTTTAGTTAAACCACCAATAGGACTACTTAATTTACCTTCTGGTGTTATATAAGCTACTTCATATGTATCTTTACCGTTAGAATAATACTTATCACCAAATAAAACAGAAATTTTATATCCATTATCAAAGATCATTTTAGCCTTCTTAGCTCCTTTGAAATCATCAACTTCATCAAATTCTAAATCATCAAATGTTTTAAATCCACCAAGATTTTCATTTAAAAACCCTTTATATTTTTTAATCTTTTTCTTTTCATATTCTCTCTTATAACCATAAGACTTAATATTAACTTTATTCGAACCAGCATTTTGAAATTTTTGTTTTAATAATTGAATTTCTTTTAATAATTCTTTTATACTCCTTATTTGTCCCTTCATTATCTGATTTTCAAGCATATCATAAGGTATATTCTGCTCATCTATATTATTCAATACACTTAACAGTTTCTTAACTGGAAGTATATCGTCCATATGATAATCGTAATATCTATATACTGCGTAAACATCAGATCTCTTTTGAAAGCTACCATCGTAAAACACATAAGTTTTAATTATTTTAGCTTTATATTTTTCTAAATGTTTATCTATTTCTTTCTTTGTTGATCCAGAGTAATAACTATCATCTAGTAATACAAAATTCTTGTTATAAACTCTATTCTCATCTCCCCCTATTATTTGGAAAGTTTTGTTTTTAATACTACTTCTAAGTGAACCACTAACATGAATAACTATACCAGTTACTTTGATTTTACCTGTTTTTATAAGATTATAAATCCAATCGCCAAATTTACCAGTAAGTATAAGATTATAATTAGTTCCTTGATCTTGTCTTATTTTATCAAAGAGGTGATAAACCATATCTACATTTTTAGGATCACGAACAAACTCATCCATTCTATCAAAGAAATTGGCACCGCCTTCGGGCTTATTCTGTTTAAGATTATTAACGACATCAACTATTTTATTCTTATCCTGCAATAATAGATCCATGTGACTATATATTAAACTTTTCATACAGAAAAATTATATATAAAGTATGCAAACTTTAATAGTAATAACTATTATTCTTATAGCCTTAGGTGTAACTGTTTATAACATAATCAGAGGTTTTATAAAACCAAAAACACATTGCAATGGTTGCAATGTGTCTGGGTGTTCAATCAGGAAAAAATAATTTATTTATTCTTAATCTTCTTGATAATGTAGTCAACTATTATACCTGGAATATCAATCTCTGATATAACTGCAAATGTTGGGAAGTGTGGTGAAGAATTAGTTTCCATCACGTAATATTCTTTAGTAACTTTATCTTGAATTATATCAAATCCAACAATATCACATACGAGATGATGTGAAATATCTTCACACATTCTTATTATATTCATTGGTAGTGTTCCTTTTACAGCCTTACCACCTCTTGCGACGTTGGCTCTAAATTCTTTACTACCTTTAATTCTTTCTTTCTTAATAACCATTTCTACTTTGTTCTTTATAGATATAACTCTGTAATCACCGTCATTAGGAACGAATTTTTGAATAAGCATTAACTTATTACTATAAGAGAATTTCTGTGAAAGTTCTTTCATTGTTTCTACCTTCCATACTCCTTCTCCTCTATTTAAATTAATATCCTTAACAATAACAGGGAATCCAAACTCTTTAACAGCTTCAATTACTCTTTTAGTTAATCTTGAAGCCATAATTGAAGGAATATAAGGATAACCTAAAGAATCAATAAGATGCATTTCGTAAGCCTTATTATCTAAGTCTTTATATGTTCCGTATTTAAGATAAGGGATATTGTGTTTATCTAGGTAAGATATAATCATTTTTACTATTGTAGTAAAGTTTGCCATAAAACCAAAGAATACAAAATCGTAATCTTTGAGTTTCATATTATCTATATAAAAGTCTGGTCCTGTTCTATATACGTCATCGTATTGGCAAAAATCAACGTAAGAATCTGGTAATCTTTCTTCAAATAATACTGTGAATAAATCGGACATTTTATCTTGACCTTTGAAGAAATTGTGTTTATCTTCTTCGCCGTGTGTATCGATGGGTAGATCAAATTGTAGAAATAATATCTTGAATTTACCAGACATATCTCTTTCAACTTTTTTAAATCTCCTCATTTTGAAAGGGATTTTATAACCAATTTCGATATGTGGTTCACCACCTCCGTAATATCTACCGCCTTTATCAGTAACAGATTTAACTTTATAATGAGGTTTAGCTTTTAAAAATTCCAGTTGGTTTTTATTCAGATCTTCAAAGTCGTCACAAACAACGTAGTCACCAGTTTGGATAGGAAGTTCATCAAGATTATACATTACTTCATCTTCTGGTATTTCGTCTGTTGGAACTTCTTCTATTGTTCCATCTTCCTTTTTAGTCTTGGTCATCCAATTCAATATTTCTTTTGGAATATATTTGAAAAATGGATGTTTCTCAAGATCAGACTTCTTAATCTTCACCTCTTCTTTCTTTTTACCTTTACCCATTCCCATTTTAAGGAAACCTTCGTACGGTTGTCCTCCATATGGTAATGGATCGTCGTCAAAAAAAGGCATAGAGAATTGTTTACCCTCTTCACCTATTTCTTCCTCAGGTATATAAGGTTTCACTGGTTTTTTCACTGGCTTAGCGGGATGCTTAGCAGGTTTTTTTTCAACCTTATCTTCCTTTTTTTCAAAGTAGGCTGTATATTTGTGAATTTCTGCCATCATGGAACTTTTCTTTTTTAATATATTATTTATATTTTAGTTTGTTTAGGTATATATATTAAAAATAAAAAGTAAAAAATAATAAAAAAGGACTGATTAAATCAGTCCTTTTATTTTCATAGCTCTTTCTAATCTCGTTATTCCCATTCCAAATCCCCACCTTGGTATCATCGGTAAGGCTAAATAATCTTCTAACTCCTGCTCTACTCTTTCTATACTAAAGTTGTTATATAAAAGTTTAGCATACATTCCATCAGATATACTATGAAAACTATCTCTCATTTGTATTGGATCACTTGATCTTTCAGCACAACCAAATGTTTCTTGACCACATACTATAAAGTCTGTTTTCTTGAATAACCTTTCACCTCTTTCGTTTATACCATCCTGTTTCATATTCCAAAATGGATGAGTTCTCTCGGGGAAATAAGTTATTCCGACCACATCACCATATTCTCTCCACATTAAATCTTCTTGTTCATCTTCTAATGTATCAACATTATAATGTTCACATAAAGCATCATAAGTAAATATAGGTATATCTTCAACTTTTTTAACAAAACCTAAATGTACACATAACTCACTTATTGTTTTTATTAAATGTTCAAAATCCCCTTTGTGCTCTGCTTCCCACATTGGAAATATTTTATTATGTCTCCCTTCAATTGGATTGGGTTCATCTCTATATGATGCTGTTATACAATATACACCATCTACATCTTTAGCATTTGCTAATAAATCTCTTTCCAACCATATTTGTGAAGTTTGTGGTAATGGCCATACATTTCCATTGAAAGTGAAACTTCTAACTGTCTTTGGATCTTCACAAGCCGCTAAAATTGATAATCTTGGTTGTGGGTAGGTTTCTAAGTAACCATTTTGCGTAAAAAAACCTCTTAATTTTGAAACCATTTTATCAAAATCTTGAGGTTCAACGATTTTCTGTTCGTAAATTCGATTGTTCATAAGCATTTTTTTTTTGGGCGGGAGTTGCCCCACCAAAAAAAAATGTAATCTTAAATAATTGGCGAACCCTAAGCGCGGTAGATTTGTAAATTTACTTATGCTAACACTTTTGTCGGCACGCTTATCCTAGGTTTTACACGCCAAGGTTTATATATTGATATTAAAATATCAATTTTTTCTATTCGTACACAGTTGTTGTTATCTGTCTTGGGAAAACTTCTGTTAATGTTTCAGGAAAATCTCTTTCAAAATTATAATCCATATCCCAATCTGTGTAATGTACTCTAAAGAATTTACCGTCTTCTTTTCTTTTTATAACAGCTTCGTGATCAGCACCACCGTCCTCGGGATCTGATCCTGTTATCTTATCATACATTAAAACATAATTTTCTTTATGTTCTTCATAAAGAATACTTCTTAAAAGTCGTTTATTAATTGTAATTTTCTCCCTTTTCATAAATTTATATTTTTTTAATCACTATATTCTAATTCCATTATCAACTCGTCCTCTGCAGCCTTTAATATTCTCTTGTAGTCCTCCAACTCATCGTGATCCTTATTCATAAATCCTTTAAACTTCTTTCTATCACCATAAATATCAGTCATAACTTGATTTACTATACCAGTCTCGTTCTTAAATACAGTATTATTAAGTAGTTTAATATCAGTTGGTTCTAGTTCTATTCGATGACCATTAAACACAGCGAAGTCCTTTGCGGGCGACAGCACACCTTTATACGAGTCTGCTGATATATTGAACATTCTCATACATGTAGGGTACAAACTTGCGAAGTCGTAGCAGGCTACCCAATATCCCATACCTTTTACTGGATCTTTTACCCATCCACCTTTAACTGCTTTTTCTGCTGTTTCTATGACTGTATCTGGTAATGATTTCTCTAATCTACAAAGAATGACGTTCTTTTCTTCTTTGAGTTTTCTTCTTAATATACCTTCTGTAACAGGTAAAGTTGAATAAGCGTCGAGAGTTTTGATTCTAGAAAGGGTAGAAATACCGTAAAGAATATCAATCCATTTAGTTTTCTCGTGAATTTTTTGAACAAGAATACTATCTACAGCGTTGTAGAAAACGAATTTCTTGTAATCAGAAGCAGCAAGAGTTTTAAGTGAACCTTCGTAGTTTACTTTCTTAACCCCAAGAATACCATCAGAAACAAAATCAAGACTGCTGGCTTCCTTTACTTTGATAGTAGTGTTCCACTTATCATAAAGCTCCATATAGTCAACCACAAGTCTGTGTGCTGGTAATTCACAATAAGATATAATTTCTTTACCGTTTTTATTATTTCTTTTAAATGGTTGGCGAAGTAATCTTGTATTTGATGCTGATGACGGATCTACACCAATCTTTCTAGCTCTATTAGTAAGGAATACCCAATCGTATTCTGTAAAATTCCAACCAGTGATGACTGGCATTTTAGGTACATATTTCTCAAAGAAATTGAGTAACATTTCGTATTCATTTTTATATCTAATGAATTTGAAATCGTAGTCAGCGTTGAATTTAGCGAAGTAATTGTTTATATCTTCTTTAATAGATTTTTCTTGGTCTTGTGAAAGTGCGTCAACACCCATAACAAGTACTTTATTCTTTGTAACAATGGATATAGATTGTACAGCACTTTCGGCTAAGTGTGGTTGAGGTTTCTTATCAAGGATTTCGTTCTCGATATCAACGAAGAATATTTCTGGCTCAACGTATTTAAAAAGAATATCTTGTTCTTCTTGTGGGAGGTTATCAAGGTAGTCGTAGACACAATATCTATCTGGGTATCTTGTATATACAGATTTCACACTAAATCCGTCCCAAGTTACATATCTACCATCTTTATCTCTATCGTCTTCAGAACAGACAACATATTTAGACGGATTAGGCCAATCGTAATATTTCATTTTTATCCAACCACCATCGGATACATATGAAACCATAAGTTTTTTATTTTTAAATTCATAATCAACGATCATCCTAATTATCTTTTTTTAATTTATCTTTTAATATTTGTTCAATAAACTCTGATCTATTTATACCTAATTTTTCAATTTGTTGGTTTAATAATTTTTCAAGTTCTGGATTTATAGTAAAAGTTATAGATTTTTTCTTCTCTTCTTGTGGTAATTTATGTCTCATATTTAATAATATTTTTTGAAAAATTGTTATAAAATGATAACTTATGACTTTATTTATTTTATATATACAATTAAAAGAAAAATGTTTTATGAAAAGAGTTGAAAACAAAAAGGTGACTATATCCATATCTTTGAGTCCAGATATATTAAAATTATTAAATGATGTGACTTCTAATAGATCCAACTATTTAGATTGGGCATTATTAGAATATTTTAAAAGAAATGGAATTGATATATCAAAAATAAAATTATGATATTATGAGTAAAAAATTAACATTGGACGAATTTATAAGTAGATCAAATAAGGTGCACGATTTTAAATATGATTATTCAATAGTTGAATACATTAATTGTTTATCAAAAATAAAAATAATATGCAAAAAACATAAAATTTTTGAACAAACTCCAGCTAATCATTTATTTGGACAAGGTTGTCCTATTTGTGTTGGAAAAAATAAAAACAAAACAACTTTAGATATAATAAAAGAATTTAAAGATGTGTGTGGAAACACATATGATTATTCTTTAGTGATATATAAAAATTGTAGAACCAAAGTGAAAATCATATGTCCAGAACACGGAATATTTGAACAAACGCCGATTCTTCATTTAAATGGTTCTAAATGTCCAAAATGCGTAGGTGGAGTTAAACATTCATTAAATGACTTTATAGATAAATCCAAAAAATGTCATGGTGATAAATATGATTACTCGTTGGTTGAATATAAAAATGCCAGAACTAAAATAAAGATAATATGTCCTGAACATAAAATATTTGAACAAGTTCCTCAACATCACACTAATGGAGTCGGATGTCCTAGTTGTTGTGAATCTAAAGGAGAGAAATCTTTAGTTAAATTATTAGATGTTATGAAAATAGAATATGAACGAGAGAAAAGATTTAAAGATTGTAGATTTAAAAATTCATTACCTTTTGATTTTTATATACCATCATTGAATATTTGTATTGAATATGACGGTATGCAACATTTTAGAAAATGGGATAGAATAGGTGGAGATATAGCACTAGAAAAACAAATCATCAAAGATCAAATCAAAAACCAATATTGTAAAGACAATAATATTAAACTTATAAGGATAAGGTATGACGAAAGTATAGACCAAGATAAATTTGAAATTTTATTAAAATGAAAAAACCCAGATAGTAGCGAGCTTTCTGGGTTGTAAAAATAGCCGGAGATAACGATCCTAATAATCGTATATTATTTTGGTGGAAAATATTGAACCATCATTCTTCTGGCTTTATAATCACCGACACTAGGTTTGCAATTATGTCTATTATATAAATGTCCGATTTTAAAGTTTATATTATCACAAACTTCTTCGCCACATTCAGCACATTTGACTTTCTTATAAGGTTTTGGGAGCATATTTTCGTGCATACCATCTTCTGGTCCAATCTTTCTATTTGCAGACATTCCCATTCCAGCTTGATCCAACCAACCATTTTCATCAGGCTCACCTTTATATTCTGAACCGAAATTATTTTCATTCCACCAGTCTTCAAACTCTTTTTTCATTCTATCATCTGGTATATCGTCAGTTTTCCATCCTTCGTCTTCCGCCCATCTTTTACAAACTTCCACCCAAGCTTCCCATGCCTTGTTTTTTGCTTTTTCAATAGAAATCATCTCGTCGGCGGATTTTGGTTTCATGTATCTTTCTCTAAACTTTTTAGCTCTTTCAGTATCTGGTTCATCGAAACTATCGTTATAACTATTTCCTTTAAATCCTTTTATACTAAAGTTTCCAGATTCTTCTCCGCTCAAAGAACTATCGTGGTCGCTCCAAGGTTTTAGTTCTTCTTGAATATATTGATCTCTTTTCTTTAAATTATTCATAGCTTTCTATTTTAGTTTTTTTTCTTTCTGGAATTGGATTATCTTCTGTACCCCTAACGATTTTAACTTCGTCTTCTTCTTCCGTTTCTTCGAGATCTTCAGTTACAAGTTTTACTTGTTTTTGGTTGAAACTATCCCAATAATTAACCCAACTTTCATTTGGCATATCTCTTTTATTTCCTTTATTTGGAAGTCCTTCGGGATTATCTTCTGTGCCAAAACGAATTTTATTTGAGTTAAGTCCTCTTAACATACTCTTTGTATCAGGATTTTCTTCATCGGCGTCTTCTTCCTCATCAGTGCCTCTTTCTATTTCTTCTGGCTCTTCCTCATCTCCGTATTCTAGATCTTGCTCTTCAGCAACTTCTACTTCATCTGGATCTAGTTCTCTTTCTCTTTCGGGCTCATATTCGTCGTCAAAAGATTCATATATCTTCTGTTTAGTTGCCCAAGCTGGTGTACCTTCAAAACCTTGAACAGTAGAAGAACCTGGTTTATCATCTTTCTTCTGTGTGAGTTCTTTAAGAACTTCTTTTAAGGTATATTTTTTGATCTCACCAGTCATTCTATCAGTTATATAGATACTTTCGTTTTGAACGCTGTCGATGAAACCGTCTATTTTTTTCGTTAAAATATGTTTACCAATACGGAGGAAGTCCATAGTTGGAATAGCTCTATTTATGGTTTGTTTCAATGGAGCTTTAGGAAATAGATCGGTATCACCGCCTACACCTTTACCTTTATTTTCGACGCTTTCTTTTACGAAATTATTGAATCTTTTTATCATTTTGTTTTATTTATTTTTTTAAAATACTATATCTCTTTTATTTGCAATTTCAGCAAATTTTCTAGCAGTTTCTTTTAAAACGGAATTATAATCGCTCATTAGAGTGTCTATTATCTCAGTTCTTTTAATATCATATCCACCAAACCTATCATAAAGTTCATTGTATTCTTTCTCGTTTTGTTGATTAACATTTATAGCAACGTATGTATAATATTTACTATCAACTTGTAATCTAGTTCCGTCTTTTAACAAAATTTTTATTAATTTACTTTTACCTTTTACCTTCATAATATTATCTTCTGTGGCTAGATCAGCAATTTCTTTTAGATGTTTTATTTTATTTGTAAGAAATTTTTCCTGATCATCATAGATCTTTTGATATTCTTTAGTTCTAAATTCCCTAGCTTTACCTTTGTAATATTCTTTTTTATTCTTATTGAAGAATGGTTCGTTCGGATCTTTTCTTGCGCTCCTACTTTGACTTCTTTCAACATTTTCTTCACCTTGTTCTGTTTCCCAACCAGTGGCAACGTGAAAATTTCTATATTCTTCATATGTTTTTAAGTTATTAAATTTATCCATCTTAACAGGTTTATTTTTTTGTAATATCTTTGTTGCCTTATTTCATTCCAATCATATTTGGTTCTATTATCATCCCAAATTTCTTCACCGTAAGGATCTAACTCTGGAATCAACAACCTTTTCTTCTTCATCTACTTCTTTCTTTTGTATCCATTTATGTTTCTTCTTCCATTCTTCAAAAGAAAATTTACCTTCTTTTACGTAATCAGTTCCTTTATGTTTCTTTGGATCACCATCTTTGGTATATCCTAAACTATCTCTTGAGTCATCTTGCACAAATGTTTCGTAAGAATCTATATGCCTGTCAAGAGGATTATCCCAAAAGAACAAATTATTCATTTGATGTTTTTTTAAATCTTGCATTACTCTATCACCAATATCACCACCCATACTAGATTCATCTGGTCCAACTTTTATAACTTGAGATTTCTTAATTTCATCTCTTATTCTATGAAGTTGGTCCACAGTTGATTGTCTGGGCAGACTCTCAAAAACTTTATCATATTTATTAAATTTGGTTATCATGTTATTTTCTACTTGCTGCGCGTTTATCTGCGGCTGCGGCTTTTTTGGCTGCGGCTTTTTCTTTTTTATCGTCTTGTTCTTCTTCACCGTAAGGATCGCTAGAACTTACTTTATTATCTTTTTTTCCTTTTTTAAGCATCGCTGCTTTTTCTTTTTCTTGTTTAGCGTGTTGTTTCTTGTATTCTTCGTCTGGGGATAATTCTTTTTTAGCTCTTAAGAACCCTTCGTTTACAAACTTGTCGAATGATGTATTTATATTTTTACCCATTTTATTTTTAATTATTTTTTATTCATCTTTCATTTTTAAATAATTTTCAATCATATTAAAATCGTGTTCTACATCTTCAATCATATCTTTGATATTAGGCATTCCGTTTATAATTTTTTCTTGTATATCGTCTATACAATTGAATATTTCTTCGTCGTAATGATGTAAATCCGTCATAAAATCTTCAAGAGGTTCTGGTAATACTTTTTCGATAGCTTTACTAACGTGATTAATAGTATCACCGAGCATTTGTACGAGTACCTTTTGTTCCAAAAGAGCTTCCATGATTTTATCAATTTTATTTTCGTAGTTTATATCAACATTTTCATCTCTGATGATATGTGTCTCGAAAGTTTTATATGTTTTTAGTTTATTCATCTTTTTTCTTTCTAACTGCTCTTGGTTTTACTGCCCTTTTTACAGGTTCTGGTTTTTCTGGAAAAGGTTCTTTAGACATATATTTTTCAGGCATTCCCTGTATATTTACACCAGCCACCTTACTTGATGGGTCGTGTAGATCGTACGTATCTTCTTCACCTTTTTGTACTACTGTACATTTTTTACCATTATATTTGATGGCGTGTCCCTTTATTCCTCCTATATAAACGACGTCGCCTTTTTTAAATTTATCCTTACTTTCTTCCTTCTTTGGCTCCTCTTTTTTAGGTTCCACTTTTGGTTTATTTTGTTCGGCAAAAGATTTGATCTTTCTCTCTAAATCACTCATTGGCTTTTTAGATTCACCTAATTTTTTAGGTTTTCTTTCTAGTTGATCTTCATCTTCTTTTATATCATCAACGAATTGATCTTTAGAATCGTCGTCTTCTAGTTTACCTTTTTTTTTAGGTTGCATTATTTCGACATAATCATCGTCATCGTCGTCTTCATCTTCGTCTTCTTCTTCGTCGTATTCTGGTTTAAATCCAGTGCCATCACAGGCGTCACATACTTCACCATTTTTATTTTCACCTGTTCCTTCACATTTAGGACAAATATGTTCGTCACCATTTCCTATATCATCGTCATCGTCGTCATCATCATCGTCATCACCAAGTCCTTTAAGTATATCGTCCATATTATCTTCTGTATATTGATCTATGTTTCTTAACACCATAACAATTTCATCTAATTCAGTTAGAGTATTAGAATTATCTAATAGATCTAATAAATCATCAACTAATCCTCCCAACATTTTGTCTTTTTCTGATAGAGAGTTGGCAAAAGCGTCTACGTTTGGTGGTATTTGTTTTTCAATCATCTCATATACGTGTTCTGCAGTATCTTGAAGTAACATAAAATACTCTTTTGTTTTAAGTATATTAGCCACTACTTCTTTTATTTTATTATTAATTACTTCATCAGAAACTTTATCAGTTTTAGGAGTGGCTTTAATTTCTCCACTTTCATAATTTTCGAACGTTTTTAATTTCTTGAATATTTTCATGCACTTATATATTATTTTAAAAATATGATTTTTTATGAAATAACAAATATTCTTCTTCCCGTTGAGGGTTCTGTCGCAGTATTTACTGATGATAAAAACTCTATTGTTTTTAATCTTGATGCCATTTAATTTATTGTTTTTCTGTAAGCGTCTAATTTATCAAGAGCCTGTTGGGCAACAGTTCTACTTTCAAAACTTAATATTAGATCATTTTTATTAGTAATCTTAATAACTAAACAATTATTCTTAACGAAATAATGTGATATATCGGTAGTCAAACTATCAATATAGTTATTATTTTTATCCCATATAATCAATCTTTTATTACCGTTTATCGGAACAGAAACAAAATTGTCTAGCTTGTATTCATATGTCATTATTAAATAATTATTTTTTAACAATTTTTTAAATTGAGTTTAATCTATTTTGTAAATTAGTTTTATCTGTTCCATTTACCATCGATGTTACATAATCTTGTGCTATCTCTTTATCACCGGTTGAAATTGTAGATTCAGCTTTTTCAACTTTTTCCGTCGCTATTCTTAATAATCTAGATGACATTGATAATCCACCAATCCAATTTAAATTAATTAAAGCTGTATTTGTTCCATATGATTTATTTAACGAACATCCTTCGCCCCCTTCTATAATAATATCAGATATAGAAGTATTACCGGAAATAATCAACGATAGGGAATAATTTCTCATATCATCTGGTAATGTATTTCCAGTATTTGTATTAAGATAAGAGAATGTTAAATCTAATGTATTACCATTTAATTCTTGTGTAATGACTGTTGTATCTCTCGTCGTTAAATATTCATAAACATCTTGATCACACGCCATCCAGCAAGTATCATTACCATCTGAACCATAATTATCTTCTATATAATCCATAGCTGTTTTAAAATCAGAAAATGAACCAAAACCACCACCAGCGCCGCTTACTGAATGACAAAGATTTGAATTCCATGTATGATAAGTTGTCCCTGTAGCTTTTATTAAACTATTTATAGAATCTATAACAGTAGCTGAACTAGTAGCACTAGTACGAATCATACCGAATTGATTTACCGGCCATTTATCATAACCTATTCTTCTCTCACCAGATAATAAATCTTGGTCTACTCTACCAGCTGGTATATCAACACCGTTTCCTGAACCAAAATAAGTTTGCCAATTTTGTTGATTCATATATTCATAATATTTAGTTGAACCTGTTATAGCCCAAACTAATGGTATATATTGAGTGTCACCTTGTGGTTGTGTAAAAACTTTCGTTGTCGCCCCTGATGTTTGTCTATAAATATAAGAACGATTTCTCTCAACATCATAATTAGTAATACTAGCATCAAAAGCGTGGTTATTTATCGCCCATCCAGCATTATAAACTTCTTTAAGTTGATTCCATAAAATATAAACAGAACCAGCGTCTGGTTGAGAATGATAATCTACTGTGTGTGTATTATTTGTTGTATAAATAGCAAGTCCAACATTAAATTTTACTTTGTTACCACAACCATCAGTATATGTTTTTCCAGAACTAACAGTACCATCACCAGCTGTCCCACCATTTAAATATTTAAATCCATATGTATAAGCATCCAATAAACCATCATCCCAAACATACGAAAAAGCAAATCTTTTATTATATTTTAAAGGGGCTTTAGTGATACCTATATTTGATGGCGGAGAACTAAATACAATACTTACTTTTTGAATTGATGTCACTGATGCAAATTTATTCAGATACATTTTTCCGTTATTAAGAATTATTTTATTATTATTTAATATCGTTTTATATCCCATGTTTATCCATTTTCATTTATTTCCAACACAGCAAAGGCACCAAAATATTCTGACCAAATTTTAACTCTAATTTTACCAGTTGTTGATGATTGAATTGTTGATATTACAGATGTTGTTGTTGTGTTATTATTGATATTGTTATCAACATAAATCCCATCCTTAGATGTTCCACCCGTGATAGTATATCTTGTGACAGTGTTCCAATTTTCCCTCGAACCAAAAAATGTAAAATCGTATGTTTTTCCAGTATTTAATCCACTTAATTCAATTGTCGCTATCGGAGTAGTTCCATCTACATACCACACACCATTCCATTGCATACATATATCAGGGTACACTCCAGTATTATTACCAGTCGTTTTTCCATTATTATAACCATAAGTAAACCCTGTTAATAATGTTATAATATAATTAGAAGATGTATTGTCACTATATCTTAATGGTAATGGTGAAGCTATCCAAGGAGCGGTTGATAAAGTAAATCCACTCCAATGATTCCAAGTTTTTATTAATGTTTCTCCACCAAATGTCCAAGTTGAAGCTGAATATGGCGCATAGTTTGTAGTTGCAGCATTTATATCAACATAAATTCTATTCACAAGAACTGGTTCTACATATTCTAATAACAAATTATTATTATTTAAAAATACTCCATCACTATTATAATATATTTTATACATATTAATATTTATTTTTAAAAACTTCTTACAGCTCTACAACCATTACTATATATCTTTTCCATCGCTGCACCTTGTACTCCATCATACCAATATCCATTACTATATGTTATACAAGCAGCTGTAGTGGTCCCAATTTCAGTGCTTGACCAATAATAAGTGTAACTCCATGAACTAAAATATGATTTTTGAGCTATTAGTTGTGTCAATTCGTCATGACTCGGTAAATACCAATCATTATAACCACCATAAGAATAATCATTACATAGTTTTGCTGGTATCCAATCTGTAGCACAACCATTTACGATAGTTGTTGTATTTAATTGACCTGTTCCTATTGTCCATCCTCTAGCATTTGCGCCCATAGCAGTGCCCGAACATCCCCAAGGTTGGCCGCCAGCATCAGCTACCGCTCCAACTAATCCATGTAATCCTCCATTGGTAATATAAAAAACTATACCACCAAGAGCTGATTGACCTATTGTATAAGTTGTTCCAGTATCACCGCCACTTGAAGTTGTTCCTCCTTCGTCTATAAGAATGAATAATCTTCTACTCATTTTTAAGTTACTGTATTTTTTAAAGACCCACTTAATATCGAAGCACTGCTTGTTATTGTTCTAACATAAAGTGTGACTTCATTTCCTATAGCAACAACATTACCCGATGTAGCCACACTTGTTATTTTAGTGGTTGTTCCACTTAAATTACTTAATCCTGTAACTCCAGTTAATTGATATTGAATATCAAAAACTACTGTACCTGTATTTGCTTTATATGTCAATCCAGATATGGTATAAGCATACGGTGCTGATATATCTAATGTATATGTATTACCTGTTGCTAAATTTCTTATTTCAAATCCTATGACATCTGGTATTAAAGTAGTAGATACTAATTTTCCAGTTGTATCAGCTATTACATTTTTATAATTTGTTGTTGAACCAGAATAATTAGTAGTTAAACCAGATACAACTATATTTGGTGTATAAAGGATATTATTATTATATGTTAAATTGGTATCTGTAACACCAGTTGGTGTTATACCAGAACTACCATTTATTCCAGATGTACCTGATGTCCCAATTACACCAGCTGCACCAGATGTACCTGATGTACCAACAACACCAGCTGCACCAGATGTACCTGATGTGCCTGATAACCCAGAACTACCACCTCCACCCGAAGGACCATCCGCTCCACTGCTCCCTGATGTGCCTGATAACCCAGAACTACCACCTCCACCCGAAGGACCAGCAGGACCTTGTGCACCTGACGTTCCAGATGATCCACTGGTTCCTGATGACCCTGATGTACCAGATAACCCAGAACTACCACCTCCACCTGACGGACCAGCAGGACCTTGTGCACCTGACGTTCCAGATGTACCAGATGATCCAGATTTTCCAGATGATCCAGATGTACCTGAACCCCCACTAGTCCCACCGCTTAAAATGATATTATCTATTCCTTCTAAATGACCTTTAAGTGTCGAACTTGTTTTAGTATAATGGATTGGGTTAAAAGCAACTGTGGCATTATCTATATCATCGTTAGGTGTTATATTATTCCAAGTGTTTCCAGAGTAAACTAATAAATCACCAGATGTTAAATTTGTTAACAAGACGTCTGTTAATCCAGATAAACTCAAACTAGCCACTCCGTCTTTACCGGAACTACCACTAGTGCTTGTATTACCAGATGTTCCAGAAGTTCCTGTTACTCCGCTGGATCCAGACGTGCCTGATGTACCACTAGATCCATTTTTCCCACTGGTTCCACTAGATCCTGTTGTACCTGATGTTCCACTAGTTCCATTAATCCCTGATGTTCCACTAGTTCCATTAATCCCTGATGTTCCACTGGTTCCACTAGATCCTGTTGTACCTGATGTTCCACTAGTTCCATTAATCCCTGATGTTCCACTGGTTCCACTAGATCCTGTTGTACCTGATGTTCCACTGGTTCCACTAGATCCTGTTGTACCTGAT
>Ga0268283_1000645_pt1 | contig 20678 bp, 23 predicted proteins | sample saktaG_13_FD_190140 | JGI IMG/M metagenome (GOLD analysis project Ga0268283, IMG submission 190140) | Saline water microbial communities from Sakinaw Lake, British Columbia, Canada - sak_2013_06_06_36m | ecosystem: Environmental > Aquatic > Non-marine Saline and Alkaline > Saline ... | reverse complement strand
ATGAGAATACCGCGCAATATCTTTCCGCCGATACGCTGAAGTTCTGCCCGGTCGGTAATTAATTTAACAATCTCTAAAGCTTCTTGTTTGGCTTCGTCCATTCCGATTACATCCGCCCAGGTGATACCGATAGTTTCTCCGGCAATAGATTTTTTCTTGGACTGGCTGAATTTTTGTCCGCCTTTAGATTGCACCCAGTTGATCATGTAAACAAAAACAAATGTTTGAATTAGTCCGATGACTAAATACATAAAAATGGATAATGGGGCGCTGGCTAACTGGGACTGTCTAAGGTAGGATTCAGATTCGTTCCAGGCTTTGAGGCCCTTGACGATGATCATAGTCAGAATAATTAAGGCTGTGGTAACTACCGAGATGACCGTTATCCTGACCCAATAAAGGCTGATATAAAATTTAACTTTTTTCCAATTGATTTTCATAATTTCCCCTTATTTTTAATACTTTGAAAATAACATATCCGGAACTTTAAGTCAAACCTTTTCTTCCTTGACTTAGGTTTTTTTATGTGTATAATTATGGGGTTATTTAAAAATATAGAAGAGGAGAGTTTAAAATGGCTAAAATTAAACGAGTTTTTGCACGGGAAATTCTAGATTCACGCGGAAATCCGACAATTGAGGTGGATTGTCTATTGAGCAATGGTATTTTAGGTCGAGCGGCTGTTCCTTCGGGGGCTTCTACCGGAGATAAAGAAGCGCTAGAGTTAAGGGATAACGACCCGGCGAGATATTTAGGTAAAGGGGTTTTAAAAGCGGTCGCAAATGTTAATACCACAATCAACTCCGCCATCAAAGGGCAGTTAGCGGATTTTGTTAAAATTGATAAACTTTTAATTAAGCTCGACGGCACAGAGTTTAAATCTAATTTAGGAGCCAATGCTATTCTGGGTGTATCGATGGCGGTAGCTAAAGCCGCGGCTTTGACTAAGAAACAATCGTTGTATAGGTTCTTAGGAGGCGAGAAAGCAAAAATCCTGCCCATTCCTTTGATGAATATTTTAAATGGCGGCATGCATGCCGATAATAATTTAGACATTCAGGAGTTTATGATTATGCCCAGCGGCGCGTCGAGTTTTTCCGAAGCCCTGCGCATGGCCACAGAAGTTTTTCATAAGTTAAAGTCAATCCTTAAATCTAAAAAACTTTCCACAAGCGTTGGCGATGAAGGTGGTTTTGCGCCTAGCCTTAACTCTAATGAAGAGGCTTTAACCTTGATTGTTGAGGCGATTAAAGCCGCCGGATATATTCCGGGTAAAGATATCTCTTTGGCTCTGGACTGTGCGGCGAGTTCTTTCTGTAAAGACGGGAAATATACCTTTGAAGGCGCGCAAAAAACCTCCGCGGATTTAATTTCGATTTATGAAGGGTGGCTTTTGAAATATCCTATTTTATCGATTGAAGACGGCCTATCGGAGCATGATTGGAGTGGTTGGCAAGCGATGACTAAAAAACTTGGCGATAAAGTGCAGCTAGTCGGAGACGATATTTTTGTGACCAACCCGGAGATATTTAAAAAAGGGATTGCGCAAAATTTAGGCAATGCTATACTAATTAAAGTTAATCAGATTGGCTCGTTATCCGAGACATTGGAAGCGATTGCAATTGCTAAGAAAAATAAATATAATGCGATAATTTCGCATCGTTCCGGGGAAACTGAGGATACTACGATTGCGCATTTGGCGGTAGCCACCGGGGTAGGGCAAATTAAAACCGGTTCTTTATCGCGCACCGATCGGATTTGTAAATATAATGAGTTGCTCAGAATTCAAGAGGAGCTCGGTAAGAAGGCAGTTTATGCGGGGACAACTTGGAAGAGATAAATGCTCTCCACGTTAAGAAAGTCGCTTTGGCTGTTTAGTTTTGCAGTTTTACTTTTGGTTTTGTTTTTGCCGGGCTATACTAAGCTGCAGGAATCAAGATTAAAGAATCGTCAGTTAGAAGATAAATTTCGCAAGATTGCGATTGAGAATTCATTGCTTCAGGAAGAGCTTAAGCGCCTTGAGAATGATCCGTTTTATCAGGAAAAGATCGCTCGGGATAAGATGGGGGTAGTCAGGAAAGGTGAAATTCCCGTTAAGATTTTTTCCACTAAGAAGCAAGAGAATCGGCTCTGGTAAATAGATAAATAAATTCTTTGTTTGTATCAATAAGTGGTATAATACATTTGTTCTTTAAAAAGTTTCGCGGGGTGGAGCAGCCTGGTAGCTCGCAAGGCTCAAATGGATACAAAACTCAAAGCAGACATTGCAGAATCAGCTGTAACAACTGAGCTTCTTAAAAGGAGCTTTAGGGTGTTGCAACCTGTCGGAGATCGGCTAGCCTACGATTTAGGAGTAGATCTTCAAGGCAGGTTGTTGCGCATACAGGTGAAAAGCGCTTGGTTTAACGCCAAAGATAATTGTTATGTTGTTGATGGGCGGAGAACCAAGACAAATCGACGGCGCATGTTAAGAAAGTATTATTGCGTTGAAGATTTTGATTTTGCGATTATTTATCTTGCTGATTTAAAAGTGTTTTATGTTATGCCTGTAACAGTTTTTTCTAGCTATGGTAGCACGATAACACTAATAGAAGAAACTAAGAGGCAACGTAAGCCTAAGTCAGCAGAGTATAGAGAGCGTTGGGATTTGTTATCCGATGGGCTCTTCAGTCGGTAACGGTTGAAGGATAACCTGTCAAATTCGGTGAAGCCTTAATTTGCAAAGGTAATACCGAGCCAAGTTCACCAAAATTTGTGGTGAGAAGGTGTAGAGACTAAACGGCAGGGATCCGCAATATGTTTTGGCGGATCAAGATATAGTCCAGACTACGAATCTACTATTTGTGGAGCAGCGCAAGCTGAAGTAGTAAGCATAACCTTGAGGTCGTCCGTTCAAATCGGGCCCCCGCAATAAACTAAGAGACCCGCTATAAAAGGCGGGTTTTTTTGTTACTGTTTTTTGAGGGAAGTGCTATAATCTAGGAAGCAATGAGCAAGAAAAGTTTTAATATAAACATAAATAAGGATTAATTTTGACTTTTTAGGGAAATTAAAGAAAGCCATTGGTAGAGAAAAGTAGTTATTGTTTTTTAAGTAAAAGAGTAATTTAAACAACCTATAAACAGAAAGAATGCGGCCTTATTGCTTTGATTATATTAAGCTAAAATGTTAAAATAAAGCAATACTGAAGGAGGATATATATGATAAAAAGTTTCTTTATTCTTAATTTTTTTCTTATGTTGTGCTCGTTGTATGTCTGGGCGCTCGCACAGTTTATTGTATCGTTAAAGATTTATAAGCACAACAAGGGTTTAAATAAACAAGGAGTTTCTTTCCCCAAGATTGGTATTGTAGAATTAATAGGGAATTTATTATATTTATTGTTTTGTGGCGCGATATCCCATGCGATGCTTCTGTTCTTAAACCGCACAATAGGATATATTATGTTACTTTATCCAATATTTTTAATTGTAATTGCCTCAAGCGTTCCATTGGAAGAGGTAGAAAGCTTAAAGAGAATATGGCGTCTATCCTTTCTAGCCTCTTTATATAATACCTCCATCAGGAATAAGGCAAAAGAAAGACTTCTTTTTCGATGGCCCAGATTAATATTCTACATTTCTTCCGGGATAATTGTCGTAGCGGGAGTAGTGTTAATTATTTATAATAAATTCTTAAGACCTTCTTCTTAACGGCGAGTCCTACATGTTATTAAAAAATAATCAAAAAAAGATGGTGGGAAAAAAACTTATTTTGTGTGCATATTTGCGGCGCTGTTTGTCTTTTCCGCCAACTTACCTGCAAAAGCAGAGGATAGTAATGCAGGTAGTGATTTGGGCAGGCTGGTTAACAAGTTTTTTAATGAGATGAATAGTGTAAACCAAAAGAGTTAAAATTTATAAACGAGGTTTTTGTTAGTTAAAGTCAAAAATAGTGGTATAATTTCAATATGATTGAGAGAAGAAAATTTATTCGAATTCCGAATTTATCGGGTGTGAAGTATGAAGTTTCTAGCAGCCCTAAGTCTTATTCTTCCGTAATGCGCAATATAAGCCCAGAGGGGGCGTGTTTTTTGGCGCATGATTTTATCTCCAAGGGGAGCGTAGTTAAATTAAATTTTTTTTATGATAAATATTGTTATGGAGGTTTTGCAAAAGTGGCTTGGATTAAGCAAAGAGCTGATCATGAATATGTAGTGGGTGTTAAATTTACCGATAAACCTAATCTGCCTGAGAACCTCATCGGATTGGCAGAAATTAAGCGGTTAAAAGCAAAGATGTAGACACTTTCCAACACAATCGAGGGACAGTTTCCCGATTAGAATGGAAAGTGTTTGTGGAGATTACTTATGGAAGAGAAACGTAAATCAATCAGAATAAAGAGATCGCTGATCTTCAGGGCTAAAGATATTGCCGGGGTATCGCGAGTTTATTCAATTAGCAATTTGAATCAAGAAGGAATTTGTTTTATTAGTCCGGACGCGTTTCCGGAAGGTGAGTCTATTGAAGTATCTTTAAAGTTGCCCACCCGTCCGAATGAATGGCACCAATGCCGGTGTAAAGTTTTAGAATCAAAGGATATTACAAAATTTCCCGGTGCATTTGTGAGTGGTTGGCGCACTCGTGTAAAGTTTGAATCGGTTGCTGAATCGACCGCCGTATTTCTTAAGGAATATTGCGATCTTGCGGTTAAGCAAAATCAAAAATTGGAGCGCACGTTTCAAGAGCTTTTGGGCGCGTGGGAAAAAGAAAAAGAGAAAAGAACAAATATCCGGATTCACAAGTCAATCGTTGCTATGTATAAATCAGTGGGCGAGACCGATTCTTCCGATTGGGATATTACAACCATTAGAAATATTAGCACGGGCGGAGTTATTTTTACGGCAAAAATAGGGTATAGAAATTTTGCACATTTAGAGCTGTTGTTAAAGATTCCTCTGGAGCCGTTTAATTGGGTTACTTTTAGCGGTAAGGTGGTGGAATCCAAACGGCTTAAGAATCTTGAAGATTTTGAGATTGGTGGCACTTATCTTACCCGGTTAGAATTTTTTTCTGTTCCGGTTGAAAATAGAGAACTATTAGAGAGATATATTGATTGGTTTGCCGGTCAGTTAAATAAACCTGTAAATCCGGGCTTTATGTAATTAGAAAAGACTTGTAAAAATGCAGTTAAATGCTAGAATTTAACCATGATAAAGGAAAGAAGAGAGATTCCGCGATTTTTGGTTGAGCTATATGTAAGCAAGATTAATGATCAGCAGCGCTCGGGCGAGATTAAAGATTTCTCTCGTAAAGGGATGAGGGTAATCTTGGAAATTCCTGATGTTGATGAGAAAGATCAGATACAGATTGGTATTCAGCGGCCCGATTACAATGAAGTTGTTCCCACTGCGTCTTCTGTAGCCTGGAAAAAATGTTCTTCAGGGAAATGTGAAGTAGGGTTAAGATTTAAGAACTTTCCAGCTCAAGCTAAGGCTTCTTTTCTGGATTATGGTTATAAAAAATGGTTAAAAAGTAAACTTTGTCGCAAATAATTTTATTAATAAATTTGATGTAGTTCTAACCCCGCCGGAATTAATCCGGTGGGTTTTTTTAAGGAGGGAAGTTATGGCGATTGTAAACTATTCATTTCAAAAAAACCTTAAAGAACAAGCCCGGAAAAAGAAACAGGAAGAGAAGAGATTATTAAGGCTGAATAAAAAGATGGCAAAGTTAAAAGAAAACTCAGAGCCGGTGGTTAACCAGGTCGAACTCTGAAATTTTTGTTTTGCTACCCGCCAGTAAGTTTATAATTTAAATTTTATGGAAAATAATCTATATAATTTTATTGATGACGCAGGTAGTTTTAAATCACTCTCTGCGCATAAGATAAAAAGTTTGTATCTGCCGCTTTGTAACCAGCTTTTGATGTCTTCGGTAACTGCCAATCTGCAGGGAGATATAAAAACCGGTCAAGAGAGTTTTTTGCTGGAGCCGGTTAGCCGCGCGAGTTTATCTACTTCTAGAGTTTCTAGAAATTTCTGGATTTACATAAATAAAGATAATATTTGGTCGGCGGCGGGGGTTTCTAAAGATCTTAAGCAGATGCGCCAGGATGAATTTATGCTGGAGGCCGGGCAGCTTTGGCAGCGAGTTAGCCGCAAAAATAATCAGCTGGGGTTAAGCTCTGAGATTTTATCCTTCATTCCGGTTGGAAATGAGGCTGTGGAGATTATGCAGGTAGAGATTGCCAACATCAGCAAAAAGAAAATCAGCTTCATTCCTTATGTCGCTATACCGCTATATGCCCGCAGCGCTGATAATTTACGTGATCATCGTCAAGTGAGCTCTCTGTTAACCCGGATCAAAGTGGATAAATATGGAGTTAAGATTAAGCCAACACTTGTTTTTGATGAATCCGGACATCGGCCAAATAATACGGTTTATTATGTCGCCTCTTGCGATAATAAAGGAAGGGCTCCGCAGTATATTTATCCGACACAGGAGATGTTTTGCGGGGAGTCCGGTGATTTAGAGTCTCCGGAGGCTGTTTTTGAAAATAAGCTTCCCCGGAAAATAAGCGTTCAAGGCAAGGAGCCGATGGGGGCAATGCGTTTTGCTAAAATTATTCTGTCGCCGCAGGCGCGGGTAACTTATACCATTATTATGGGCATCACTCAGAGGGATTGTAATTTAAGCGCCTTGATTGGTAAGTTTAATCATCATTTAAAAGTAAATAAGCATTTCCAAGAAACCCGGAAGTATTGGCAGGGGCAATCTAGCTTAGTTGAGGTGGCTAGCGGCAACAAGCATTTTGATAATTGGCTGCGTTGGGTGAGTATTCAGCCGCTACTTAGAAAAATATTCGGCTGTTCGTTTTTACCGGATTTTGATTATGGTAAAGGCGGCCGGGGGTGGCGTGATCTTTGGCAGGACTGTTTGGGGCTTATTTTGAATAATCCGCAATCAGTGCGACAACTTTTAATTGATAATTTTTGCGGGGTTAAAATTGACGGATCAAATGCCACAATTATTGGTAAGAAGTCCGGAGAGTTTATTGCGGATCGTAATAATATCAGCCGTGTATGGACGGATCACGGGATTTGGCCGTTAATTACACTAGATTTATATATTAATGAAACTGCGGATTTAGGAATTTTATTTGCGCCGGCTACTTATTTTAAAAATCATCAAATCAATCGCGCCCGGGATATCGATTGCTCTTGGAGCAAGGCGTCGGGCAATCAATTGAAAACAAAAGCCGGAAAGATTTATTCCGGCACAGTGCTTGAGCATCTGCTTGTGCAGAATCTGGTGCAATTTTATAATGTGGGCGCCCATAATCATTTGCGCTTAGAAGGCGCAGATTGGAATGATGGACTGGATATGGCCAAAGAGCATGGGGAGAGCGTAGCTTTTTCTGCGATGTATGCTCAAAATTTACTTACTTTATCGCAATTATTGCTTAAAGCGGGTATTAAAGAAGTGGAATTGGCGCAAGAATTAAAAGTTTTGCTTGTTGATTTTGATTATTCCAATATTGCGCATAAACACAAGATTCTAAAACAGTATTTTGCTAAAACTAGAAAACATCTTTCAGGTAAAAAAATCCGTTTAAATGTTTTAACATTAAGTGATTCGTTAAAGAAAAAGTCTCTTTGGATGAAGAAGCATATTCAAAAAAAGGAATGGTTAAAAGAAGGGTTTTTTAACGGGTATTATGATAATTGCCGGCAGAGAGTTGACGGGGTAAAAAGAAATTTAGTACAGATGAATTTAGCCTCCCAAGTATTTCCAATGATGAGCCAGGTTGCCAATTCCGCGCAAATTAACAAGATCATCGCGAATGTTGACCGTTATTTATATAATCGATCTATCGGAGGTATCCATTTAAATACTGATTTTAAGCAGGAGCAGCATGATCTGGGCCGGGCGTTTTCTTTTGTTTATGGTGATAAAGAAAACGGGGCAGTTTTTAGTCATATGGTGGTGATGTTCGCTTATGCTTTATATAAGCAGGGTTATGCCGATGCGGGTTGGAAAGCTTTGAACTCACTTTATAAGATGGCGACCAACACAGCATTGAGCAAGATTTATCCCGGATTGCCGGAATATTTTAATCTCCAGGGGCAAGGAATGTATGCTTATCTTACCGGATCTGCGAGCTGGTTTATGCTAACCCTGCTTACTCAATCATTCGGGGTTAGGGGACAAGACGGGGATTTATTGATCGAGCCTAAATTTTCTGGTGAGCAATTTAAATCCGTAAGCAAGTTAAGCGTTGCGCGAGTTTTTGCTGACCGGAGAATAAAAATAATATTCTTTAATCCGCAACGCCTGGAGCACGGTAAATATCGTATTCAGCGCTTAATCCTAAATGCAGAGCAGATTCCGGTGGAAGAGAGCGCCCAGGTGGTTGTCTCCAGGGAAGTTATTCTTAATCTGCCAAAAAATAAACTTAATGTAATTCAAATATATTTAGGGTAGCATTAGTTTTCTGTCTTTTGCTTCGGCACGAAGATTTTCGCCGTGTGCTGCGGTTTACGTCTCGTTACGGCGCGGCTCCTTACGTTAAATAGACACCGCCTTCACTCGACGTAATTCCTTGCACACAATTGGCGAAAATCTTCTAATTGTGCCTACAGCAAAAGACAGAAAACTTATAAGTATAGTTTTTTTGACTTTTTTGCTTTACAATATAGATTAATTTGGCTATAATGAATTTTCTGATTATTCTATTTAAAGAGGAAAATTGATGAAAGATAAAGTTTTAAAATTAGGGTTACCTAAAGGCAGCCTCCAGGAGTCTACCTTTAAAATGCTTAAAAAAGCGGGATTTAATGTCAATTTATCCAGTTCGCGTTCTTATATTCCTTCGATTGATGATCCTCAGATTGAGTTGGTGCTTTTGCGGGCGCAGGAGATGTCGCGCTATGTTCAGGACGGGGCATTAGATTGCGGAATCACCGGTAATGATTGGATTCTGGAGAATAAATCGGATGTGGTGAGAATCACAGATTTAACTTATTCTAAGCAGAGCTTAAATAAAGTGAGATGGGTTTTAGCTGTGCCGCAAGATTCCGGGATGAAAAAGGTCAAAGATTTAAACGGCAAACGTGTGGCTACAGAGTTAATTAACGTCACCAAAGATTATTTTCTAAAAAATAAAGTTAAAGTTGAGGTAGAGTTTAGCTGGGGAGCAACCGAGGTTAAAGTGAGCGCAGGACTGGTTGATGCGATTGTCGAGCTTACTGAAACCGGAAGCTCCTTAAGGGCAAATAAATTAGTTGAGATTGCCACTCTTTGTGAGTCGATAACTCAGTTTATCGCCAATAAAAGCGCTTATCGCGATGGTTGGAAGAGAGCGAAGATGGAGCAGATTGTTCTGCTTTTAAAAGGGGCGATTGCCGCGGAAGAGAAAGTCGGTTTAAAAATGAATGTGAAAAAAGAGAATCTTAAAGCGGTTATTGCCAAGCTGCCGGCGCTAAAGAATCCCACAATCTCTGGCTTAAGCGATGATGGCTGGTTTGCGATTGAAACAATTATAGATGAGAAGGTAGTGAGAGTGCTGATTCCGGCGTTAAAAGCGGCCGGCGCCTGCGGAATTATTGAATATCCGTTGAATAAAGTTATTTATTAAATAAATAAAGAAAGAGGTAGTTATGCCTTGCGGAAAGAAAAGAAAAAGACAGAAAATTAAAACCCATAAACGGAAGAAATTACGCCGTCGTTTGCGCCACTTGAAGAAAAGAGCCTGGGGTGGCAAGGGTTAAGTTTTAGAACTGTGTAATATATTTTGCCTTACATCGGCCTGGACTGTTTTGCCTGCAAAGGCCTTGGATAATATTACGAGAGTAAATATTAAGCTAAAAATAATGTCGCTTAAACTTATCAATCATGGTCAGTAAGCAATTAACCATTCCAGAGCTAGAGACTCAGGCTCGCCAGGTCCGAAGGTCAATCATCCAAATGTTAGCGCAGGCCGGTTCCGGTCACCCAGGCGGAAGCCTTTCTGCTGCGGATCTGGTTACGGCATTATATGCTAATGTTTTGCGTTTTAATCCTGCCGATCCGCAATGGCCGGATAGAGACCGTTTCCATATGTCTAAAGGTCACGCCTGTCCGCTTTGGTATGCGGTATTGGCCCAGTCCGGTTATTTTGAAAAAGAAAAATTATTAACTTTGCGCAAATTCGGTTCGATTTTGCAAGGGCATCCGGATCGTAAAACTCCGGGCGTGGAATCAGCCTCCGGTTCCCTGGGTCAAGGGCTTTCTATTGCTTTAGGGATGAGCCTGGCAGCCAGAGTCGATAAAAAAGATTACCGGGTTTATTGTTTATTAGGTGATGGAGAGGTGCAGGAAGGAAGTGTCTGGGAAGCGGCAATGGCTTGCGCGCATTTTTCCTGCAGTAACCTTTGCGCTATTTTAGATTTTAATGGCTGTCAGATCGACGGAAGATGCGAGGATATCATGGGACTCGAGCCTCTGGCGGCTAAATGGCAGGCTTTTGGTTGGCAGGTTATCCAGATTAACGGCCATAGCATGCAGGAGATTTTAGACGCGTATGCATTGGCTAAAACGATTAAAAATAAGCCGACAATTATTATCGCCCGCACGGTAAAAGGTAAGGGCGTGTCTTTTATGGAGGGGGTTGTGGGTTTTCATGGTCGAGCCCCGACACAAGAAGAGGCGCAGCGGGCCTTAAAGGAATTATCCTGATGGGCGAACAGCTTTATCAAAGAGATGTTTATGGAGAGACCTTAGTAAAATTAGGGTCATTGGATAAGAATATCGTGGTTTTAGACGCGGATCTTTCCAGCTCCACGCGCACTAATCTTTTTGCTAAAGAGTTTCCGGATAGGTTTTTTAATTTTGGTGTTGCCGAGCAGAATATGATGGCTGCCGCCGCTGGTTTTGCCAGCTGCGGTAAGACGGTTTTTCTTTCTACCTTTGCAGTGTTTGCTGCCGGTCGCGCCTGGGATCAGGTGAGGGTCTCAATTAGTTATAATAATTTTAATGTTAAAATTGTAGCCACGCATGCCGGCATTACCGTCGGTCCGGATGGAGCCAGCCACCAGGCCCTTGAGGATATTGCTTTAATGCGCGCTTTGCCGAATATGAATATTATTGTTCCCGGCGATGGGCCCCAGACAAAAGAGGCGATTATGGCGGCAGCGCATAATCCCGGGCCATTTTATATCCGCTTAGGCAGGTCTAAAGTTCCCACCATTGAATATAAAGGTGAGTTTGAGTTCGGCCGGGCTCAACTTTTAGTTTCCGGAGATGACGCTACGATTGTGGCCTGCGGAATGATGGTAGTGCAAGCGCTGGAAGCTGTAAAAAAATTAGCGGCTAAAGGCGTTAAAGCGCGTTTGATTAATCTGCATACAATTCGGCCGATTGATCGGGAAATTATTCTTAAAGCTGCGCGGGAAACTAAATTAATTGTTGCTTGCGAAGAGCATAATATTTTCGGTGGCCTGGCTTCGAGTATCGATGAAGTGGTGGCTGAAAATTTTCCGGTTAAAGTGATCCGTGTCGGCGTGCATAACCGTTTTGGCCAGTCCGGAGAACCGGATGAGCTTCTCAAAGAGTATAATTTAACTAGCCTGGATATTGAAAACGCAGTTTTATCTCAAATCTCCTTAAAATAAAGAATAAGTTTATGAAACGCTCATTCCCGTCATTGGCAGTTAGGTCTTTTGCCAAAATTAATCTTTATCTGCAAGTTTTAAATAAGCGCAAAGACAATTTTCATAATTTAAGCACTTTATTTGCGCGCATCGATTTAGCGGATACCATAATTTTTAAAAAGCGAAGTGATGATTTAGTTAAGATGAAGTCGGATAGTCCGGATGTACCGCTGGATGCGACGAATCTTTGCTGGCGTGCGGCGGAATTATTAAAACAGGAATTGAAATTAAATTTAGGGGTGGATATCGAGCTAAAGAAGCGCATTCCGGTTGGCGCAGGGCTGGGCGGAGGCTCATCGAACGCGGCGAGCGCGCTTTTGGGATTAAATAAACTCTGGAATTTAAATTTATCTAAGGCTAAATTGATAAGATTTGGGGCGAAATTAGGCAGTGATGTGCCGTTTTTTATGTATCAAGTAAAATTTGCCCTGGGAAGCCAGCGGGGGGATAAAATCGCCCCGGTAATTTCTTTGCGTAAGCGCAAGCTCTGGTTTATTTTGGTTTATCCTAATCTTAAAGTTTCTACACCTTTGATTTATCAGAAGTTTGATGCTTATCTGCCTGCGCAGGAGGATTTTTCTCGGTTGACAAGGCCGCGGAGTAATGTTAAAATACTGACTTCACAGTTATTCAAAAAGGGTAAGGCTCTGGATGCGAATTGCTTGTTTAATAGTCTGGAGATGATCACTAGTAGTCTTTATCCGGTAGTTAATCAGGTTAAAAACGCTCTTTCTGGCATGGGGTTAGATAAAGTAATGATGTCCGGGAGTGGCCCAGCGGTATTTGCAATCTGTAATTCTTGTGCCCATGCTCAAAGTTTAAAGATTAAGCTTAGCAAGCAGCATAAAGATTGGCAGATTTTTGCAGTTTCTACAATTTAATTGTGGCCAAGATGCCCGCTGGTCCTATCGATAAATAAATTTGGGATGTCGTCCAATGGTAGGACTCCAGAATTTGGGTCTGGCTATCATGGTTCGAATCCATGCGTCCCAACCAAATTTTTAACGGATCAAATAAAAAATGACTAAAAAAGTAAAAAAAGAGATTGCCGTAATTATTTTAGCCGCGGGTAAGAGCACGCGGATGAAATCTGAAACACCTAAGGTGCTGCATAAACTCTGCGGCCGGCCGATGCTGGGCTATGTTTTAGATTTAGTCGCGGCTTTAAAACCCGCGTCAGTGGTTGCGGTTTTAGGATATAAACAAGAATTAGTGCGAGAATATATTCCTAAAAATATTAAAATCGCTATTCAGAAAAAACTCAGCGGAACTGCGGATGCGGTAAAAGTAGGATTGTCAGCTTTAAAGGGATTTTCCGGCACTGTGCTGGTTCTTTACGGGGATAATCCTTTGCTTAAGAAGGAAACTTTACAGAAGCTTCTGGATTATCATCATCAGAACAATGTTGACGCCACCTTATTAACGGCGCAATTAAAAGAGCCTGCCGGATATGGCCGGATTATGCGCGATAAATATTCCAGTATTTGTGCAGTGGTGGAAGAGAAAGATGCCGACGAGGTGCAGAAAGATATTAAAGAAATTAATACCGGAATTATGGTGTTTAAGAAAGAAAAGCTGCTGGCTAATTTAGGGTTGATCCGGCCGAATAATCGTAAAAAAGAATATTATTTAACGGATATAATTGAGATCTTTGCTAAAAAAAATTACCTGATCGATGGCTTGATGCTTAAAGATACTCAGGAAGCTCTGGGGATCAATACTCGCGCTGAGCTGGCTTGCGCCAACGCGCTTATGCAGAAAACGATTAATCATAAATTATTGCTTGAAGGAATAACAATCGTTGATCCGTTAAGTACCTTTATTAATTTTGGCACTAAGATCGGCCGGGATACGGTGATTTATCCCTTTACAGTAATTGAAAGGGATGTTAGAATTGGAAAACGTTGTTTTCTGGGGCCTTTTGCGCATTTGCGGGAAGGGGTTCGACTGGGAGACGATGTTACTGCCGGTAACTTCATCGAGATGGTGCGTTCGCGGATTGGCAATAAAACATTCGTTAAACACTTTTCTTATTTGGGAGATAGCTCGATTGGGGCAAATGTGAATATCGGAGCGGGGACAGTTACGGCTAATTTTGATGGAAAAAATAAAAATAATACTTTGATTAAAAATAATGTCAATATCGGTTCAGATACGGTGATTGTCGCTCCGGTTAAAATTGGCAGATTTGCGATTACCGGGGCAGGCGCAGTAGTGACTAAGAACGTTCCGGATAAGGCCGTAGTAGTGGGGGTTCCGGCGAGAATTTTAAGGAAGGGAAAACATGGATAAACTAGCGATTTTTAGTGGGAATGCAAATCCGGAGTTAGCCAAGAGCATTTGTAAGGATTTAAAGGTGAAATTGCAGGATGCTTTTGTGGGTAGATTTAGCGAAGGCGAGATTCGCGTAAAGATTAATGAGAATGTGCGCGGCAAGGATGTTTTTATAGTTCAGCCTACCTGTCCGCCGACCAATGATAATTTGATGGAGCTTTTAATTATGATGGATGCGCTGCGCAGAGCATCTGCGAACCGGATCACCGCGGTGATTCCTTATTTCGGTTATGCCCGCCAAGATCGTAAAGATCAGCCGCGCGTGCCGATCACCGCTAAATTAGTGGCGAATCTTTTGACCGTTGCCGGGGCAAGTCGGATTTTGACTATGGATTTACATGCCGGTCAGATTCAGGGATTTTTCGATATTCCGGTGGATCATCTTTTTTCCGTGGGGGTATTAGTAGATTATTTTTCAAAAATGAATATTAAAGACCTGGTTGCTGTTTCTCCGGATGTGGGCTCAATTAAAATGGCCAGGGCTTATGCTAAGAGAATTTCTTCAGGTTTAGCGATTATTGATAAGCGCCGGGTTTCGCCGGAAAAAGCTGAGGCGATCCATATTATGGGCGAGGTGGAAGGCAAAAATGTGATTATTGTCGATGATATGATTGCTACCGGTAGCTCGCTGATTGAGGCGGTTGAGGCGCTAAAGAAAGCTAAAGCTAAAACTATTTATGCGGCAATTGCTCACGGAGTTTTGTCCGGTCCGGCCATTGAGCGCATTGAACAATGCAAAGGATTAGAGAAGTTGTTGATTACCGATAGCGTGCCTTTATCCGAAAATAAGAGGCATCCTAAGATTGAGGTGCTTTCGGTGGCTAGCCTGTTAGCGGAAGCAATCAAGAGAATACATAATGAAGAATCAGTGAGCTGTTTATTCGACTAGAAAAGGACGGAGAGAGAAATGGAAGAGATTATTTTAGAAGCAGAGTTACGCGAAGGAAAGGGAAGGGCCAACACTAAAGATTTAAAAGAGAGCGGTTATTTGCCGGCGATAGTTTATTCTCACGGTAAAGAGGCTTTAGCGGTAAAAGTTTTGCGAGGCGCGCTTTTAAAATTAGTGCACCAGCATCGTTTAGAAAGTGTAATTATTAATTTAAAGATTAAAGATGATAAAAAAGCTAAAGGCCGGCCTTGTCTGGTTAAGGAGATTCAATATCATCCCGTGCGTGAAGAGATTATCCATGTTGATTTTAATGAGATTTCATTGACTGATGCGATTAAAGTGAATGTTCCGATCCAGGTCAAGGGTGAAGCGATCGGCGTTAAGCAAGAAGGCGGGTCTTTGGAGCATCTGCTTTGGGAGATCGAAGTAGAATGTCTGCCAACCAATATTCCTAAAGATATTCAAGTGGATATTTCGGCTCTGAAAATGGGCGATGCTATTCATATCAAGGATATAGTTTTTCCGCAAGGGGTCAAGCCTTTAACTGATCAAGCGGCGATTGTCTTGCACGTGGCTGCTCCGATGAAAGAAGAAGCGCCGGCGGAGGCGATCGAAGGGGATACTTCTAAGGAACCGGAGGTAATTAAAGAGAAGAAAGAGGTTCCGGGTGAAGCTGCTCCGGCTGAGGCCAAAGAGAAAGAAAAGAAGTAAGTTTTTTTATGATCTCTGACGGGACGAAATTAATTGTTGGTTTAGGAAATCCCGGAATAATTTACGCTAAAAACCGGCACAATGTTGGTTTTATGGTTTTGAAGTCTTTAGCGAGCTCTTTAAAAATCAATTTTAAGCGGGAGAGCTTAGTTAGCGCGTTAGTGGCCAAGGATAGGTTGTTTGGGCAAGAGGTAGTTTTAGCTTTGCCGCAGAGGTATATGAATTTAAGCGGGATAGCGGTTAAGGCCTTGCTTAAAAAATTTAAGGTTGATTTAAAAGATCTGCTTGTCGTTTGCGACGATTTAGATTTAGAGCCCGGTAAAATAAAGATTCGTGCGCAAGGTTCAAGCGGCGGGCAACGCGGATTAGAATCGATTATCGAGCATTTAGGGACGCAGGATTTTTGCCGTTTACGGATTGGAATCGGACGGCCGAAGAACCCGCAGGATGCCGCCCGGTATGTTCTTTCCGGTTTTCTGCGCCAGGAAAAAGTAGTTATGCAGCAAGCATTAGAAGATGCCCTGAGTTGCTCGTTGAGTTGGGTAGAGAAGGGTATCGTAGAAACAATGAATGTTTTTAATAAACAGGGAAATTAAAGTTAATTAACAGAAAGAGGGTGGGGAATGAATAAGTATGAAGCGATGGTTATTGTTAAACCGGATTTATCAGATGAAGCTAAGAAGGTTTTGTTTAAACAGATTGATGACGCCATAATTAAACATAGCGGCGTGATTACTCAATCCGGCGTCTGGGCAGAAAGACGTAAGTTATGCTTTCCGATTAATAAGTTTATGGAAGGGGTTTATTATTTGTCCGCATTTAGCGCTCCGGCTGCGGCGATTAAAGAAGTGCGCAATATTTACAAGCTTAATGAAAATATTTTAAGAGTTTTATTTACCCGGATGGATAATTAAGTTTTATTTAAGCGTCCGTTTTTTAGCGGACAGAAAGAATTTTTATGGCCAGTTATAATAAAGTATTATTAATGGGAAATTTGACCAAGGATCCGGAATTACGCTATACTCCCGGCGGGATGGCGGTAGCGAATTTGCGCATGGCGGTGAATCGTAAATATCGCACTAAGGATCAAGAGTTAAAAGAAGAGGTTTGTTTTATTACCGCTGTGGTTTGGAATAAGCAAGCCGAAACCTGTAATCAGTATTTGCATAAAGGAAGCAGCCTTTTTGTTGAGGGCCGCTTGCAGTCGCGTTCCTGGGAAGATAATACCGGAGCAAAGCGTTCGGTAATTGAGGTGCGCGCAGAGCGCGTGCAGTTTATGGGCGCTCCCGGTCAAGGTAAAACATCTAGCCCGGCTGCCCCTGTGCAGTCTGAGGTGTCCGTTGAGGAATCAAGCAGCGAATCCACATGGTTAGCAGAAAGCGAGGATGAAGCACATGAAGGTTAAAACGAGAGGTTTTGGCAAGGACAAAAAGATTATTAAAAAGAAGAAGGATTCTTTGGGACCGGTAAGGAAAAGATTTTGCCGGTTCTGCGCGGATAAGCTTGGCAGTATTGATTATAAGGATATTAAGCGCTTAGAAGTTTTTATGACCGAGAAGGGTAAGATCAACGCCAGCCGTTTCTCCGGCAATTGCGCTAAACATCAGAGAAGAATCAAAGAATTAATCAATAAAGCGAGATTCTTATCGCTGCTTCCTTACGTTCGCTAAATTAGAATGGACCCCGCCCTTCCTAAAGGACGGGGACGTGAAAAGGAAAGGAAGGGCGGGGTGGAAGTAATTTTAAATAAAGACGTAGATAAGATTGGCCGGGCTAATACCGTGGTGCAGGTTAAAGAGGGGTTTGCCCGGAACTTTCTTTTTGTGCATAATTTAGCTAAGCCGGCTACTCCCAGCAGCCTTAAGAAATTAGAGCAGGAGCAACTTCTTCGTCAGCAGCAATCTGCTAAAATTAAAGAAGAATCGGAGTTAGTTAAACAGCGTTTAAGCGCGTTAACTTTAATTATTCCGGCTTTAACTCAAGGCGAAGAAAAATTGTATGGCAGTATTCACACCCATGAAATAGCTGAGGCTTTGGCTGCGCAGGGTTTTGCAATCAACAAGAGTATTATCGACCTGGCGGAACCGATTAAATCGCTGGGAGTTTATGCAATACCGGTGAAATTACATGCGGATGTAATTGCTACGGTTAAGTTGCAGGTTGTTAAGAAGGGTAGTTAATATGGCCAAAGATTTAATTTTAGATAAACTTCCCCCACAAAATCTGGATGCGGAGATGGCGGTATTAGGCTCGATGCTCTTAGATGAAGATGCGGTTTCGATCTCCACTGAGAAATTGGACGCGAGCTGTTTTTATAAAGATACTCACCGTAAAATTTTTCAGGCGATTAGCGATCTTTATAATACCAATAAAGCGGTAGATTTAATTACGCTGACCAATGCCTTAAAGATTGAGGGCGTACTGGATGAAATCGGCGGGGCAAGCTATCTCACCTCTTTAGCTAATGCTGTCCCGACTGCGGCGAATATTAATTATTATGCCGGAATTGTCCGTGAAAAATATATTTTAAGGACCTTGATTACCAACTCGACAAAAATCATTACGGTTTGTCATGAGTCTCAAGGAAATGTCGATGAGGTTGTGGATACCGCCGAGAAGCTGATCTTTGAGGTGAGCGACCGGAAAAATCAGGGCACTTATCTGCAACTTAAAGAAATTATTAAGGAAAGTATCGAAACTATCGACCGGCTTTATCAGAATAAAGCGCATGTTACCGGTATTCCCACCGGCTATATTGATTTCGATATTAAAACTGCCGGTTTGCAGCCGTCAGATTTGATTATTATTGCCGGCCGTCCTTCGATGGGAAAAAGCGCTTTTGCTTTAGGAATTGCGGAATATGCCGGAGTAATTGAGAAGGTGCCGACGGCAATTTTTAGTCTGGAGATGTCTAAAGAGCAATTGGTGCAACGAATGCTTTGCTCGCATGCGCGGGTGGATGCGCATAAAGTACGCACCGGTTATTTGGCGACCAGCGATTGGCCGCGTTTGACCGCGGCGGCGGGAAAACTTTCGGATGCGCCGATTTTTATTGATGATACTCCGGCGATTTCGATTATGGAGCTGCGCGCCCGGGCACGGCGTTTAAAGTCACACCACGGTATTAAATTAATTATTTTAGATTATATGCAGCTCATGCGTGGCTCAAGCATGAATATGGAGAGCCGGCAGCAGGAGATCTCTGAAATTTCACGCTCTTTGAAGGCTTTGGCTAGGGAGTTAAATGTTCCGGTAATTGCAATTAGCCAGTTATCGCGTGCGGTTGAATCGCGTACGGATCATCGACCGCAACTTTCAGACTTAAGAGAGTCCGGGGCGATTGAGCAGGATGCGGATGTGGTTGTACTGATCTTAAGAGAGGAGTATTATAATCCTTCTCCGGATAATCAGGGTATCGCCGAAGCAATCATTGCCAAGCAGCGTAACGGCCCGGTTGGGTCATTAAAGCTTGCGTTTATCAAAGAGTTTACCAAGTTTGACAATTTATCAAGAGTTGAATAACATTTGATTTAACCAATTTAATCCTATATAATAAAAAAATGCGCAAACCTATTTTTGTATTTTTAGCAGCCCTGTTTATCTTAAATTGTTCCTATCTAGTTTTGGCGGAAGAAAATTTACCAAAACAATCAGAATCAAAAACTGACGTGATAGTTGAGACTGCCCCGAAAGTATTAAAGAATGTTACCTCCATAGAAATTACCGGCAATAAAGCGATCAGCTCTAATGTTATTGTTTCTAAGATGAAGACGCGTATCGGCAGCGTTTATCAAGAGAACGTGATTAGCGATGATTTAAAGCGGCTTTATCTGCTTGGTTTCTTTAGCGACATTAAAATTGATACTCAGGACTATAAGGATGGCGTAAAGATTTTAATTACGGTTGCCGAAAGGCCGATTATTGAGAAGATTAGTTTTTCAGGAATCAATTTGCTGACGATGAAGGATGAAAAATTAAAGCAGCAGTTAAAGTCCCGAGAAACTCAATATTTGGATTATCCGAGTCTGGCCGAGGATGTGCGTATATTAGGGAAAATGTATGAAAAAATTGGTTATAGCCAGGCGAATGTTACCTATGAAGTTAAGGCCAACGAACAAACCAATAAGGCAGTTATAGTTTTTACGGTCGTAGAGGGCCGGAAGGTGCGTATTAAAGATATTCTGATTGAAGGAAATAAAAGTTTTTCGGCCGGCCGCATCCTGAAATTGTTAAAGACCAAGCGCGCCTGGTTTTTTAATGCCGGGGTTTTAAAAGATGATGTGCTTAAAGAGGATGCCGAGCGGATTAAATCTTTTTATCAGCGGGAAGGTTTTACGGATGTCTTGGTAAGCTCTGAAGTTAAGCCGGATGCCAAGAAATCTTATTTATTATTTATTACGTTTAAGGTTACTGAGGGTAAGAAATATCTGGTAGGTTCGGTGATGGTTTCCGGCAATAAAGATGTTTCGGAAAAAGAAATTTTAAAAACTCTTTCTGACTGTGTACCAGGCAAAGTTTTTTCTCAAGAGTCGATGAAAAGAGACTTAACGGGTATTCAGGGATTATATTTTGACCGGGGGTATATTTCGGCGCAGGTTCAAGATTCTAGTTTGGTGAATACCGATAGCGGGCGGGTGGATGTGACTTACACGATTACGGAAAATCAGATTGTTTATGTCGATAAAATTAAAGTGCGGGGGAATATTAAAACTAAGGATATCGTTATTCGCCGCCAAATGCGCATTCATCCCGGAGATAAGTTTGACGGGGAAAAGCTGCGTCGGAGCAAAGAGCGGCTGACTAATTTAGGATATTTTGAAGAGGTGAGTTATGACACCGAAGAGACTAACGAGTCGGCTAAAAAGAATTTAATCGTCGATGTCAAAGAAACCAAAACCGGAGCGTTTAGTTTTGGCGGCGGCTATAGCACGGTGGATCAGTTTGTGGGTTTTGTAGAGGTAGAGCAGAAAAATTTTGATTGGCGGAACTGGCCTTATTTTACCGGAGCCGGGCAGAATTTAAAATTGCGCGCCTCGATTGGAAACCTAAGCAATGGTTTTGATTTAAGCTTTA
>Ga0268283_1000644_pt1 | contig 20707 bp, 19 predicted proteins | sample saktaG_13_FD_190140 | JGI IMG/M metagenome (GOLD analysis project Ga0268283, IMG submission 190140) | Saline water microbial communities from Sakinaw Lake, British Columbia, Canada - sak_2013_06_06_36m | ecosystem: Environmental > Aquatic > Non-marine Saline and Alkaline > Saline ... | reverse complement strand
GGCTTGTCCGCTCCCATTTCCAAAATCAAAATTTGAGGGTATTTCAAGGGAAAGATTAAAAAACCCAACCACCGCAAAAAAATGCCCGCCCATCTAGGAAACGACCTTCCGCCACTCTCTGCGCCGATAATTGTCAGTGGAACACCCCTTTCATTGTTATAGTTTTTTTCGCTTTTTCGCACCAAATACTGCTTGGAAATAACAGTAAAAATCGCCTCTTTGGCGGAAGTTTTTCCGACCGAGCCGGTCACAGCAATTATGCGTGGCTGATATTTTTGAAGAATCATGCGCGCCATAAAACGCAAGATTTTTTCCAGCTTTGCCGTTTTTTTTTCACTTATTTTATCTTTATTCATTTTTTTTAAATTAATTTTCATCTTTTTTGACAAAAGAATTTCCCAATGTGTGCGTTTGATTGAATTTATCCACATCCGCCTGGGTATATTTTTCAGTCGGTTCGATATGATAATATTCTAGTAAAAATTTCATTAATTCTCCAAAAGTCGGCGCCGCGCTGGATTCCGCCCATTGGACTGTTTTCGGATCATCCAAGCGAACCAATATGGTGAATTTCGGATTACCCACCGGCGCGAAACCGGCAAAAGAACCGATGCTTTTTCCGTCTTCATAACCTCCACTTGGTCCGACAACTTGCGCCGTTCCGGTTTTTCCTGCCACGGCATAACCGGGAACATTCGCTTGTTTACCATGCCCGTCAGTCACCACGCTTCGAAGCATTTGAGTCACCGCAAAAGCGGTTTGTCCTGAAATAACTCTCCGCACTTCTTGGCTGGATATTTGCGAAATGCTTCCGTCAGCGTGAATCATCTTATCCAAGATTTGTGGTCTCAGAAGCACGCCATTATTGGCGATCACATTATAGGCAGAAATTAATTGCAAAGGCGTCACTGTGATACCTTGCCCGAAAGAAGCGGTAAAAAATTCGATATTTCTTTTGTAATTAGTCAGATTGGAAATATTACCCGCCACTTCCGCAAATATATCCGTCCCGGTTAATTCGCCAAAGCCAAATTTCTTAATGTAATCAGCAAACGCCTCATTACCCAAAAGCTTCTCGGCAAAAATCACACCGGTATTTAGAGATTTTTCCAGCACTTGAGTCATTGTTTGTTTTCCGTTGGCTTTGAGGTCGGAATTTTTGATCGTATATCCCGCTTCCGTTACCGCCCCACTGTCGACATATGTCGTATCGGGAGTAATTTTACCGGCATCAATGGATGCCGCCAAAGTGATTGCTTTGAATACACTCCCGCATTCATAGGGATCGCTGACGGCCAAATTACGAAAGGCTTCCATATTTTCTACTCTGGCATATTCATTGGGATTAAAGGTTGGATAGCTCGCCATGGAAATAATTTTCCCCGTTGCTGATTCCATGACAATAATCATTCCCCTGTCCGCTTGATATTTTTCCACCGCAGCCGTCAATATTTTTTCCGTTTCATATTGCACGATATGATCAATTGACAAAACTAAACTATCTCCATTCTTAGCGACTGTAATATCCCGCTCACCAGTCGCAATCCACCTCCCGGAAGCATCTTTATTTTGAAAAAGTTTTCCATTTTCTCCCCGTAATTCTTTTTCAAAATATAGCTCGCTCCCATAACGTCCTCCCAACTCATTATCTTTCCAGCCGACAAAACCCAAAATATGTGAAGCTAATTCTCCCGCCGGGTAATACCGAAAATCTTCCCCTGCCAAATGCACCCCCTTCAGATTCAACTCTTTTATTTTTGCAATTTCTTCTTCGCTCAAACGATGTTTCAAAACTTCATACATATCCTCTCGATTCTCCAGTTTTTCCGCAAGTTCATCACGCTCTAATCCCAAGACCATCACCAAATTATCCACGGTAGTTGTGACATTTTCAATTTCTTTCGGCACCGCATAGGCCATTTTTGTTTCTTTATTGACCGCCACAGGATAGAGGGCTTCTCTGTCCTTAAGATATATTTCTCCCCGCTCGGGAATAAGTTTTTGAAAAAAAGAATGCTGATTTTCCGCAAGAGTTTGATAATAGTCAAAACTGCCAACTTGTAAAAAATAAATTCTGCCGATAATTGAAAGTATGATTCCCAATATTAAAAAAACCAGAACGTATATTCTTGGATTTTTTACCCGTTCCCCGACAAGATGGCACTTGGCGCCAACTCCATATTTTTTATTTCTGTGTGCATCGGCCATCTTTATTTTCTATCTTATCGCAACAGTATTATTAACCTCCAAATAACTCACATTGACTGGACTAACCAAGTTGAATTCTCCGGCTGATTTTTCAATCACATACATCGAGCGCAGTTCCATTTCTCGAATTTGCATCTGCTTGTTTTCTTTTTCCAATTCACTAATCTTGTTTTCCAAATCACGGATGTCATACCCTTTGACCGCCAAATCATTGACTTGAAATAAATAAAAAGCGCTGGAAAAAATTATAAAAAAAATCATCAAGAAACTCGCACTGGCCAAGCCGATATTAACACTGCCTTTTTTGCTCATCCCAAACCACGTCCGCGAAGATTTTGCCTCTTGCAAATTCTTCGTCACTTTTTTATAGTAGCTTTCTGAGCTATGCTTGTTGATAATGAGAATTTTTGCCATTTTGTTTTTATTTACCAACTTTCTCACAAACTCGGAGCTTTGCACTCCGGGCGCGCGGATTATTTTCCACCTCATCTGGTCCGGCAATTATTGGTTTTTTGGTGATTATCTTTAATTTTGGTACTTGGGCGCAAAGACAGACTGGGAAATTTTGAGGGCAAATGCATCCCCTAGCATTTTCCTTGAAAATTTCTTTCACAATCCTGTCTTCTAATGAATGAAAGGAAATTACAGCAAGTCTCCCTTTCGGCCTAAGCGCCCCGATCCCTACTTTCAGAAACTGAGCGAGATTCTCCAGCTCCTGATTAACCTCGATCCGAATCGCTTGAAATGTTTTTGTGGCTGGACTGATTTTTCCCTGCCGATAACGATCCGGCACATGACTCGCGATTATCGAAACCAACTCTCCTGTTTTTTCTATCCTTTTCTTTGACCGATATTCTAAAATTCCTCTTACTATGTTTTTATAATATTTTTCTTCTCCGCAATTTTTTAATACATTTTCCAAATCTTTCTGACTATATTCATTCACAATTTTCTCCGCTGTCAGTTCTTGATTTTGATCAAAGCGCATGTCAAGCGGTGAATCCAGTTGAAAACTAATTCCCCGCTCCGGATCTTCCAACTGATCAGAAGAATAACCAATGTCCGCCAAAATCGCATCTACTTTTTCAACTTTCAAATTTTTCAAAATACTTTCTAAATTCCGAAAGTTATCATTCACTAAAATCACATTCCCCATCCTCTCTTTTTCTATTTTATTTTTAAATCGCACGACAGCTCCGGCATCTGCATCAATCGCAATCAGCGTCCCCTTTTCACCGATTATTTTTAATATTTCACGCGAATGTCCGCCTCCTCCAAGTGTCGCGTCAACAACAATCGAGCCTTCTTTCAAATTCAATGCTTCGATACTTTCTTCCAGTAGGACTGATTTATGGATGGTCATTGTAAATTTTTAATTTTTAATTTTTAAATAATTTTCAATGCCTAATTTTTAAACATTAAAAAATTTGGATTTATTTATAAAAATTAAAAATTACAAAATTAAAAATTTTCTTAGTATACTCCCAACTTACCCAGTTGTTCGGCAATCTCGTCAGTATTTTTTTCCGCCTTCTTTTTATATTCATTCCACTTCAACTCATCCCAAATTTCCAAACGATTATAGATTCCGGCAATAATCACATTTTTGTCGAGTCCCGCATAATCTTTCAAATAATCCGGAATGAGAATGCGACCTTGTTTGTCTGTTTCCACATCAGTTGCTCCCGCGAGCATCAGACGCACAAAACTTCTCGTAGCGGATTCTCCCACAGGAATCGCTCCCAATTTCTCCGCCAACGCCTGCCAAACTTTCATTGGATAGATGAATAAACACTTATCCAACCCACGTGTCACCACCACTTTATTTTTCAGTTCGTCACGAAATTTGCTCGGCACCGCCAATCTTTTTTTTGGATCAATTGAATGCTGGTATTCGCCGATAAACATATAATTTCCCCACTTTTCACCACTTATATAGACTACAAATCTATTCTACCCCACCAACGCGCACTCGTCAACACTTTTGGTCAAAACCAAGCATTGCCTATTATAAGCCTTTTCCAAAAAAGTTATCCACAGGTTGTGGACAAAAATCAACAATTATTTTCCAACTTCCAGAAGTATTTATTTTTAAACAAATTTAAAAACATATTTCCAAGTTGTTTAAAAACAAACACTTGCGCTAAATTTCTAAAAACTGTATAATTGATTTAGAAAATAAAAACACTAAACTAAAACAAACATGGAAGAAAAAAATATTACTGACGACAATAAAAACGCGGAGAAAATTCAGGCGCTTCGCGATATGATTACTGCCGCCGAATCGACTTTGCAAGGAGCCAAATCAATGCTCTTGCAATTAGAAGGCAAAAAGAAAGCCGGTCGCAGAAGAAAAACGGAAGATTCAGATGGTGACCGAGTGATTGAAGGCACTTTTGACGGACAGATTATGCTGGGAACCGATGGAAAACAATATCCTGTTCCCGCCAACTATGCTTCCAAATCAAAGCTAGTCAGTGGCGATATGCTAAAATTGTCAATCACTAGCGACGGATCTTTTATCTACAAACAAATCGGTCCAGTCATAAGAAAAATGGCCATCGGCACAGTCAATCAAGATATTGACGGAAACTATTTTGTCGTGGCCGATGGAAAAGCTTATCGCGTTCTACTTGCTTCCATCACATATTTTAAGGTAGAACCGGGCGATGAAGTGACTTTGGTCACTCCACGTGACATCAATTCCGAATGGGGCGCGATCGAAAATCTTTTGCAAAAGTCCCACGAAAAAAAAGAGCTGCCCAAAAAAGCGACTAATGAAGATATCGGTGGGTTTAGAAAAATTGATGACATTTTTCATGAAAAACCAACGCACACAGAAGACGCACCGCAGACAACACTGGAACCAAAAAAAACATCCGCTCCAAAAAGCGATGATCTTTCCGCTATTGATGAATGGATGCCAAACCTGGACGAACTGCGCAAAGAGCTAGAAAGCAAATCTAACGGATAAACCCCAAATTTATGCTCCAAAAACTATTTCTCAAATTCCCTATTTTGAAGCAACTGGCTAAATTCGTCATTGTCGGCGGCATTAATACTGGCATTGATTTCGCGGTTCTCAATATTGAAATGATTCTCACCGGCATCACTTCAGGACCAGGCATGCTTGTGCTCAACTCAATTTCATTTTCTGTCGCCACCACCAACAGTTATTTCATGAACAAACGTTGGACTTTTGAAGACAAGGACGCAGAAAAATCCGGCGTCAAATTTTCTCAATTCCTCGCAGTGAGCATTGTTGGCATCATCATTAATGGTGGAATTGTCTATCTTATCACTTCTTTCACTAACCCCCTCTTTGGACTAAGTCCTCAACTTTGGGCCAATGTCGCCAAACTGTTCGCCACCGGCATATCACTGATTTGGAATTTCATCGGTTATAAATTTTTTGTTTTTAAGAAATAGTCTGTTTTTCCCTCTAAATCCTGCCTATTTGGCAGGATTTTTCTTTTTACCAAAATGGTGATAAGCTAGGAATATACAGTGCCTTGGGAATTGAACATGATATAAGTCTTTATCTTAAAACTCCCAAGTAAACAAGAAATTATTCCCAAATTATAAATTTTAAGTTTGAAATTTTCAATCAATTTTAAATTTAAAATAACTAATTTTAAAATTTAGCATTTAGCCTTCATTTTAAATTTCAAATTTAGAATTTTAAATTTACCCTCATGTCCCAAACTCTATATAGAAAATATCGCCCCAAAAACTTCTCTGAAATCATTGGTCAGACGCACATTGTGCGGACTCTTTCTAATGCGATCAAAAACAACCGCGTCGCCCACGCCTATCTTTTCACCGGACCGCGTGGCACCGGCAAAACCACCTTTGCCCGCATTTTTGCCAAAACCATCAACTGCCAAAATAGCGCAGACATTAATGCTTGTGAAAAATGTCAGGCCTGTCTTACTATTCAATCAGGCCAATCGCTTGATATCATTGAAATTGATGCCGCCTCAAACACTGGCGTAGACAATATCCGCGAACTGAAAGAAACGATTGCTCTTCCTCCAACGCTTTTGAAATACAAGGTATATATTATCGATGAGGCACATATGCTTTCCACCGGGGCGTGGAACGCCCTTTTGAAAACCCTCGAGGAACCACCCGCTCATGTCGTTTTTATTCTCGCCACCACAGAAATTCACAAAGTACCGGCTACGATTGTTTCGCGTTGTCAAAAATTCGACTTTCCGCGCTGGCCAATGGCGGACATCATCGAAAAACTGACGCTCATTGCCAAAGAAGAAAAAATCACCATTGAAAAAGAAGCACTGGAAATGATTGCCCTCAGCGCTGAAGGCGGAATGCGCGACGCCGAATCATTGCTCGGTCAAATCATTGCGCTCGAAGATCAAACTATTTCTGCCAAAGATGTCGAGGAAATTCTCGGCACGGTGGACAAAAGTTTCATCGGCGACGTCGCCGAAGAAATTATGCTGAAAAATACTTCAAAAGCCCTGGCTAAAATAAATGAACTAATCGCCGGTGGCTATGATTTGCAGATTTTCAACAAGGCGCTCATTAATCATTTCCGCCAACTAATGCTTCTTAAAGTTGATGAAAATTTCAAAACCTATTTCACGCGTGAACTCACAGAAGACAAGATTGAAAAACTAATCGCTCTCGCCAAAAAAAGTGAACTCGCGCAAATTGTTGCCACGATTGATCTTTTGCTTGTAGTGCAAAATAAGCTGTTTTCCTTTTTGCTTCCGCAACTGGCACTGGAGCTTGCCATCATCAAAGCAACGCAAAAATTTCCTGCTCCAGCAAAAGTCCATGCGCCAGAAATGACAGTGGAACAAAATAGCCTCACCCGTAGAGACGCATTGCAATGCGTCTCTACCCCGACGCAAAATCTAAAACCAGAAATAACAAGTTATTCAATAGAAAAAAAAACTGAAAATCCGCCCGCGCAATCACAACCAGCCAAAAGTACCACTATAGACCCAGATGCGGTGATCGACCGGGATATGCTCAAGAGTCGTTGGAACCGTCTGCTCATTGAAATCCGTCCCTACAACCACTCTCTCTGCGCCCTCCTCACTAATTGTCAGGTTAAGACCACCGAGGGTAATCTCATCACCCTCGCCACACCCTATGAGTTCTATAAAGAAAAACTGGACGATCCTGGCAATAGATTGACAATTGAGGAGGTTTTTAGTAAGATTTTAGAATTGACTGTGCGCATCCAAGTAGTCGTCGACAAGACCCTGGCACCAGTCCAAAACTCCGCCGCTGATGAAGAACTCCAGCAGGCGAAAGAAAAAGAAACCACACCAAAAAGCGAACAATCATCCCTCCTCAGCTCCGCGATGGAGATTATGGGTGGGAAGATTGTGGAATGAAATTTAACATTGGGGAGTAGCCCCCCGCCTTGACGGGGCAGGCAAATGGTAAGGCACCCCGCCATGGCGGGGCATGCGAAGGTTCGAAAATTAAAAACTTTTATATATAGCGTTGGGGTGTAGCCAAGTGGTAAGGCAACGGACTTTGACTCCGTTATGCGTAGGTTCGAATCCTACCGCCCCAACAGTGTATATAAAATTGTGTAAGGCACCCCGCCTTGGCGGGGCACGCATCTTGATTTCAATCGTGACTGCCCCAACAGTGTGTATAAAACTTTATGCCATTTTTTGTTTACATTCTTAAAAGCACAAGAGATAATAAACTTTATATTGGCCAAACTAATAATCTTGAAGATAGACTAGCAAGACACAATAGCGGGAAAGTTACGGCTACTAAAAATAGAAGACCCCTTTTTGTAGTTCATAAAGAAGCATACCCAAGCAGAACAGAAGCGATGCAAAGAGAAAAATATCTAAAATCGCTAAAGGGAGGTTTGGAGAGAAAGTTGAATATTAAATTTGCGTAAGGCACCCCGCGGCGGCGGGGCACGCGAAGGTTCGAATCCTTCCTCCCCAACCGTCAATAAATTAGGCTTTTAAAGCCTTTTTTGTTTGGTGCGAGTTGACTACATTGATAGCCCTCGTCTTTTTTATTTCCCCGCCAAATAACTTTTTATGTCAGAAACGGGATAACGAATCACAATTCCATCAGGCAAAGCAACTTTCGCATCTTTGATTGCCGGATTAAGCAATTCCAGAATTACCAATTTTTTTGAATCGGAACCGGCCAAGGAATAAAGTGTTTTCGGTTTATTTTTATTCCGCACATCAAATTCCATTCCCGCTTTCAGTTTTACTCCTTTTACTAAACCATTTTTTAGACAAATTTCATCCTCTTTGAGTTTGAATTTTGCCACGAGAGTGGAAAGTGTTTCCCCTCTTTTCACCACATATTTGAAATAGAGTTTTTCCTGCCTGATGGGAAGCTCTTTCCATTTGGGCAAATTCGATTCTTGATTTAAGCAGTCTCGTCCGGTAGCTTTTTTTCTCTTTTCTAAAACAGCGAGGACTGCTTGCAGTTTGGCGGGATAGTTGATGTTTTGAGAAAATCCCTCGATGTGATAGTAAAAATTTTTTCGACGATTTTCCATCGTCGGAATAATAACCAACTTATCTTCAGGCTCCAAGGTATCCAGATTTTCATATTTATTCATCAATTTTAATTGTTTCTCTGTCATCCCATATAGGCTGGCGATTTTCTCAGCTGTATCCCCCTTGAGAACCTCATGCGTAAGTGTTATTACGGAAGTCAGTTCTCGCCGCAATCTTTCAATTTTTTTTCCCATATATTCCAAAAATTTGAGATAATTCAATTCCTGACCGTTCGCCAGCGCCTCTTTTCTAAATCTTCCGGCAAAACCACCATTATACCCGGAAAGGGCCAGATCCCAATCGTGATTCATTTTTTCATAGAGATCGAGCAAAAACTGCCCCGCCGCCTTAGCGCTTTTTATTGGATCACGCCTTTCATCAAAAATTTTTTCTGTTTTTTTGTCAAACTTCAAACCATAATATGCTCCGGTATCTTCAATGAATTGAAACGGACCAACCGCGTTAGCTCCTGATTTATCATTCAGTCTCCAATAAGATTCTGGAATAGACAAATAAAAAAAAGTTTTAAATTCTTTCAAAAAAATATTCGCCTCCTCCTGATTCATATTATTTTTCCTACAAAAAGCCTCCCCTACTCGCATAAATTCTTCTGACGCTGAGGCTTCCCAGTCTTTCATTTTTATCAACGCACCATCTAAGTCGCTTTTTTTATCGCCCTCATAACGTTTTTCCCAGTATTTTTTTAATCCCTCAATTTCTGCTTGTCCTATTTTTATCGGCTTGCGAGAATCAAAATTGACTAAATCGCGAACGGAGATTGCATCTTCCTTGATAATTGTCTGATCAATAAATTCCGAACTGTTTTTTTCTGTTTTATCTTCCACGCTAACTTCCTTTTTTGCATCATTTTTTCGAGTTCTTCCTGTCAACATTTTCTCTAGCAAATCAACATCGATTTCACTTTTTCTGACAATCGGCTCCGTCGCCGCTCCCGCGACTAAAGCCATCATGCCTTTGAGAAACTGCCGCCTTGTGAGCCTAATTTTCTCGCTTCCCACATCTTTCTCCTTATCACCAGAAATGTCTTTTTTTCTTGGCATTATGTTTTGATTCATCAGAAATCCTTTCTCTATGTTCATTTTGGTTTTTTATTGTTTATTAAAACTTCCGTTTATTTAATTATAGCACCAAAAACCGATGCTGTAGATTTTTTAAAAATACCAAAACAAAGCCAGTCAATGAAAGCCAGCGACTATTTTATTTTTGCCCTACTTAAAATTTTTCGACCGCTACTCTGAAATTATTTATTCATATCTTAACGCCTCGATTGGGCTAAGATTTGCCGCGCGTCTTGCCGGATAAAATCCGAAAATAATGCCTACTCCGGCGGAAACGCCAAAAGCCAGGAACACAGCTGACAACGAAACACTAGTTTTTAGGCTGGTGACGAAATGAGAAACGAGCAGCGATGCTCCCCAGCCCAAAATCACACCGATCGCTCCGCCGAGAAAAGTCAAAAGTATCGCTTCAGCCAGAAATTGCAGATTGATATAGATTTTTCGCACACCCACCGCCTTTCGCAGACCGATTTCCCGTGTCCGCTCCGTCACGGTTGTCAGCATCATATTCATAATCCCGATTCCACCCACCAAAAGAGAAATGCCGGCGATGGAAGAAAGTAAAATGGTAAAAGTTCCCGTGATACTAGTGGCAGTCGCGATAATATCATTTTGATTCATAATGCTAAAATCTGCTTGAGTCGGATCGGTTATCTTGTGCCGTTTTAGCAACAATTCGGAAGTCTGCTCCTGAACCGACACCATTGCAGCTTGATCCTCAGCCGCGATGCTGATGTTATTCACATAAATACTGCCTGAGAGATAATGTTGGGCGCTAGTGAGTGGGACATAGACCAAATCATCTTGATTGCTAAAACCGGAACCGCCCTTGGAAGTTGTCACGCCGATGACTTGAAAATCGATATTATTCGCTCGAATAGTTTGGCCGATTGGATTGACGTTTTCGCCAAACAGATCATCTCGCGTAGTCGGGCCAAGTACGGCCACTTTGGCGGAACTCTTCATCTGTTGATCACTAAAAAAAGCACCCGAATCAATTATGACATTTCGCGCGATCAAATAGTCCGCGTTAGTTCCGATTATTTGCGTATTGGTATTATTGCCCTTGGCTGTGATCTGAGAGCGCTTCGTCACCGAAGGAGCGACTGCTTTCACGTTGGTGATTTCTTCCTTAATCGCCGTGGCATCTTCGATAGTTAGCGTTTGCGAACTGCCACCGCCTTGATTGATTCCACTCACACGCTGGGCTCCTGGATTGATCATAATCAAATTTGATCCGATTGATTCGATGCTACTTTCGACGGAGTTTTTGGCACCTTGTCCGATTGCCACCATCGTAATAACCGAAGCGATACCAATCACAATACCAAGAATAGTCAAACCGGAACGCACTTTATTGCCCGCCAGCGACCAAATTGTTTCTTTTAAGAGGTCGATAATCATAAACTGATACGAAACTACGAATTAAATACGAATCTACGAAAAAATAGTTGTCATCCTGAGCGAAGCACAGCGGAGTCGAAGGATCTGCTTTCCATTACCGCAAGCCCTGACTATACTCAGATAACCTACGATAACCACGAGCAGATCCTTCGACTACGTCCTGAGTACAGGACTCCGCTCAGGATGACGCGCTATTTTTTATGCTTTAGCTAAAATTAAAAAATCTACTTTGCCAAAAAACCGTCTTTGGGCTTATTTGAAACATCTTTCTCAATCATTCCATCGCGGATGTGGATTATGCGGTTGGCGCAATCGGCCACGTCCATTTCGTGAGTGATGAGAATTATGGTGTGTCCCTTCTGATTTAATTCTTGAAAGGCTTTCATTACTGTCGCGCTGGTTTTTGTGTCGAGATTTCCAGTTGGTTCATCGGCCAAAATGATAGCCGGATTATTGATGAGCGCGCGCGCAATTGCCACCCTCTGCATTTGACCACCGGACAATTGATTGGAGAGATTAAAAAACTTACTCTCCTCCATCCCGGCATAACTCAAGCAAGCTTTGGCTTTTTCTTCTCGCTCTTGCTGAGACGCGCCGGAATAGAGCAAGGGCAACATCACATTGCGCAGAACTGTCGTCCTGGGCAGGAGATTAAATGATTGAAAAACAAAACCGATTTTATTACGCCGCAAATCCGACAACTCGTCATCATTCAGTTTTGACACCTCGGCACCATCCAGAAAATACTGCCCCGAAGTTGGCGTGTCCAGCGCGCCCAAAATATGCATCAAGGTTGATTTCCCCGAACCGGACGGACCAATAATTGAAACGAACTCGCCTTTTTCAATCCCAAAAGACACGCCGTTTAGGGCATTGGTTTTCATTTCCCCGTTCACATAGGTTTTGACGAGATTTCTACATTCAATCATATATAGACAGGACTTACGCATTTGCCGAAAAATAGTTCCGCACGTTTTCTTTATTAGCGGAGAAAGTCTTTGATAAACAAAGCTCGGGCTAACCAAAACGAGAAAACCGCGCTTTTAGGAATTTTTTGAGGTAAATGCGTAAGTCCTAATAGATTAGTTTAGTGTCCGATAAATCCGCCCACTCCGCCACGATTGCTAGAACCGGTAGTAGTGGTTGCGGAAGTTTTGGCTGTGGCACTGATCGTTTGCGTGACCACTTTATCACCGGAATTTATTCCATTTAAAATTTCCGTGTTTGTGTTATTAGACGACCCAATCTTCACATCTTTTTGCACGGGAACGGCTTGTCTATCTTTTAATATTTCCACATAATTATTGCCATTTTTAGTTTTGACCGCTCCGCTGGGAACGAGCAAGACATTTTCCTTGACTGCCGTGATGATACTGGCGGAAACACTCATTTGCGGTTTAATTCGCGAATCAAGCTCATCAAAATCAATCAACACATTATAAGTCACAACTCCCGAAGTGATTGCACCTAAAGCATCGATTTTTTCCACCTTGCCGGAAAGTTCGAGACCCTCTATCGCGCTAAATTTCAGCAGTACTTTTTGACCTTGAGTCACATTGGGAATATCCACTTCATTCACTTGCACCTCGGCTTTGAGCGTGCCAAGATCTCCAATAATAATTGGGGCCTGACTATCGCTATTTCCCGAAAGACGGCTCAAATCATCACCATTTTTGACATTCACCGCGTTGACCGTTCCATCAATCGGAGCTGTCACTTTTCGTTTTGTCGCATCAGACAATTGATTGCGATAATCTGCCGCGGACACGGCCAAATTTTGCTCAGCAATGGCAATCGCTTTATCCGCAAGCGCCACCTTATCTTTTAATAATTTTTTTGGATTATCTTTGTAATTCGCTTCAGCTTCCTTTTTGGCATATTTTTGATCATCCAATGTTTTCTGGGATTGCGCGTAACTAGCACTGGCTTTTTCCGCACTTACTCCCAATTGATCATTCACAATGGTAAAAAGTAATTGCCCCTTTTTGACAGGATCACCCACTTTCACCGCCAAGTTTGCCACAGTGCCAGAAATAGTCGGATCAACTGTCGCCAACTGATCGACAATCACATTGCCCGATCCGGTAATAGCACTCGTTAGCGTCCCCTTTTCCGCCGTAGCTGTTTTATAACTCAAAGCGGTACTAGTTGAATTTGATTTTTTATACCAATAGTAGCCTCCTCCAACAACAACCAACACGATAAAAGCAATGTAAATCTTTTTTTTCATTTTCATAGAAATTAGTTTTTACTATCAGTTACCTCACCGGATCCACTGCAACAGAAGACTCGAATTAGATCAGCATTAATCACACCTTGCTCATTGGGTGTTCCTATTATTACAATTTGGTCATTAGCTTTAAGCTCTATCAGCTTAACATCCGCCATGTGATCTTTAATAATAGTCTTATCTGTCACAGCAACCGTATTTTCCTTATTATCACGATCTTTCACGATTAAATTATTGTCGGAAATAGAAATTATCGTCCCAGCTAGACCATGCGCATTACGAAAATCTCGTCCTTCAGCACTCCGCGGCAAATCCATCATCGCCCCAGTAAGTCGACCGTTCATCATTCCACCACGATCATCGGCGTCCATCATCCCAATATTTCCCCGCCCAACACCCATAAAGTTACGCTCATAATTTTGCCCCCATTGATAGGAGAATTTGGCTTTATGCAAACCCGCAGCCACACCACCGGCAAAACTCACCAGCACTATGAGAAGCAGTCCTACGATGCCCAAAGCTACTTTAAACTTTTTTGATTTGACGATTTCTTTCGTTTCCATATGTTTAATAACTAAATTTATGCTTATAATTAGCTTTGTTAGTAAAATAAGAATTAATTGAGATTAACATTACGAAAACTGGAACCAAGAGAATTGTGGCATGCACAACCGGAAAGGTTTCCAAGAGTGACAAGAAGAATGTATCCCAATTTTTTGCCACAATTGCGATATCAGAAAAAATCAACGAAAGCATTGTCCAAAACTCTGATTGCCAAAAGGCTTGACCGAAAATCGTTAACGCAAAAATTGCCAAAGCGCCTGATCCGAAAAGTCCAAGATAGGAAAAAATCAGCTGTCTTTTAGCCTTTTTGATTTTTTCTTTTTCGATTCGGGCAAAAACAAAATCAGCAAGAGCCACTGGTGGATTTAACTCGCTGATTTTTTGGAATAATTGTTTTAGTTTTTCACTCATATATTCGCTCTTGTTTAAGACTTGCGCGTTTAGTATTCTATGTCAAAAAATGAAAAAAAACATAGAATTAAACGCGCATGTCTCACAGTTAGTACGACCGGGAGTTATTTATGGATGCAAAAATTCTTTTTTAAGTAAATTAAGCGCTCTTTGGTGCTGGCTTTTGACTGTATTATAGGGCAAGTTGAGCGTGCTCGCGATTTCTGAAAGACTCAAATCATCTTTATAGCGCAAAAGCAAAATGGTCTCGTGTTTTTTGGAAAGTTTTTTCAGCTTCTCCTCCAGTTCCTTGGCCGATTCGATACGTTCCAAGATTTCGTCCGGCAAAGCCGTGTCTTCAGCCACTTCTTCTAATTGATTATACCCCTCACTATTTTCAAACAACGAAAAAGACAAAGTCTTTTTTTTCTTCCAGTTGTCGCGCGCATTATTTTTGGCAATCGTAAATAGCCACGTCTTGAAACTTTTTTTCTGATCAAATTGTTTGATATTTTTCCAAGCCTTGAGAAAAGTAATTTGGGTCAAATCATTAGCCAAATCGATGTCCCCTCCGGTCAAGCGATAGAGAAAATTATAGACCATCTTCAGATAGCGTTTAACCAAAATCTCAAAAGACACGTCATCCCCCGCCAAAAAATCCGCAATCAATTGTCGGTCGGTTTTTTCCATAAACTCTACATTAGCACGATTGGGGTTTATTTTCAAAAAGTGGGTTTTGGGGAATAAAAAACAACCAGCACCCTTCCTCCTTTTAGGGTTGCTGGTTGTGAAGCCTGTGGTTGTTTTTTAGTTTGATCTTGCTGCCAAGGCCAATATTTCCTGCTGGACATCATAATCCTGAAATTGATTCGGATTTTTTTGATATGCAGAGAAAACCCGAAACTCATCCGGCTTCATCACCTTTTCTAACTTACACAAATGCTCATCGGTTTCAATGAGGTAATAAACTTCAATCGGTGCGGGATAGAGGTCCGGCTCAGAATTATTGGCAAAGTCGAGACCTTTCTGGCGATTGCCCGCATTTCTGTTTAGCGTATAAAACGCTTTGTTGCAGGTTATTTGAACAGGTTCAGACATCTGACTGGCTTGCCATAAAACCACAAGCCGAGCAATTATCTTACTGCCCAAATCATTGGCCATATCATCGAAAATCCCGACCCGATCACCGTTCCGCAAACGCGCTTCGACATAGCTTTTTTCGCCATATTTTTCGGTTGGCTCTGCTTCGATTTTACGAAGAATATCCAAAGCCTCCAGTGGAGTACAAGCCTTTTCAGGAAGTGGACGAGTATAGCCAATCCGCTTTTCAATTCCATTGTAAGCCAGTGATGCTACGGATACGGCGCCCACCAGAGGGACACCAGCCATTTCCACGCCGATAAGAAGATCGACATCTTGAGTTGCAACAAGATCGGCCATCGCCAGACTGGTATTGTGAAAAAGTTTGGGCGAATCACCAAAAGGGCGCATGTTATAGAACCATGGCGACCACATTTTATTTTTCAGTCGCCAACCATTTTGACGTTTATTTTTGTCCCAAGCATTCCACAATGTTTGCAGATATTGTTCCTGATAGAGCGGAATAATTAGAAGATCCGCCCATTCTTCTGTTGATCTTTTCTGTCTTTCCATTATGAATGTGCTCCTTTCGCCCCGACTTCGCAGTCGAGGCTGAATTTTCTGATTGTTAACTTAAAACGGATATCTGATGCCGGCGGCTTTGACTTCCGGTGTCTGAAACGCTTCATACTCACTCTCGCGAAATTTATTCACGGCAGCAACCAGATCCTTTTCTAGATTGCCGATTTTCCCGCTACCACCGTATTTTTCCAGAAACGCATACATAGTTCCGCGAGAGGAAGAAAAAATTGCACCTTGCCCATTCCATTTTCCCGTACGAATCAACTCCTGCATAATCAGGGAGAATTTTCCGCCTTGCGCACCAAAACCTGGAACCAACAAGGTTGTCCCTGGAAATGTTTCTCTGATTTTGCCATCACAAACATGGGTTGATCCAACGACCAAGCCGATTGAAGACAGCCCATCATATCCGAGTTCATATTCCCGACTCCATCTGGCTGAATCTTCGACATGACTCAACTGAACCGTAGTTCCTCTGGCTGGTACAAAAAGTTCCTGATACTCCGGGCTGGATGGGTTGGAGCTTTTACTGACTCCGATAATCCCTTTGCCGGCCCGCATCAGATTCAATCCCCGATCTGGATTGCCTTTGCTGTCGATCAAAACCATCACGTCACTTCCCATCCAGGGCGTAACATTGATGATGTCAAAATCATAGGGAGCAAAATCCACCCCCCAGTCTTCTGACAAATTTCCCATCAATGACAAGAAATAACAACTTTGAGTGGTCGAGATGTCACCGCGCTTGCAGTCCAAAAGACAGATTAGTCGGATATTTTTTTCCACTTCAAGCTGTTTGATGAAATTCCTGACCCGCCTTAAAACAAATCCACCAGCAGGACCGAATTGCTCATAAAAAGCCGCTTGGGGTTTAAACACCCGGATATTACAACTGTCAACCAGAATTCTTACGATACTGCAAACATACTGCTCGACCGCCGCCAAAACCATTGCGTATTTGTTTGCATTGTCACTCCATAAACCTGATAGCCCGGCAAGCGTTCTTTAGAAATCATATATTTCACCATCATAAAATTCAACTTCTCCATTGCCATTGCGTCCATAGATTTCCCAATTTCTCACGCCGAGAGAGTGAGGGTCAAGCCCTCCACAATATAAGGTTTTTTGTTCTCTCTGCACCTCCGCCAATTGCACAAAATTATGCTTAGTGTCCACAGTATTCTCCTTTCGTTTTTATGCTTTTCTTTTTTACTCCATCAGCGGAGTAAGCGCTTTGTTCACATTTTTGGCATTCCTTATTTCGCTCAGGATCGCCTTGTTTCACTCGACACTTATTGCCAATCAAGTTGCACATAAATCTCATCTCCTTTACTGTGTAGGTTTTTGCCAATTTATATCAATATATGTAAACCGATTTATAAATCGGATTATTTGTCAATGAACTACCAAAAAATCCCTTTTGGGGACTTTTTCTTTCAAAAAACGAACTACCCCTAAATTAGCGGAAATTTGAGGATTAGTCAAATGAACTGGCCAATTTTACCCTTCTTGCGTTTAGTGCTATTATAGGACTATAATCATTTTGGAAAATCACTATGCTTACAATTTTAGTTGTTATTTCTCTTGTTTTTAATCTCGCTATTTTAGCCTTGCTGTTTTCTCGCAAAGCCGGTGATAATTCGGCGCTCATCAAAGAAAGTAATGAGCGCATAGGACGAGCGCTCAGGGAAGAGATGGGAGCTAATCGAGAAGAAATTGCGAGGTCAATTAAAAACTTTGGCGATTCGGTGGATAAACGGATTTTTACTCTGGCTGAAATGCAAAATAAAAACTTTGCCGGTTTTTCTGACAAGCTTGGTGAGGTGATTGAGAAAAATGATAAAAAAATGGAATATGTCCGCGAAACGATCGAAAAGCGCCTGGAGAATATCCAAAAAGACAACAGCGAAAAATTGGAAAAGATGCGTGAAACTGTGGATGAAAAACTGCATGCTACTTTGGAAAAACGCTTGGGTGAATCCTTCAAGCTAGTGAGCGAACGGCTGGAATTGGTGCACAAAGGTCTTGGTGAAATGCAGACGCTCGCAAGTGGCGTCGGGGATCTCAAAAAAGTGTTACAAAATGTCAAAACCCGTGGCACTTGGGGTGAAGTGCAACTCGGCACTTTGCTTGACCAGATTATGACCATCGAGCAATATGAAAAAAATGTGGCGACCAAAAAAGGATCAAATGACCGCGTCGAATTTGCCATCAAAATTCCCGCCAAGGATGAAAAGTTGAAAAATATCTGGCTCCCGATTGATGCTAAATTTCCCCTAGAAGATTTCCAAAATCTCATTGACGCTGAGGAAAAATGCGACATCGCTCTGATTGCCTCACTGGGCAAAGCACTTGAGATGCGTATCAAATCCGAAGCGAAAGACATTCGTGACAAATATCTTGATCCGCCCTACACCACTGATTTTGGAATTTTATTTTTACCAATCGAGGGTCTCTATGCTGAAGTCTTGCGTCGCCCGGGATTGGCTGACACACTACAGAGAGATTATAAAGTAATTGTGACCGGACCAACAACAATCGCAGCCATTCTCAATAGTCTTCAAATGGGTTTTCGCACGCTCGCCATTGAAAAAAGATCCAGCGATGTTTGGGCCACGCTCGGTGCTATCAAAACCGAATTCTCCACTTTCGGCGATCTGCTCGACAAAACTCACAAAAAACTGCAAGAAGCCTCCAATACAATTGAAAGCGCATCACGCAAAAGCCGCACGATTGAAAGAAAACTAAACAAAGCCCAAGAGATGCCTGTGCCGGAGATTGTGAAAGAATTGCCATTGGGGATTGAGGTGGAGGAATAAACTGCTGAATTTCTAATTAACCTAATTATTCTAATTGACCTAAAAATTGGTCATTGGGATTTGGAAATTATTTAGAATAATTAGAGCAATTAGTATAATTTAAAAACGGGTCGCATTACCCACTAGAAAAGTCTTTGTTTAAATCCCCTTCTCCATTAGGGAGAAGGTGGCTGAAAGCCGGATGAGGGAGAAGCCTTTAAGTAATCAACCAGCAATATTTATATAGATTTTCTTTTTTAGCAATGCCCTTTTCCCTCACCTGCCCTTCGGACACCCACCTGCAACGATAGCATTTCGGGCAGGTCCTCTCCCTAAGGGAGAGGAGTATATTTCTAGAAATTTATTTATTCGTACATTCGCCCGCCTGCAACGTTATGCGTAGCATTGCGGGCAGGTATTAATTCGTAATTCGTAGAGAAAAACATATGGACCCCCAACTCGAACAAAAACTCGCCGAGCAAGATCAAAAACTCGACAAAATTTACGCCTCGATCGAAAAGATGCGTAAATATTTTCTCTGGACAATGATCATTACTATTGCAACCATCGTCCTACCTATCATCGCCCTCATCGCTGTTGTACCGTGGTTTTTGAGTGTGATGGGTAGTGCATATAATATTCAGTAGCCGAAGCAAACATTTTGTCCTTTATTTTGAATTTGTAGAGACGCCCCGCTGGGGCGTCTTTGTTACTAATGATAATATCTATTGTTGATTTCAACGCATTGACGTGTATGGCTTTTGAGACGTCCCAGCGGGGCGTCTCTACGAAACATAAAAAGCCTTTAAATAGCCAGCTCAAGCGATTTTGTTTGACAAAAAGGCAAAACTGTGCTAGACTTAAGCATTATCAGAAATAGTTCTGATAATCTCCGACTGTGAGAGCATCACGGAATAGCACATTTTTTATTTATAGGAGGGTTTACTATGGAAGAAAGCAGAAAAGGTCAGATTGCAATTCTTGTTGTCAAGAGCATTCTTCGCGAAAAAGGTATCCGTCTCTCGTCGAATTATCGGCGCGAACTCGGAAATGAGGCAAAAAATATCGGTATTTCCTTTGAAGAATTTTTGGAATTTGCCGAGCCTCTCATCCGCGAGCTGGTCGACGAGACTTTCGCAAAACCGAAAAAGTCAGCTCCCTTGGACGAAATTGGATCGGACAAAGTGTGGGAGAAAATTAGGCAAAAGAAAAACTCCCAAAAGTAAACCATTAAAGAACGACAGGGTAAACTCAATTGAGTTTCTAAACGGATAATTGCTCCTTCCTCCATTGGAGAAATTTGGGCAGAACAAGAACCGCCACCCCTCGTTCAACAACTAAAGCCGTATCATTCTGTGAAATGATACGGCTTTATTCTTTTTGTTACTAAAGAACTCAAAATCTATCCCCACAAAAAAAATCCACCCTCTCGAGTGGATTTTTTATATTCTCAAATTGAGAAAAAAACTATTTCAAAGTCACAGTTGCACCGGCTTCTTCTAGTTTCTTTTTCATCGTTTCCGCTTCCGCCTTGGAAACTTTTTCTTTGATCACCTTTGGAGCAGCGTCAACCAAATCCTTGGCATCTTTGAGTCCAAGACCAGTGATTTCTCGCACCGCTTTGATCACATTGATTTTTGATGCGCCGGAAGCGGTCACTTCCACGTCAAATTCAGATTTCTCTTCTGCGGCAGGAGCAGCGTCACCAGCAGCAGGAGCGGCGGCCATCATAACGCCAGCAGAAGCAGAAACTCCAAATTTCTCTTCCAAAACCTTCACGAGTTCAGAAAGTTCCAAAACGCTCATGGTTTCAATTTCACTCACGAGTTTTTTGAATTTTTCTGGCAC
>Ga0268283_1000643_pt1 | contig 20722 bp, 17 predicted proteins | sample saktaG_13_FD_190140 | JGI IMG/M metagenome (GOLD analysis project Ga0268283, IMG submission 190140) | Saline water microbial communities from Sakinaw Lake, British Columbia, Canada - sak_2013_06_06_36m | ecosystem: Environmental > Aquatic > Non-marine Saline and Alkaline > Saline ... | reverse complement strand
TTTGTTAATGGCACCACATTATTACAAAATACCTGCCTTTTAAATCGTAACGCACTGAATATCAAAACTGTTAACTTTGCACGTTATTAACAACTGTAGAAGATCAGTCTAAATGAAACGCATGAATGATAATTGCAAGGGAAGCTATGGGTTCTGCAATAATTGGATCAAATTGATGTCTTTCTCTGAGAATCGCAACTGAATTATTCTTCGATCCCCCATTTTGGTTCCTGGCTAACGGTTGATCGGAAGATTCTGCCCATTCCCTCGCCTCTTTCCAATTGCGATAAAACATGCTGTTTTTGAATATGATCGAAAATGATCTAAAAACGAAGGTTTTCAGCATTTCTTTGTTTTCACGTGACAAAGGAAGATGCCACCACAACCAGGTAATACCTTTCATTAACACTTTATACACAGAGCGCAAATGTTAGCCAATATAATATCTGGAAATCAATGAAAAGTTCATAACCAGAAAGGAGATCGCTAAATAAGAGATTGAAATGATTACAATGTTGTTTTCTGAAAGGATCATAGTCCGGTTATAAAGCAGTGTGAAAACCAATGGAGCAATGGGAATGAAATATCTTCCTTGGATACCTTCTATAATAGAAGAACCGACCGGAGACCAGCTCAAATAAAGGAGTAGGCTTATTACAACAATCACGCTGCAAATTGAAGTCAACATAATTAGTTTCTGTCTTATGGAAATTACCACATATTGAGAAAATTCACAAACACTTATAAAAATTAGGGTGAAAGAAGCCATCAATACATAAGTAAGGGGAAGTGGCGTATCAAGCCACCCTAATTTTCCTATAAATGAATGAATAAAGAATTTATAAGTCCAGAATGTAACAAACAGTGTTTTGAAATAACAGGTAATATGCGTTAAAATAAATTGAATTTGCAAATATGGCTGTACCTTTTTTGCTGGATTACCATAAAAGCTCATTGAAGGATCTATTGATTCGTAAATATGCTTAACAAAGCTCCCTCCAATCAGCAAAGTAATACAAGTAATAATTAGCAACAACATAGCTGCTAACAGGTAGTGTTTTAGTGAATCTGCTTTTCGAACTGGAATTAAAAAAAAGAGAAGGTAAAGAAAACAATAGGCATATCTGGATAGAGTAAGGAATATAAGCAAAACGATCAGGTATAGTAAATCCAATTTTTTCAAGCCTTTATCTGCGTTAAATGATAATCTAAAGATTACAGCTATGAATAAAAAAGCAGCGCCAATCGTTAAAGAATCCGGACTCATTGACGCAGCCTGAAAGACCGACATGGGAGTTAACGCAAGAAGTGTGAAAAGATATTTATAAACCGGCGTTAAAACAATGGCCAAATAAATGAGGATCGTCCAACTAACAAGAGTAAATATCCTGGCAGCGTACAAAATTAATAATGGGGTAGTGTTGAAACATTTTCCTATGGAAATTGCAAATGATTGTGGAACATATAAAACAGGGGCATAGGTGGCAGTGTTTGGGAAAAAAGTAAATGATGTCACCTTTGGGTTTAAGGATAAAGCAAGGGACTTTTTAATTTTTTCAAAATCAGTTTTTTGTTCAGTATGAAAGGGAATCTTTACAAAAAAATCGACAGTTTTTATTATGCTTAAAGGAATTATTCCACCCACCATGTTATTCTGGGTGACAGGAAAAAAATTGCCTGATGCAATTTGGTAGGCACGAAAAAAATGCGCAGGCTCATCTGGAACCTGAAATGGCGGAGTGATAAATACAGAGATTGTTCCCCAAAAGATTGCTGTAAAAAGAAATATTTTTTGTGGCTTGAACATAAGAAGGAAAGGTTTTCCAATTACCAAATGTTTCATCTTAATTATTCTTTAAACAATTTTGTTCGTAGATAAACCGATGGTTCCTTACAATTGTGTCTAATGTGATTCCTATCGAAAGTATTAAAATCGAAATAATCATCAAACCACTGGCTAAAATTGCCAACGGGACGTGCTTAATATATCTTGTTTGAATAAATTCAAGGATTACCGGACCACCCAGGGCAAGTCCCAAGAGAAAAAAAATAAGTGACAGAACGGAGAAAAAGAGAAGAGGTTTGTAGTCTTTAAACACTTTGAATATAGTGACCATTACCCTCCATCCATCCTGAAAAGTATTCAGTTTTGATTTACTGTTTACTCGTTCTTTATAATCTATTGGGACTTCAATGATTTGGTATCTCTTATCTAAGGCATGTAGCGTTATATCTGTTTCTAATTCGAACCCTTCATGCAATATTGGGTAATTTTTAACAAATTCCCTTGTCATCACCCTATATCCACTCATAATATCATTCAAACTCGTTTTGTAAAGTGTGTTAATTAATCTACAAACAAGATTATTACCTAAACTGTGAAATGGACGCTTATTTTCACAATTATACTTTCCAAATGACATACGATCACCTACTACCATGTCTGCTGCAGAATCTAATATGGGTTGAATTAAGTTATATATATCATTGGCACAATAAGTGTCATCACCATCAATCATAACATAAATATCTGCTTCAATGTTTCTGAAGGCATGTCGTATTGCATTTGCCTTTCCTTGTCTCGATATATGAAATATCTCCCCTTTATTCGATATAGATTCAAGTTTTTTTTTAGCTATTTCAACAGTTCTATCCGTTGAATTGTTATTAATGATGAAAATCTCCAAATTCAAATTAACTTTTGCAAAGTCGTCTATTACTTTTTCTATAGTGACCTCTTCATTATAAACTGGAATTACAAGAGCTATCCTGGGAGATTCTTTCATACAATTAAGGGTAAAATCAATAATGGGTTCAACACGGAGATATCTAACTTAAACTTTAGTTATTCTTGGGGGCCAGGCATAACTGAAATCCGAGAAGTCGAGTGTTAGATTTGGGTTATACGAAGGATCGTTGAGGATCAGATGTGACCATCTTTTTCTAAAGTAATCTAACGATGACTTATCAAAATCGTGTAATAAATTCTTGTTTCCCCGGGAGGCTGATTCTTGATGATAAAGTTCGGCAAAAGGGGTAAAAACATTGCGATAACCGGATTCAACCAGGCGTAAACAAAAGTCAACATCATTATAAGAAACCGGAAGGTGGACCTCGTCAAATCCGTTAATCTTTTCGTACAGTGACTTTTTAACCACCAAACATGCCCCGGTTACTGCAAGGAATGAGTTTGTAAGACTCGCCCGTCCAAAATAACCATTGTTTTTTTTGCTGATCCGGTTATGGGCACACCCAGCTATTCGGTCCTTTCCCAATCCTAAAATGATTCCAGCATGTTGAACAGTATCATCGGGATAATATAATTTTGCACCTACAGCGCCTATCCCAGGTTGAATTGCAAGTCTTACCATTTCAGTGAGCCATTCTTTCGAAATAACCTGAACGTCGTTGTTCAATAATGCGATTAACTCTCCATTGGCTTCTCTGACTGCAAGGTTGTTGAGCGCTGAATAGTTAAAAGGACCATCACTCCTTATCACCCTTAAATAATCATTTTCCTTTTTCTGCTTATTCAAATAAGCCAAAGTCCCAGGATCTTTAGTTCCATTATCAACTACGATAATCTCGTATTTTTGATAGCTTGTCAAGTTGACAATGCTTTCAATGCATTGACGTATTAAACTCAAACCATCTTTCGTAGGTATGATAATTGAAACAAGAGGAATATCCTGAGGAATCTTATAACAGATTTTATATCCATGCTCGATCAATTGCGCTTCCGCCTTAATATCGCACCTCAGAAAGTGCTCATTTAGTGCTGCTTCACCAACTTTCATCGCATATGGTTTTGATTTTACAGAGTATGCAGTACTTTTATTGTGAATGCGCCAATGGTAAAGAACCCTGGGAATATGATATATTTGTTTGCTTTCAATTAGTTCAATACAACGTAAAGCCAAATCATAATCCTGTGATCCTTCAAATCCTATTCTAAAACCACCAGCTTGCCTGACTATCCCTGCATGATATACGCCAATGTGACTAAACATATTATGAGAGTAAAATAAGTCCAGGTTCCAATCACTTTTGAAATAGGGATCTGATCTTATTCCTGACCGATTAATTTTATCCTCGTCGCTATAGATTAAACGAATGTCATCATCTTTATTGATTGCCTCAACATTCCAGTATAAGGCAGTAGAACTAATCATGTCATCGTGATCAAGTAAAGCAATCCAATCTCCAGTTGCAATTTCTAAGGCACTATTCGAGCATGCTGAAATATGTCCGTTTTTTTCTCTAAAAACAACTTTAATTCTGGGGTCTTTGGTACTGAATCGGATAAGAATCTTCCGTATATCAGCGTTTGTAGAGGCATCATCGGCAATGCAAAGTTCCCAAAAGGGATAGCTTTGCCTGCAAACTGATTCAATTGCTTGCTCCAGCCATTCAGGTTTTGGATTGAATACTGGCATTATAATTGAAATCAATGGTTTTTTTGAAAATCCGAACTGACTTTGTTCTATTTTTTTCAGTTCATTTCCAGACAAAGTATCAAATTTCTTGATCCATTTTGTATAATCATTCCTCGATATCTTTACCAGCCGGTATATTATCCCATAAACTCCTTCATTATTGATGATAAAGGAGACTTTTCGCCAGAATAATCCAGGATTTCGTATTTGCATTAACACTTCAATTGTACTTCTGATCGACCTCAACATAATGGTTTAAAACTAAACAATCATTAATTGTAATATAAGCCAAGAATATATTCAATTTTTTGCTTAAATATGACAGGTAGGACATGTTTAAAGAATATCTCCAAACTCTGGTCTGAGTTTTTTAAATACCAGGACCCCTGCAATAAAAATAAATATTGTGATAAACCAAAAATAGAGGTTCATCTCAAAAAACTCAAAAAACCATCTCCTTTCCAGAAAAGTGTACCTGTATCCTTCAGTAATATAGAAAAATGGATTTAGCAGGGCAATGTATTTCAAATTTCCTGCGAGTCTGCCATAGGGCCATACGATGGGTGTCGCCCAAAATAATACAGTTACAACAATATTGATAATATGTGACATGTCGGGGATCAAAACATTCACCGAAGAGACAAGCCATGCAATGCCAGTTAAAAGCACGAAGGAAGCAAATAAATAATAGAAAATCTGAATCCAATAAATGTCAGGATATATACCATAAAACAAAATAAATAGAATGACCACGATTCCAATCATCGTTATATGAACGATGAGCCCTGAAAAAATCTTTATCAATGGGATGATCCAGACATTTAAAGCTGTTTTCTTTATCAGATACCCATATTCCGGAATAGCCAACGAAGTTACGATCATCGTTTGGCTAATAAATAACCAGGGAATCATTCCCGTTAGCAGCCATGGTGTAAAAGGTAGCCCATTCGATGTTGTCCCCGCTTTTAATCCAAAGGTAAAGGCGAACCAGATTACGAATACATATACAGCCGGTTGAATAAATGCCCAAGGAAGGCCGATGTAAGAAGAAAGGTATCTGCTTTTAAAATCCCTTATTACAAGTGTCTTGAGTACATATTGTTGGTTAACAACAGAATGAAAGAATGATAAAAGGATATGAATGTATTTCATTTTATAATCACGTTTAACAGGATTAAATAATTGAATTTTATCTATTTGGGATTTTTATCATGAATAACATTCTATTGTTGCTTTTTCAATGACCAGGACTGTTCCTTGCTTAAAATTATCATCAGGATTATTGACCTCCATACCAATTACATCATGTATCCAATGAATTTCAGAATAAACATCCTTTATGACATTGAGCAATCCAATTGATAGTGTATATCTCCCATTCCCAAGGATTGGAAATTGAAAATCAATCGCAAGTACACATGGTTTGCTTATTTCAAGCGATATTCTCTGTCCTAAAACATAACTGCTTATTTTAAAAACCGGGAGTCCGGTGCGTCCATTAAGCACGATTGATATTCCGGGATTTTCAAATTTTTGAAAAGCAATCAAGTCGATATAAACCCTTACGTACTCTCCACCTTTTAATGCTGATATTTTGCTTTGGGTTGTAATGCTATATATCGCCACTTGCTTTATTATTCCACCTCCAATTCCATATGATTCATGTTGATCAACCGCATCCCAATTGATCACTTGGGCTTTTTTTAAACCATCTTCATGAATTAGTCCTAAATGATATTCCTTTTTATCTGTTATTTGTTTCTTAATAAGCAATGAAGAATCGTTTGTAGTCATAAAGCTGTTAAACCGATCTGTTACAAAAATGGGGTCGCCTTGCTCTATAATCCTTCCCTGATGCAACCAAACGGCCTTTGTACAGAAATCCCTGACAGCACTTAAATTATGTGAACAGAAAATAATGGTTTTACCAGCCTCTTTGAATTCTCTTATTTTACGAAAACACTTTTGCTGAAACCGTATGTCTCCTACGGCCAATGCTTCATCGATAATAAGAATATCCGGATTTATATTGACAGCCATTGAGAATGCAAGACGAACATACATTCCGCTGGAATAGTTGTTGATTGGCTGATCAGCATATACTCCAACATCTGCAAATTCAAGAATCTCGTGCAATCTTTGTTGCATCTCTTTTTTTGAGTATCCTTGAATGCCCCCCAGAAAATAGATATTTTCAACCCCTGTGATCTCCTTATTGAATCCCCCACCAAGTTCAAGTAGTGCAGTCACTCTCCCTTTGCATAAATAGGTTCCTGATGATGGTGTCACAACGGATGCCAGTATCTTTAAAAGGGTTGATTTCCCACTTCCGTTTTGCCCGATAATTCCAATAACCTCCCCTTTGTATACGGATAAATTAATTCCGGATAATGCCTGGTATCTAATATGATACGATTTTCTTGAACGAGACAAGATCTCCTTAATGCGATCACGCTGATGATGATACAGGTTGTAGGTCTTTGATAATGAGCTGATTTCTACTGCAATTTCTTTCGACATTATTTAAGGATTTATCATTAACATGTATCCATTTTTTGAGTTCCTTTGTAAATGCAAGTCAAATCATCCGGTGATGAATAAAATAAAAAAAATTTCAGTCCCGAAAATAGTTTCAATGGAGAATAGCTGGTATGAACTTGCTGATCCCAAACACTTCTGGATGCGGTGGCGCTTTAAAATAATCCATAAGAACATCCATAAATTCATTAATTCTCAAACCAAAATACTTGAAATTGGATGTGGGAATGGTGCCGTCATGAAGCAATTTCATGATTCAATTCACTGTGTGATTGATGGGTGTGATATTAATGCTGATGCTTTTAAAGAGATGCATTCGATTCCCGGGAATGTTTTTCTTTATGATATTTATGATCAGAATCCTGATCTGATTAAAAAATATGATATTGTGTTATTGCTTGATGTGATTGAACATCTAGATAATGACCAGGAATTCCTTGAGAAAGCTTTGATGCATCTAAAACAAGGTGGATTAATTGTCATGTCTGTCCCAGCTAAAAAATTCCTTTACTCAAATTATGATCTATTGATTGGACACAAGCGGAGATATAATATAAAATCAATAAATCAACTTTTTCGAACCTTAAACGTGGATGTTATCCAGGTTAAATATTGGGGGTTCCTTTTATTGCCCCTTTTGATTGTACGGAAATTATATTTAGATCTTTTTCACATCAGGAATAATGTCCGTGCAGGATTTAAGCCACCAAATCAATTTATAAACAGGATCCTTTTATTCGGTATGAAATTGGAAACCGCTTGGTTTTCAACTGTGATTGTCGGAACATCTATATTCGCTATCGGCAGAAAAAAAAACGACTAACTCTTTTGTGTTTTATTGGTTTTCAGATTTACCATTTTGGATTCTTTCTTTTATTATGAATAGCGGCCTGTTTTTTACCTGAAAAAAAATACGAAGGATATATTCACCAATAATTCCAATGGCTATCAGCTGCAACCCTCCAAATAGAATAATCGCAAAAAGCAGTGCGGTAAATCCTGTCGGAACATCGCCGATGAATAGTTTTTTAAAAAGCGTAATAATAAAATAAATTGAAGAGACCAATAAGGCAACTATTCCCAATGCCATGGTAAACCTGATCGGATACTTACTGAAATTAAAGATGCCGTTCAACCCAAGGCTGATTAATTTCATTAAACTATATTTGGATGATCCGGTTTTCCGGCTCTCCCTGTCGTATAAAAAACCTGTTTGCCTAAAGCCAACCCAGGACCTCATTCCTCTAAGAAACCTGCTTTCCTCTGGCATGCTGTTGATATGATTGACGACCCGGCGGCTTATCAGGGAAAAATCACCACTATCCAAAGGAATATCTATGTAAGAAAACCGCTTCAGAATGCGATAAAACATATGATAAGCCAGCTTATAAGGCATTGAACCTTTTCGACTGCTGCGCACCGCATAAACAACATCAAATCCTTGTTTGTAAACATCATAAATTTTCTCAAAAAGTTCAGGAGGATCCTGCAAGTCACCATCCATGATCATTACGGCATCAGAAGCATTTACATGCTTTAACCCTGCCGTTAGCGCGAGTTGATGACCAAAGTTCCTTGAAAGAAAGATTGAATGGAAATTTGTATTTTCTAGCGAAAGCTGGTGCATTAATTCCGCAGTCCCATCAGTACTTCCATCGTCAACAAGAATAACCTCAATCTGACAAACCGAGCTGCTGATAAGTTTAAGCAAACGCTCTTTCAGCATGCCGAAGTTATCCTTCTCATTATATAGAGGAACGATAATATTGATCTCAGGTGGGTGATTCATAACTTGATAATTTTGCCTGTTGCAGTATTCTTAATACTGTCCGATTTAATAAAATATACAATTTTGTCAGTATATTTAAGGTAGAGAATCTCGTCCTTTTTGGTAATACATAGGCCTACTTGATATGTTCCATTGGGACAATCTAACCTCTGCTTAACAAGAGTAAAAGAGAACCCGCAATTTTCGGTCACTCCGGAATATACATTTTTGAATACATGCAAAACATCTTCTCGCTTGACAGTAATTGTTTTGAAAGTAAATATTTTCTGAGGAGATTTTAAAACAACGTTAATATCGATTTCATCTACTTTTTTGTTCTTTATAAATGCCCAACCATCTATATTCAATATCATTGGACGATCTACTAATTTATCAATGCATATCTCAATTTGATCTGATGGTGGAATCGATTTCATGCATTTACGCAACTGGTCTTTAGTATATAATTCAGAAATAGTCGGCGGCTTATAATATCCTTTTATAATTGACACCTTCATTAAGGTTGAAGCTGTTTTTTGGTCAGGGAGGCAAAGTGACGTATTCTCCGGATCAATATAGTAGGATAGGAGTCCTGTCGAGAGCAACACTTTTTGAGACGCCATCTCCTGGAAATTAACCATCACTCTCTTCCCATATAACAACAAACTTGCTATCATTATGATAAAAAATACTTTCTGGCTTACCCCATTATTCAGGTAAACCAGGGCAATATATAAAATTGCAATAAAGAGAACCGGCAATAGCCTGTATCTATCTGAAGAAGCAGTAATAATCCCATATCCGACTCTCGAAACAGTTACTGCCAGGGCTGAAAAAATAACGAAAAGAAGATAGGACAAAATCAATGGGTTCTTTCTGATGAATTCCCATTTCAAGACTACCAGATAACCAAAGACTGCGAATATAAGAGCCCCCAGGATGGGCATAAGCTTCGTGTGGGTCCCAACCACATCTCTGAATACTCCACCAAAAAATGCAAGAAAATAAGCTACACTTTTAACGGGTTGATGAAAAACAATCATCTTGGAGAAGAGTGAAGTTGAATGATTATAATCAATGAAATAGAGTATAATGCAAACAATCATGACCCCTGTCCAAATAAGAATTTTTTTTAACGATTTATGTTGCCTAAATACTAAAATCGGAAACCCTGCAAGAAATGTAAACATACCGTTACCAAAAGAAAATGTCGCAATGGCAGCAAGTAACAGAGAAAATGCGAAATAACAACGGCCATCTTTGTACAAAAAGGCTAAAGACGCAAAAACCAGGAGGTATTGGTTTACACTGCACATAAGTACCATGGCCCAATCGGTAATGTTATATTGCGGTACAAATAGAAGTAGTATCAAAGGGGGTAGAATAATAAGTGTACTGACTTTAGATCGATATATTCTGTATAAAAACCAGGTCAACCCAAACATTCCCAAGTTTCCCAATAACATAATATATCTGAAATTTACCTCTCCGGTAAGTTTGAATTCGGTAATGACAGTTAAATAATAGGAGAAAATCCGATGTTCATTTGCCTGACGGAATAAGAGAAAGAAACGATCTTTTAATGTAGCTTTTGAAAAGACATTCATCCATTGAAATGTACCATATTCGTCCCCCGTGGGAATATTCATTGAGAACTTATATACAGCATAAAAATATATGGCCACAGGGAATAAAAGCAGGATTATTCCAATGGTAAGTTTCAGCCTATTCTTCATGAAAACAAAGATAATTATTGCACTTTATTCAATGATCCGAACATAATCTAAATTGTTTTAAAGACAATACACTCCCCTGTATTAAAATATAATTTTCTGTCATTTGTTATAATTTTAAAGGTAAGCTTGTGCCAGCCACGATGAATGTATGAAGCTGGAAACGTGATACTCCATCCGGAATGTCGATAAATGGTGTCGTTTAAATATTCAGCTACATCTGAACGATTTGCACCATAAGCTGCCTTGATCATTTTTCCATCAATCTCAACTAAAACTGCTGAAGCAGGTTTTTTCCCGGGAAAATCAACAGCCCAACCGGTTATCCTAATCCGGTTGTTGTTAATAACCATGGGTGTTCTAGCCTTATTTAAAACAATCCCGTTTATTTCATCAATCGCATATTTAGTTCTTTTATCCGATAGTGAAACCCCCTCTAACGGATTGCTCGTTTCCCTAATAAACTCAAAGGGTATTTTATTATTTGAAATATAACATCCTGTTTGACGCCTATTCAATACTTTAAAGGTCAACTCATGCATGCCTTCACTCAAACTATCTGTTGGAATAGTAATTCCCCATCCGGCATACCCGAACTGTTCATTGTGAAAATGGTTCACTAAATCTGGCCGTTCGAAAATACATTGACTTTGATATTCTTTCCCATCCAATAAAACAAGAATGCCGCCTGAAATGCCATGGTTCAATTTATCTATCGCCCAACCCGTCAGGTTTAAATAGTGGTTAAAACTATATAATGTATTGAATTCCGCCGAATTTATCCCATTGATATAATCAATACAATAATCAGCAGACCCTTTCATTGGAGCGCTATATGAAACTTTTATCTTTGAAACCTTAAAATAATCATTTAGCAATGACTGGTGCAATGAAATTAGTTTATCTATATCCGGTTTGGTAATGTAATGTCCAAAATCATCAGGGACCCTGATCTTACTATTTTTAAAAATCCTTGCAACAATTAAATCTCCCGTATAAAAACGATAATGTGAGGTTTCGTTATAATTTATATTATCAGTCGCAATGGAATTTAAACCGCTAAAATCATAAAATTCAGTAATATCAATAAGTCTTTTCAAGGCTTCAAAATAATCATCCAGATTAATATTAAGGTAAGAAATATGATGCGTGGGATTTATAAAAAATATTACCTTGATTTGATTCTTTTTAGCGAATTGAACTAATTTTTCAATTTCGTAGAGTGCTCCCCGAATATCAGAATTGTATGCGTAATGTGTATACGGTATTAAAAACCTGTTTGCTTTTATATAAGCTTCTGGATTCTTCTTAATTAAGGAATCATTCTTGTAATTTGCTATAATTCCATTGAACAATTGTTTTGATCTGTCAATTCCATAGTTTGCTACTGCCAATTTGAGAACCTTCCAGTCAGGTCTGAAAAACAGATAACTTGTGTAAAAACTGATTTTTTTTTGTACTGATTCCGGGTATGGTCTTCGGAGCAGGTCCTTTTCATCGATTTGAGGATTTTCCATCAACGACAAATAATCAATGCCTATCAACAAATTTTTTATTTTAACACCATTCTTGACCATTAACGTTATATCCTCAAGATGATCTTTAGGGACCCCATTCGAATAAGACATGTTATAATAGGATTCTCCAGGTATTTTTACAGGGTCAATAAAATTGACCCTTGATGAACCGAAGATGAATGAATTGAATTTATGAGGATTCTGCAATATATGCCTCATTTTCAAATACCTCAAATTGGGTTCTATGCGAGACTTTTTGTTAATATTTAAAAAAACACCATATGGATCAATAACAATATTGAAAAATAAAAGTGGTGCAAATATCAATAGTAACAGGAATAATCCTTTCGACAGTTCTTTGAAAAACCTATGAAATTCCGTCACCTTTTCTAAAATTGAAAATAAATGAATTGTTGTTGTTCTCCCGAAAACCAAAAAACAAACAGAAAAACAATACAATACATAGACCATCTAAAAACTTTTGGCCATTTCATCCCGATTGTTGCAATAGCATAATCCTGGTTCCTCCCAAACCATTCGACGATAAAAAAAATCGAAATCAGTAATAAGGTTATGATTACATCAGGTAATTTGTCAAATTGAGGTAAAGTAAAAAATGAATTAGAAAAGATCCGGGAAATGTAGCGCAGGGCATGATTTACAGAATCGGCTTTAAAAAAAATCCATGCGATCATGACTATGCAAAATGTAAAACCAGTTTCAAACAACAGAATGAGGGTGTTATCATTGCGAAGTTGAACCTTTTTCAAAAGCCTCTTCCTGAATTTCATACTGATTTGATATATCACAAGGGAACATCCATGAATAAGTCCCCATATAATAAATGTAAAATTTGCTCCATGCCATAAACCGGTTAAAGTCCAGGTAATAAAAATGCCGAAACTATAAATGAAATATTCGGTTTTAATTGAACAAATCCGTTCTGGCTTTATTTTTCTTGAAATGGAATAGGAAGCGGGTAAAAAAACATAATCTCTAAACCATGTGGTGAGAGAAATATTCCATCTCTTCCAGAACTCCCTGATATTACTGGAAAAATATGGATACGAAAAATTCTTCATGATATTGAATCCGAGCAATTTTCCAATTCCAATGGCCATGTTGGAATATCCGGCAAAATCCGCATAAATTTGAATACTAAACAGGAAAACGCCAAGAACAAGTGTACTTCCGGTATACAGCGAAAAATCCTTAAATATAGCATTCACCGGGAAGACACAATTATCTGCAATTACAACTTTCATAAAAAGGCCCCATAAAATCTGCTTTAGTCCATCTGTTGCGGCTGCGTATTGAAAGACTCTGAACTTTTGTATCTGGGTCAAAAGGCTTTTTGGCCTTTGAATTGGCCCGGCCAGAATAATCGGAAAAAAACTGAACGATAACAGAATGTCAACAACATTACCGACAGCTATCAATCTGCGTTGATAAACATCTATAATATAGCTTATTGAAAGAAAAATATAGAAGCTGATCCCAATAGGTAAAATAAGCCTTACCGTAAATGAATCCGGACTAAACCCGAATAGTCTAATAAACTGTATAAAGGAATCAACAAAAAAAGCGAAATATTTAAAAATAAATAAAGTTCCAATATTGATTACCATCCCGAAAATAAAAAACATTTTCCGATAAGATGAGTGACTGGTCTTTTGAATCAGGGATCCAAGTGTATAATTCAAAATGGAAAGACCTATCAACAGGAACAGAAAATTTAAATTAAACCACCCATAAAAAGTATAGCTACTTACAAGCAAAAATAAGTTCTGAAGGTTAACAGATCTGTTAAATATAAACCAGTATAAAAAAAACACAACAGCGAAAAACAGTCCAAACGTGAGGGAGGTGAACATCATACTTGAATTCTGTCTAAAAATAAATTTCAATACTATGGATAATGTAGTTGCCGGCAGTAATGCCAGGGTCGAGCCTTAGCCTGCCTGATATTTTAGACACTGGAATTCTAAGTAAAATAATCTGTCGGCCTTTTATGGCATCATGTCTTACGGATCTATCCTCACTGTAGGATTTAAAGATGGAAGTTCTATAGTATAATTGAATTAATGTGTTTTCAGGGACAGTTATGTCAACTTTAATTATGATGGCTGCTTTTGGCGTTACAAATCTCGGGAGGATAATAATTGGATCAATGCTGATGGCTGTAAAGTGAATGTCATCATTTAAAAGTCGTCTATTCTCGATTTGATTATTGAAATTTGACTTTATGAAAAGATCCGGATTTGAAAAACGAATAATAGGGTTGTCACCATAGATTTCATTTTTTAATGCCCGGATATCCTCAAATTGTTTAAATATAATTTCCATCAATACTGGTATTGCTGTTTCAAGGGTTATCCCTTGCTTTGGTTCCCAGGGATCATTGATATCAGGTAAGGGATCGTTGAAAAGGTTTGTATTATCCCCAAAAAAAAATTTAGAAATCTGGTTGTTTTTATCTGAAAATTCATTGACAATTGCAAGCCTTTCTTTAGGGGAAAGAAAACCATAACTCCGCAAAGGCTCCTTTTTATAACCATTTGGCAAGGAGTTGTACATAAATTCAATAAGAGAATGATTGTGCAGTTCAGGTGTCATATTTCTGCATAAGCGCATGATCTCAACAACATCAGAATGTAACCCGTTGTTCTTATTTATATTGCTATCAGGGGGATCCATATAGCAATCTATGTCATAAATCCCAAGAATCTGCATGAAATCTGTGATGACATTTGGCCCAATTCTCGATTTTTCGTAAGGCCTGACAATAAAATTATCAGGTTTGAAGTAAGTTAACCAATGGATGATCGTCTCATGCCAATTCATGTGAAGAACTTTTGCAAATTCTTGTATTGTATTAACATCCTTCTGCTTATGTCCCCATTGTTTCCATGCTGCTTCAAGATAGTTGTCCTGACGCCGTAAATATAGGATAATGGAATAGTCAACTTTAAAAGTCTCCACTATTTTAAGGAACAGTTCCGGCAACCATTGAAATTCAAATAATTCACCGCTGACAACTACTTTTCGAATATTATTATTTTCACAGTATTCTAAACAATTTCTAAATTTTTCAAATGGCTCTTTATTTATGTTCGTATGCATTGATTCAAAAAAGGAGGAATGATTAAGCATGATTCCTTTACCAGGGTCTTTGAAATCAAAATTAGGATAGAGGATCTTATCCTTTGAAACAAGCAATTCACGGTTCACGTTCAAAAAACTCTGAATGGCGCTGGTTCCGGTTTTTGCCTGGCCGATATGAAAATATATCTTCATAATAAAAATTGCTCTTCAATCATCGTTGTATGTAACTCAGTCATCGTAACGGGGCGGCCAAGCCAACCCGAAATTTTCCATTTTTAATGTTAAATTTTGGTTATATGAAGGGTCACAAAGCAATATCTTGCCCCACCGGGTCATCATAAAATCAATCTCACCTTGAAAGCGTTGCCTTTTTGTTGTTGTGTCTTCCATTCCCCGTGATATTGATTCGTGGTGATACAACATTGAATAGGGAGTCCATATGTTTCGGTATCCAGCTTGCTTGAGCCTGAGACAAAAATCAACATCGTTGAAGGAAATGGTAAGATTGATTTCGTCCATTCCTCCTATTTCCAGGTAGATTGATTTGCGTATGATCAAACATGCCGCTGTTACAGCACTCATTTCCTGAGTAAGCACAGCACGCCCGAAATACCCACAATCATCACCTGGCTTATGTTTGTGAGCATGTCCTGCAACTCCTCCAATTCCCAGTATGATGCCTGCATGCTGAATCCTATTGTCAGGGTAAAATAATTTTGCTCCAACTGCCCCAATATCAGGTTGTGCTGCAATGGCTATCATTTCAGCAAGCCATTCAGGGTTAATAACCTCAGTGTCATTATTTATAAGTCCTATAAATTCTCCTGCAGCCATATGAACTGCATTGTTGCATAGTGCAGAAAAATTAAATGGCCGCTCATCTTTGATACAACTGATTTTAGCATCTGATTGGATTTTATTCAAATAATTTAAAGTTTCTTCTTCATCCGAATTATTATCGATAACAAGGATTTCATAATTGGGGTAAGAGGTATTTGACAGGATGCTATTGATACAGTTACTCAGCAGACCGAATTTGTTCTTTGTGGGAATTATCAGGGTAACCAGAGGCAATTTTTCTGGCAATTGATACCTGATTCTATAACGTCCGGGGCTTATTATTTGAGCTGTTGCATTTATTCCAGTTCTCAAAAAATGCTCGGTTAGGGCTTTTTGACCGGATACAAAAGCATATTTTTTAATGTTTTGGATACTCGATGTGCTGCTGTCGTGAATTCTCCAGTGGTACAATACCTTTGGAATGTGGAAAATCTCCTCTTTGCCTATGTGTTCAATAAACCTTAAAGCCAGATCATAATCCTGTGAACCTTCATATCCAACCCTGAACCCGCCTATTCTTTTTACTATTTCTGTTGCATAAACACCCAGGTGATTTATCAGGTTTTGTGAATAAAATAATTCCGGATTCCAGTCGCATTTAAAATAGGGTTCGGAGCGAATACCCGCATCGTCAATTTTATCCTCATCCGAATAGATAAGTTTTATTTCAGATTTCCTATTTATTGTTTGGACAATATAAAAAAAAGCATGAGCCGGTAAAAGGTCATCGTGATCAAGTAATGCGATATAATCGCCGGAAGCGAGGTTAAGCGCACTGTTGGATGCTTCAGAAATATGGCCATTGAATGGCCGGAAAACCACTTTGATTCTTGAATCCTTTTGTTCGTAACTGGATAATATTTGACGTATGTCTGGATCAGTTGAACAATCATCGGCAATGCATAATTCCCAGTTTGAATAAATCTGATGTATCACCGATTCAATCGCGGCACGCAGCCATTCCGGTTTGGGGTTATACACCGGCATTATGACTGAGATCAGGGGAGTGTTCTTAAAACCTTCAATTTCTTGCCTTAGAATATTATGCTCATCTTCTGAACATGCGTCAAACTCCTTAATCCAGTCAATGTAGGACTCTTTAATTAAAGGAATTGTATCCTCCTCGATCTTGTGAATTCGGCGTCCTTCCTTTTTTCCATATAAAAGGTAATGTAATAAAGGATTCATTCCCGATTCAGAAACATCTTCATACATCTCGAGATAATACCTGCTGTCAAAATCCGGGTTTGGTTTTCTACCTTCAAACCCGCCAAACTTGAAATAGTGTTTAATCGGATCTATACCTGATTTACGAACATCAGCATTGGCTTGCAAATAAAAAGTCTCGTCAAATAACCCACTTTTACGAATTTTCCTTTTGAATTTCAAAAATAAAATTGTCGAAATCATTCTCATTTAGTTAAAATCATCCTATTAAATTGATCTCTGGAATAGATGGGGCTCTCTTTCTCTTTTATCCAAAACACTCCGGTCCAATCAATTCCCTGAATGTCTTCTGTAATATTGTAAATCTTGCGATAATCTTCAACTGCATGTCTGCATGCTGCAATTGCTCCCCAATCATCAATGATACAATAGCCCCCCGGTGAAAGTTTGGGATAGAGATAGAAAAGAGCATCAATGGTAGATTCATACAAGTCTCCATCAAGTCTTAACATTGAAAGTTTCCCAATGGGTGCTGCAGGTAAAGTATCCTTGAACCACCCTTTAAGAAAGACGACCTGATCATCCAGAAAATGATAGTTTGCGAAATTATTTTTAACTTCATCTAATGAAACCGACAATTCATTAAACGTATACGAAATATCTCCCGAATCGTCAGGATATAAAATTGAATTTGGTATAGGAAGACCTTCAAAGGAGTCTGCAACCCACACTTTTTTATCACTGATGCCCTTGTCCTCAAGTAAAGCACGCATAAAAATACACGCTCCTCCCCTCCATACCCCTGTCTCAATAAGATCTCCTTCAACTTTGTTATTAATTATATTGGTCAGGCATGCCTCTATATTACAAAGACGTTTATATCCAATCATGGTTTCTCCGAGCTTTGGCCAAATTTTCCCTTCCAGGATTTCCGGATATATTGTTTCAATATATGATGCAACATCAGATATTAAATCAAATTCATGACTGTCAGAAGGGCAGATTCCCAAAAGTCTTAATTTCAATGCTTTGATATCAATAATTGAATGGTCGATTTGATTTCGATATTCATTCATTCTGTTGTCTTAAATTACCTTTTAAGTTCATTGTTCCGGTTACACATGACCTATCTTTTATGTGGGTACAGGGTGAAACCTTCCACATTATGATTTCTGACATGTCCTGGAATTATATAATATCGGAAACCGGATTGCCAAACAACGTAGTTGAATGACAGTTGGTCACGCCGGCTATGGTGCTCTATTTCCTCCCACCACATTTCATTAAGCTTTGAAATCGATGATGTGTGGCGACGGATGAGTATCCCTGCAGAAATTAACCCATTCTGCTCCTGATAGCCCAGTTCCCTGTATCTATCCATTTGATGGTTTATGATCTGAGTTTTATCTTTGCCCAGTTTGATGCATTCCTTTGCTTCTTCATAAATACAGTTTCTTTCGGGATGTGCATGAACTGCCATATCGTGATTTTGCAAATAATTCTTAAGAAGGACATTCATATCTTTCACAGTCATTTTAATGTTTGCATCTATCCAGACAGAATAATCATACTCCTTTAGAACAATGTGAGACAGGATTTTATAATATTTTGCGTTTCGGGTAGGATCTTCATAAAACGATGGGCATAATAAAATTTTGAAACCTGGTAATTTTAAAGTCGGGTTATCGGTGAATACAATGTAATCGAATCCTTTTTGCTTTTCGATTGGCTGTAAATCATCCTTGTCTCCAAAAATGGCTGTATATATTACTTTTCTGTTGGGACGGTTTAACCAATTTTTGATAATATTCATGAAACCTGTATTGTGTTGTCAAAAAAAAGCTTCGCCCGCTCAATCCCATATTATCGGGTGATTCGGGAAGAAAATTAACAAGAAAACTATTGCGAACATACGTAAAAGTAGTCCCCGATTTATAACCGCAGTTAGTATGCCTCAGGTTGTCCGCGTATAATAACCCAAAGGGTATGTAAAAGTATTTTAATGTCAAGGGTCAATGACCATGCTTCAATATATTGAACATCATAGGCAACCCGGTTGGTAATATCAGACAGGTTTTTTATTTCACCCCGGAACCCATTCACCTGAGCCAGACCGGTAATTCCAGGCTTTACAGTGTGTCTGAGCATAAACTGTTTAATCAATTTACGATATTGTTCCGTATGTGCCAACATATGAGGTCGGGGACCTATTACTGACATATCTCCTGCCAAAACATTGATGAACTGCGGAAGTTCATCCATACTGTACTTACGTAAAAATTTTCCAACGGTTGTAATTCTTTCGTCATACTGTGTAGCTTGTTTAAGATCGGCATCAAAATTTCTCTTCATTGTTCGAAATTTGATGCATGTGAATTCCTTGCCATTAAAGCCTGTTCTGCGTTGCCTGAAAAAGACTCCGTTATTGGAACCAAACCTGGAGATCAGGTATAAAAGTGAAGTCATCCAGAAGAGGATGAAGATGGTCACAAGCAATGAAAGTACAACATCAAATGTGCGTTTGATTAAACGATAATACCAGTACCTGAGAGAGCCATGACGTATTTGAGTAATAAGCACAGATAAAAGATTACTAATTCTTGGAAAATCTGATTATATTATATTGATTTTGAAGGTAATAACCTGCAAACTGAAAATCCCATAATACAAAACAAAAATAATATAAAATCGATCCTGTCGGGAGGGGGGCTTACACATCTTTCAAAAACATATCCTGGTTAAGGAAGATGTAGCTTTTTAATACCTTTTCAATTTTGAAAATATTTTTTTCACCTTGGATAGTTTGAAGGGGTATAGAATTATCATTCCGATCTTCCAGGTGTAAGAATGAATAATTTGAAATAAATAAATTTGATTTGATGCAATTATCCTATCCTTTTCAATAATTACATTTTTTATGCTCACTATTTCTCTTCGTAAGGCTTCAACTGTATTGGTTCTTTCATCAATTAACCCGTTTTTTTCAACTTCTTGCTTTTCCAATGATTCAATAACAGCATCCTTTTTTATAATTACCTGCGACAATTCACACATCTTGTTGTAAAAAACAACTTTTTCATAAAAATTAGTGCGAATAGCGTCAATGATGTTCTCTTCCAGATGAGTAATATCACCGTTATGTATTCCATAAAACAATTCATAGAGATGGTCAATCTCAAACTCAGGGAATACAGTTGTTGATTTTTGTTCATCCTTATGATGTTTTAATCCTGGATCAAGAAATTCATTTATCGCCCGTTCAGATTCTGGAGAATATTTCAAATGCATCCGGAAGTTCATTTCAACTGATCGAATAAGATCAACCGGGTTTGACAATAAATCATCAAATTGTACAAATATCCTGGGTTTGTTACGTGTATAATATTCAGCTTTAAGCATGTGGTCCATCCATACCAATAAAGTTTTATCAGGATACAGCTTATCCCTGTGTAAAAGAGAATTTGCCACTTCATGGGGATTTCTTACTGCAATTCTTAGTACATGACATTTTTTTAACTATCTGATTATCAACATATAATGTTAATAACTTTATCATAAAAACATCAACAATATGTAGTTAAGGCCTTGAATATCATTATCTTAGATTAAAGTCTCACC
>Ga0268283_1000642_pt1 | contig 20768 bp, 60 predicted proteins | sample saktaG_13_FD_190140 | JGI IMG/M metagenome (GOLD analysis project Ga0268283, IMG submission 190140) | Saline water microbial communities from Sakinaw Lake, British Columbia, Canada - sak_2013_06_06_36m | ecosystem: Environmental > Aquatic > Non-marine Saline and Alkaline > Saline ... | reverse complement strand
AACCACAACAACTTCACCATCAATAAATTTAACACAATCGGATTGATGTCTAGTAAATATATGATTTTTTATTTTATCAAATTCCTTATCATTTACATAATAAATAAATGTATTTAACATACTACTTTTATTTATTTCAAATGGTGATTTACTTAAAATCTTTTCAATAATTTCTTCTTTGCTCATTTGCATATTCTTTCTAATTTCTTTATTCTTAAATACTTTTTATATTGTTTTTCTATTTCACAAAACAATGGTTGTTTTGTCCTTTTTATTATATTTATCCATCTGAGCCAATAACTATTTATATAATTTATTTTTTCTATATCTGGTCTACTTGAATAAAAAATATCATCATCACCGTCTTTGAGAAGATTGTTATTATATAAATCAATCTTAACTCTATCTGGTATAATACTAAATACTTCACCTACTTGCATATTCTTTCTAATTTCTTTTCTCTATGTAATATTGTTAAAAACTTTTTGTCCATTTTTTCACAATCAATCCAATAATTATCATCACATCCACCATAATCATTATGAAAAGAACAATTCCTACAATAATTAGACGTTATTTTAACACCATCATTTCTAAATGGACAAGTATAATCTACAATGTAATATTCAATATTATTAAGTTTCATTACATATCCTTTCTAATTTTAATTCTCTCATAAAACTTTTATCTGTTGTAAAATGTATGTTAAAAATATCTTTTTTAAACCAAAGTCCATCACCAGTTGAATTTGGGGCTAGACGAACAAATATTTCATGTTGTCTATCACTAGTCACAGAATCATCAATATGATATGTTTTATATTTATGATATTCTATAATATAACCACTTCTATAACAATAATCTTCTTTACAATATACTATCATCTTCTTCTTGTATAATTCTATTAAGTTTCTTTTCTCTCAATAATTTTGTTGTTTCACTACAAATAATATAACTTTCTTCAAATGAATATTTTTCAAAATGTTTACATATTGAAGAACATTGAAACCCACCAATTATCTTTTCTGGGTATTTTGGACATCTTTCATCACTCTTTTTAACATTTACTCCATTTCTTTGGTGGTCTGTAGTTTTAAAATAATATTTATTCATTCGTTATTCTTTTTAATTTTTCTTGTCTGAGTATAGTAATATCATAAGTAAAATGTTCTTCAAAAACATCAACATCAAACCAAAGTCCGTTCTCTGGTATATCATTCTTATCTAGATGTGTAAAAACAAATAGTTTTTCCGAAGTCCAATAACCTTCTTTAATATAATAGTGTTTATATTTATAATAATTTCTTTCCCATAATAAACCAAGATAATCTTTTTTACAATATACTTTCTTCACCACAAATTCTTTTTATTTTTTCTTGTCTCACAAAGTTTTTATCTGTTGTAAAATATTTATCAAATGTTTCCATGCTAAACCAAATACCTTCATACTTTTTTATATCGCTATAAACATATACTCTACCATCAATAATATCAGTTGATTGATAAATTTTATATTTATGATATTCTAAAATATCATATACTAAAATATTAGTATTATGATAATCTTTTTTACAATATACTATCATCTAAAATCCTTTCTAATTTTTCTTGTCTAAGAATTTTTTGATCAAATGTGAAATATTCATCAAATTCCATATTATTAAACCATCTACCAATATATTTATTTTCTATATCAATCAAAATAAATCTACTATAACCAACTTCAGTTGTTTCATCAATATAATATGTTTTATATTGATGAAAATTTCTATTTTCATATTGTAGTGAAAGATTTTTTTACAATATACTTTCTTCATCACATATCCTTTCTAATTTGTTTCAATATCTTGATCTTCTCGTTTTTCTCTGTTTGAATATACTATATAACAAACAGAACTAACTTTTCTAGTATTATCATTATCAACTATTTCATAATTATAACCACTATTATTAACATAAATATTACCAACTTCTAATAACAAATCTTCTCCCATTCGTTTTAGAGTTATTTGATATTCTTGTATTTTTTCTCTTGTGCCAGGAACATCTAAATTAGAATATAGTTTATCATATTTCATTTTTAAAAATTCGTGTTCAGATATGATAAGTTCTTTATTATCATAAACACAATTCATAAAATCTGATATTATTTTATTTCTAATATTAAGTTCTTCAAAGTTATTATTGTTTATGAATCTATTTGTATCACAATCAAATTCAAAACCATTTGCAGTAAAATAAATAAAACATAAACGTCTAACATCTATGGTGAAAATCCATTCTGTTGTTGGTTTATGTTTTTCATGATATAATAATGTTGAATTTTTAAAATCAACAAATTCAAATCTATAATAAATCTTATTAATAAGTTTATCTAATAATCTAACTTCTTCTTGTTCAAATCTTTTATTTAATTTTTGTAGACGATACATATCGACTTCAAGTTTATCTTCAAGTCGTTTTAAATCTTCTTTTATTTCAAGTTTATTCATTAGTTAATCGTTCTAGTTTATGTTTTCTAATAAAGTTTTTATCAAATGTGAAATGTTTGTTAAAATTATCCATTGTAAACCAATTTCCTTCACTATTTTTTATATCAGTAAAAACAAATCTTTCATTTCTACTATTAATATATTGTATTTGATATGTTTTATATTTATAATATTTTCTATCATAACCTTTATATTTAGGAAGATAGAAAAAATCTTCTATACAAAATACTTCATCCCAATGTATTTCCATATTATTCTGTTTAATAAACAAAGATACGAATATTATTTAATAAATAAAATTCTTTTTAACTTTTTTTCTCTTAGGTTTATTCTGGTGGTTATTATATTGTCTGAATTACATATACAAATACCAGGTGAAGTATATTGATTATTATTGTAATCTATATACCATATTCTACCACAAGAACATTTGTATTATACTCGCCACATATACGTGTTAATTTCTTTTCTCTTAATGAGTTTTTACATTCGTTGTTGTATTGTTCTTCAGTTATTTCAATCTCACTAATGATTTTGTCACATTTTTTAGTTACTTTAACATATTCTGCAAATCCATATACTTTACAACCAACCATTCGATATACTCTATGTTCATATGTGGTTTCTTCTTCACCAATATTAAAAAAATTTTTAATTATTCGCCACATATTCTTTCAAGTTTTTCTTTTCTTATGATAATATATAATAATGATTTGTATAGTTCTTCAAGTTCATCATGTAAATTCATTGACACTTGTAATTTTGGTGAATGTTCAATATCAACTCTATGTAGTTTATACCACATATATGGATAACCCCATAAATTGGATCTTTGATAAAAATTTTCTTTATATGATACAATTGTGTATATATCAGTTGTATGTACTATTTGCATATTCTTTCTAATTTTTCTTCTCTAAGTGATATAGTTCTAAATGATTTATATTCTTCACTTTCGCAAAACTCATTAAAGCCCATATTACATTCTTCAGATGATAATGATTGACAATATAAACTAAATGCTCTTCTATTTATTTTAAATTCGGGATTTTTCTTTTCTAATTCTTCCCAGTAGTCTCCGATGATTATTTGCATATTCTTTCTAATTTTTGTTGTCTTATATTATTTTGGTATATTGCTTCAAGTTCATCATCATAACCTGTTGAAATACCATCTATAACATAACTAGATCCATAACGCCAAGTTATTGTTCCAGTTTCCAAATTTTCATATCTGTAATACGTGCTTGTAAAATTATCTGCAATGGCTTCAAACACATCAATTTTATATTGATGTTTAACTTGTTTAAATATCTTACCTTTATATTCATTATTACCATATATGTCTATAAATTCACTAATATCTACTTGCATATTATTTCTAATTTCTTTTGTCTTGTTCTTCTTTCTATATAATCATTAAAAGGCATTTGTTCCATATCATTTATATTGCTAATTACAACTCTAGTCCAAGGATTATCTAAACCTGAATCTATTGCTTCAAAATAGTCTTCATCACCAACATATTGACTAACAGCCCAATCTAAATTTGGTCGTGGATCTCCATCACCACAATACATTAAAACTGCAATTTTTCCAATTTTTCCATTTTTTAATGGGTATGTTGCTTCATTAATTTTTATATCTGACATATTCTTTCTAATTTCTTTTTTCTATTATTTACTAACTCTTTGGCATCTTCATAACTCATTTGTTTTTGATATGAATCTATTTGAATCCATTCAAATTGTTCTGATGGATACCAATCTGGTGTTCTATGTGTATTTTTATGTTTACCATAAAAAACGGTTACATCATTAATATCATTAATATATGTAACAAACCTTAATATTTCCATATAATCATCATCAATTTTATTGACATATACTTCATCTATAAGAAATGTTGATTCATAATCATTTATTTTTCTTTTGTACATATTCTTTCAAGTTTATTTTCTCTATAATAACCACTACTATTTAAGAATTTTTTACATTTGTTTATCTTTTCATTATAATAAGTAATATTATCTTCTACTTCTTTATATATTCTAAATAACATTTTTTGTTCTAACTCTGAATTTATTAATTTCTTATCAAATGTTTTATAATGAACACAAATATCAAATGACCCCATTTCCACTGGTTCAAAAACAATAACATCCACATCAGTTGGTAATAACAAATCAGTAAAATTATCAATGGTAATTGTATCGTCATCAAAATTATAAAAACTATATGATATGAAACCATATCTATAATCTCTTAAGTGAGGTGATATAGATAATAATTCTTCGTGTGTTCTATAATTTTCTGTTCTTTTTATTTGCATAATAACTTCGTTATATTTCTTTAGAAATTATTCTTTCTAATTTTTGTTTTCTAATCATTTTTTGAAATTCTATTTCAAGTTCTTCAATAGTTATACCTCTATATTCTTGTAATCTAGATTCTAAATAATATATTTTATCATAGAACTCATATAACCATTCTATTTCACCATAATCTGTTCTTCTAATATATTCATGACCTTTATATGATATTTTCCATTTTATTTGAATTTCTTTTTTTATTAACTGCATATTCTTTCAAGTTTCTGTTGTCTTTTATAGTATTGTTTATCAAAATTTGTTCTATAATCAAAGAATTCTAATGGATAATATTCACAATAAGGTGTTCCGTGTCCACAACCAGGTCTAAATCCATATTTATCAAAAATTAGATTTTTATTTACATCAAACCATATATCAACATGAATTATATCAATATACCAACATTCCCAATATCCACCAATATATTTTCTACACCATTTATAATGTGAAAAATGTCTTTTTAAGAATTTTTCCCACATATTCTTTCAAGTTTTTCTTTTCTTATTTCTGTTTTAATATGTTTCATTAACACATCATAAATTTCATAATTACTTTCGTGTCTCACTGTTTTATCCATATCAAAATAACCATCAAAATAATAATCATATTCGTCAAAATAATAACCTTCAAGTTCAAGATTTTTTGATATTTCTTCTGGTAATGAATATATATCAACTTTTCTAATTTTTGTAATTTTTGTTACATCAAATTCATCTACATGATTATTGGATGATTCATACTTAAAATATATTATCATTTATTATCCTTTCTAATTTCTTTTGACGCTTTAAAAAAAATTCTTCTTTTATAATTGCGAGTTTAAATTCTTCTTCCAATTTATTCTTAATTTTATAATCTTTTATAAAATTCCATTTATCATCTTTAACGAACCAATATAATAACCCAGCAACTTCTCTTAAATAAGTTTTACCATTATAAAATACTGTTGTTTCTTCTCTAAAATCTGGTGTTGTTACTGTTTTTATTATTTGCATATCCTTTCTAATTTTTTATCTCGTAAATGTCTTTGTGTATGTTGTAAACATTCTTTTGTTATTGAATCAAAACAATTATCAAAATCTGTAACATCTTTATGCCAATAATCAGTATAATATCTATTTGGAAATCTAATAGCAATTATCTTCATTGGATATGGATGATACCACGAATATTCATCTGTATTTAACTCTGGTTTAATAACAACCTCATCTCCAACTTTGAATATACTTTCTAATTCTTCATTAATATCTAAATCTGTCATATTTACATTTAGTTTTTGTCACAAATTTAGCATAAATTTGTGACAAAATTATTTTCTTGTGTTCTTTCAAATTTTTTTCTTCTTAAATAATCTTTACCATGTTCACCAGAACGTCTTATTATTTCATTTACAAATATTTTGCTTATTTCATTACTATTACCAAAATAATGTTCATAAACCAGCAAATCCTTATCTCATTTACAAATCCTTTCTAATTTTTTAGTTCTGTAATATCTCTTTAATACATCGTCTCTACCCATCCAAAATAACTTACCAAGTATTCTTCCATTAATTTGATTAGATAATATATCTTCCACTGCTTTTGCAACATCAAGACCATTTGTCATATCAATATCTTTATCCATTGTGTCTATATATGCGTCAATAAAATCATCTTCATTGTCATATTTTAAGTATAAATCTAAATGTTTGTCCCGCATATTCTTTCTATTTTATTTTGTCTTAATTTTGTTAATACTTCAATACCATAAATATCAATTAAGAATTCTTTTAATGGTTGTCCTATTGTACTAAACCAAGTATCCATATCTTCATACCATCTATCATCATCTTCATAATCAAAATAAAAACTTTCAATAAAATAATGATTGTCCATTTTCATAAGATAATCATAATTATTTTCATTAGGTATTTTATAAATATCTTCTTTATCTAATTCAAAACAAAAATCTTTAAGTATTTTAATTTCTTCTATTGTGAATTTGTGCATATTCTATTTAGTTTTTGTGTTCTAATATGATAAACATACTCACCATTATCTAAAACAATTAAAAAATCAGCAAAAAGTGATTTTGTTATTTTTTGTGTATAAAACAACTTTATCTATTTCTTTAATTCTTAAAAATGAATCAGAGCCAAGTGTCATAACATCTTCTACAATATATGGTTGGCTAAAATCTTGATGTCTTGTATTATACTTAAAATGAACGTATTTACCTATCATTGATTATTCTATTTAGTTTTTGTTCTCTTTCTAAATAAGATAATTTCTTAATAATATCTTTCTTCTTATTTATTGTATTGATAGTATCTTTTAGTTCATCTTCCTTTTGTTGTTTAACTTTTTCTAAAAGCATTGTTGAATACTTAAAACTCTCCAAGATATGTTTTTGCATTTCAAAATCAGACACTTGTGATAGACTTTCAACATATACCATACATTCATAGTTATTTTCACATCTTAATCTTCCAATATCATCAGTTCTAATACATGCTTCAGTTTCATATTTTTTGAAAGTATTTGATGTTTCATCATATGTCATCTTTACATAATAACCATTTTTATTTTTTATTTGTCGCATATTCTTTTTAGTTTCAATTCTCTCAAATGTTTTTTAATATAATCATGAAGTCCTAATCGGTAATAATCTCCATATGGTTGTAATGCTTGTTTTAAATAGATCCAATTTTGTTCAATGCAATAAACTTGAAAACTAATATTATTATCACAATATCCCATACTAGTCAATTTAATATTTTCATCATCTTTACAAATTCTAAAGTTCTGAAATTGTCCATCACTATATTTTTTATAAAAATACTTAAATTCAAAATATATTATCATTTACAAATCCTTTCTAATTTTCGTTCTCTTAAAAAATTGATAACCATTTTATCTTTTGATAGATTATTTATAGTTTCTAAATCTGGTTTCTTACCAAGTTTTATTGTGTTATTATATTTATAGATGGTAAATCTACCAATAGTTTTATATTTATTTTTATCTTTAATGAAAGTGTCTAAAAACCAATAGAACTCACAAATTTTATAATCCTTCATTTCTTCAAATGGTTTTGGAAATAAAAACTTCAAAACTTCAAAGGCATCATCATAAACTTGAACAACTTTACCAATTTTAGTTATAATAAAAATATCTTTAACTAACAATGCTTTTTCAATCAATGGTATTACATGTTCTTTTGTTATTAGTGTTTTTGTTGTATTATACATTTATAATTCTCTCCAATTTCTTTTGTCGTTCTTCTAATATATTTTTATTTGATATTTCAATCCATTTATTAAAATTCTCATAATCATTAACATCAACACATAATGTTTCAAAAATGCAATTTTTACACTCAACACACAACAGAAAAAGAAATGGGCATTCTGTAACTTCTTTAATATTATTTTTAAAATATTTTGCTTGTTCTATTTTCGCCCACATAATATTATCTTTCATTTATAATCCTTTCTAATTTCTTTTGACGTTTATAATTTACAAACTCACAATATTCTTTAATTTTAATTCTCTTAATGTTTTTCTTATATGTAGTTCACAACAACCATGTTTAGATTCATATACTTCACCTTTTCTATTATCATCACAAGCATGACGAGAAATACAAGCATATAAACCACTTTCTTCAGATGTTGAACCTTTATTAATAGTATTCCAAGGGTGTTTATATAATGTTATTTGGTTCATACAATTGCAACAACAATCACCATTATGACCTAAATCACATAATGGTCCATATTTAGAAAGAACTTTCCAAAATGATTGTGGTAAATGTATATTGTGTAAGTTTATTGCATCACGAAACATTGGTGCAATATCTTCTGGTGTATAACCAGCCAACCCTGTTCCTATCTCCGTTACGAGAAATATTAATGAATGTGAATTATCATTTTCTGCATATTCAATAACTTTATTTACATATTTTTGAATCTTATCTAACTCTAATGTTTTAATGTATTTATCTTTTGTAGGTATTGCAACGGTTTGTCCATAATGTCCAAATCCTTTACCATATTCTGCGCCCCATTTTAATGCAGTTTTTGCTGCACCTTTTCCATGTTTACCTGCTTCGTTAGAACCGAAACAAAACACTTCATTTTCTTTAAGACTGGATATATTCTCTGGTGTTATTCTTTCACTAATCATTACAAATCCTTTCTAATTTCTTTTCTCTTAAATAAATATTATATGCGTTATGACATTCTTCTTTTAATGAACAAACGGTATCTTTACATCTATCATTATAATGACAATGATGATAATCGTCAATAATAATCATATGATTGTTTTCTTCAAATTGTTTTCTCAATTGAGAAGTTGAAATTTCATCTAAAGGTAACATACTTAATATATTTTTACAAGTTTCTATAAAATCATCAAAATCTGAATATACTTTAATCATTACAACAAATCCTTTCTAATTTTAATTCTCTAAAAAATTGTTGACATGTTATTGTTGTTCTATCATTATAATCTTCCCAATAATCATCGTCCCAATCCCATTCATTATCATCTTCTAAAAATCCTATTTTCGTATTTTCATAATCAAGAATACGATCATAACCAATATGCCAACCATCATAAATAGGTTCATTAATAGATTTAAGATATGTGAATACTTTTTCTAATTCTGAATCATTTTCAATTTTTATTAATAGTTTTCTATTCATTACATTGTTCTATTATATAATCTAGTTATTGTTTCTTCTAAATCGGTGCTCAATGTTATAAATGCTGATTGTCTATAACTATATAAATATTCATTATCACTATGAATAAGTGTTAATACATAACCATCAAAATCTTGTTGCCAAAATTCTGAAATAATGAATATTGGTTTACAAGTATCTGTTTTATAATTTTCGTCTATTATTTCTTTTATCTTATCTGAAATAATATCAATTGCTAGTTTATTTTTCATAAAATTCTATTTAGTTTTTTTTCTCTATAATATGTCTTTAATATATTTGTTGGAACGTGAATAGTTAGAGAATATTCTAAATCTTCATGTGTTAATTTATCCAATGCGTCATAATACCAATTTGGGTCTGTGCATTCTGTTTCATATCTCTCAAATGTTTCAACACCATACCATTCTGTTGTATCTTCATCAATATATCTTATAGTTTCAATACCATAAACACCACAACCAAGTTCTTGTATTCTATTTAGAATTATTTTAATCTCGGCTAAATAAATCTTACCAAAACCATAATATATCTTTTCATTAATATATTTATATTTATCTAATTTATTCATCATCTTCACAAATTCTTTTTAGTTTTTTATATCTGTATATTGTTTTTTTAACACTAATTGGTAAATCAATTTTATCTATTCTATAATGACCAAACATAAATGTTTCCCAAAGGTAACCAGTTGGATCAACAACAAAAGAATAATCTAATGTATTAATATTGTATAAGGATTCATTAGATATCATAAATCTATTTTTAATTATAAAATCTATTTCTTCATCTGTTAATTTGCAAATGAAATGGTTATTACCACTTTCACTTTGATATATATCATTTATATCCATTATAACACTAATGTTTTTTCAATATAACTTTTAAAAGTTTCTAAATCTTTACAAGAATCATTTAAAATCAACACATTAAAACCAACACCAGAAATAGTTAAATCAAATCCATTACTACATTTTATATCTTTTACAATATCTAGTTTTTGAACTTTATCAATTCTAATGTTTTTACCATTTTCAATAAAATATAATGATTTATTATTAATAATAAGATATTGTTTCATATTATCACCTGTAAACAAAACCTTGCATACAGAATTAGAAAAATCTTCATTATATTTTTCTTTTAATATATCTTTAATACTTTCAATGGATTTGAATTCAACTTTCAATGATTTTAATATTTCAGATAATGGAATATCTGATAATAATTGAACATTCATCTCTCTAGTCTTTTTTAAAGCTTTTTCATATATTTCTTTTGTTGATTTGTTATGTTCGCCTCTCCAGTCTAATTTGAATTTATTTCTTACTTTACTATATGATATGTCATAATATGTTGTTCTAGGTATATCTTTACTTACTTTATAACCTTCACTATTTGAATAAAATGAAACCCATTTTGCAATATATGTCTTAACAACAATCCAATCGTTGTTTACATATTTATTTTTAAAAAAATATTCAATTAATTTCTTCATTTTCTAAATTTTTTATTTTTTGTTTATATTCTGGACTATCAATATAGTTCTGATAATCTTCATTTTTAATTTTTTCCATTTTATGTTGTAATGTTTGATCAATTTCTTGGTTAAGTTTTGGAAATAATGTATAACCACCAAATAATAATGCTGCACAAGGTATAGCCATTAATGATTGATAATTATGTGCAATCAAACACTCAAGTAATACTATAATACAAACAACAATCATAATTGTTTGGAATCTTTTGAAATGGAAAGATTCAGTCCATAGTTTAAATCTAACTTTAAGATAATTCTTTTTCTTCATCACAAATTCTTTTTAGTTTTTGTTCTCTTAATATATGTTTTGCAGATTCAAGTCCATCTTTGAAATCTGGACATTGTTTATATTTTTCATAACAAATACATTTACCACAATTATCTGTTGGACATTTGAAATATTTACCGTCCCATTTTTTAAGTATAAAAATTGCTTGTTCAACTCTGTTCATCACAAATTCTTTTTAGTTTATTCTCTCTATCTACAAATGATAGTTCTTTTATTATTCTATCATAGTTATTTATTTCTCTTTCTGTTACTTCTATTTCTCTTTTAAGATGATCAATCTTATCTTGTTTAGATTTTTTAATACAATCATAATAAGACTTTAATAATAAATCATTAACATTTTCTGGTATTTTTGTTATATCCATTGTCTTAAATATGTGTGTATTACCACGAATAATAGATATTTCATCAATAAGTTCACCAGAAACATGTCCCCAAGAATATTTATATCTTTTAATAGTTATTTTTTCTTCTTCATTTTCTTCTTTGTATCTATAACCACTATCATATTCTAATTCAACTTTATAATATACATTACCATCCAAATGTTCAACTATCCAATCTTCATTTATTTCTATTTTCATATAAAGCAAAACATATTAATTTCTTCTTTCTTAAACCATTCTTCATTATCATTTGCAGTGATTAAATCTCTATTTTCAATAGCCATAGCCATAGTTTCATACATATTTACTAAATAAGGTCTTTCTAATGTATAATCTTCATTTACAATAACACCATATTTAAAAATCGGATGTATAACCTCAACAACAACACCAATATAAGTATCTGTTGTTATTTCTTCAGTGTTCTTATTGGTTTGTTCAACAACATCATCAATAAGTTTGTCTAATTTGTTTTCTTTCATAATTTTTCTAATATTTTTTTAAGAATATATCTATTATCAAATAGAAAATCTGTAACATCGTCAATATCTGTTGTAAATACTTCTTTATTGTCCCAACATAAATCATCAAGTTCTTTTCTTAATATCTGTTCTTTTTCTTGTTCTATAGTTTTTAAAGCTACTTTTTTCATACTATTCTGTTTAGTTTTTTCTCACGAGTTATTCTTAATAATTCTATTTGGTATAAATCTTCTAAATCATGTTGATTTTTGAATGATACTGATATTAATCTGGAATCATCTTTTTCAAGTTTATACCAATCTATTATAAGCGAATTGTTTCTTTGATATACGTCACCATCATGAAATACTTTTGTAAGTCGTTTATTACTTTCTATTATTTCCATTATTGTTCTTTTCTGAATTTTTCAATCATAAACTTCTTTTCAGAGTGTTGTTTATCTAATAATGAATCAAACTCTATCAATCTATCCAAATGCTCTCCAATGTTCTCAAATGACACCAGATTGCCTTTTATGGTTGCATATCTATCATCAGAATCATAATCTGGTCTTGATAATTCTTTTCTCAATCTAAATTCACCTCTATCACCTAAAGAAAAGAATTCAAACCAACAAGTATTTTCTGGGTCTTTTAATTTCTCACTACTATCTTCTTCATCTTCTTCATCAGTAAAATGTCCATAAAACACAAAATCAATAGATTTCCAATTATCAGCATAATCGTGAGTATCGCAACCTATTTCTTTTTTAACAGTAAGATTAAATGATTTAATATCAATATTATCTAATACTTCTAATTTTTCTGGTGTTATTGTTTTTAGTTTTAACTCTGGGTATTCCCATAATAAATTTTCATAGTTAATAACTAATCTGATTCCATCGTTATCAAAATATTGTCTACGTTGAAATTCTTTAATGATATTTTTTATTTTGTTTTGCATATTCTTTCTAGTTTATTTTGTCTGTCCATACTTATTTTATATTCTTCTTCTAATCTCTTATCATAACCATTAAATGCTGACCAAGAAGAATATTTATTATATAGTTGTATTAGTTTTGAATCTGAAAAGGTGTCTTCTTTTTCATAACAAACATACCATTCAAAACCACACCATTCATCTTTATCGACTCTAAGATATACTTCTTCTTTATCGGTGTCCTCAGTAAACCAAGAAATATTATCTGGTTCTAATATTTTCTTATCTGATTTGAAATATTGTTTTCTTTCGTGTATTTTTATATTTGTTTCACCTTCAAAAACAGATTTTATTTCATATGTTGTTGTTCCTATTAATCTAAGCATATTCTTTCTAGTTTATTTTGTCTTATTTGATTTATTAAATCTTTAACATATATTTTATTATCTATATTTTTATATACCGTACATTTCTCTTTACTAATAGATTCACATTCTTCACATTTATTTGAACAATATCCATAAGTGTCTACACTTTCAATACTCCAAATTTTTGTATGTTCAGTTATATGAAATTTATTTGAATTGAGATTTAATTTAAAATGTTTAATTAAAAAATAAAATTCTTTAATACCGTTACAAACATAATATGTTATTTGCATATTCTTTCTAATTTCTTTTGTCTAAATACATTTTCTAATTCTTTTATTAATGAGTCATTGTGTATTTGGTAAGAATTTCGTATAGATACACCTTCAGAATTAATCCAACCACCATTTAATACAAACCATGTTGGTGTTATCATTTTTATTCTTCTGTATGAAAAACCATTATAATCAATTTCAAATATTTCACCACAACTACTCACTACATATCCTTTCTAATTTCTTTTGTCTTATTAGATGTTTAACATATACTTGTTTTATATCTTTATTATTAAAACAAACATGACCACAATTTAAACAAGTTTTTGGAAAACATAGAGTAAATTCATCACCTTCATCAAAAATATACAATATATTATTTTCTCTAAATCTAGTTATGTTTATAAATATATCATCTACATCACCATTTGGTAATGAACAATTTTCAAAGACAAATCTTACTTCATCTTCAGTTTCACATATGTACATTATTTGCATATAGTTTATCTTCTGTATAATCTAAATTAAAAACTTCAACCCAACCATTATCATTTTTTACATGAATACAGGTATGGGTATTCAATAGTATTATAGTACCAATATAAGATTTGGTTTTTACTATCATACCAACATATAGTTCTTCAAATGTTAATTCTCTATCCATTTAAATATTTCTTTTTTTCACAACATACAAAAATAAATATAATATTTCAAAATAAAAAATTATTTTTTAATATATATTTCAAAAGAAATATGTTTAATGATTAATTATAATAATTTTATTTTTGAAAAAACTGAATGGTCAACTGAAAGAGCCATAAGTGAAGAAATGTTCAATAAATTTTTAGAAACAAGATGTTCTGATTTTTCTGTAGATGATAATCCAATATATCGTAGTATTAGTTTAGATCAACCATATTATATTATGAAATCAACAGGTACAAGAAAGTCTGCATATATAAGTGATAATTATTATACAATGTTAATCAATAATGAATGGACTAAATTAGGTTTTCCAAAAAGAACATTTATTTGTACAAATGAATATTTTAACTATTCTATGCAAAGAAACCCACAGGTATATAGAGTAATTCCTTTTAATGGTGCAAGAATTGGTGTTTGTCCTAATGATGATATACAATCTCCGATTGTAGATGAAGAATTAAAACAAAAATATAATATTTATGATATTACAAATTTTAATAGTGAATTAAAATGGTTTGTAACAAGTGAAACATTTGCAAAATCAGGATATTTAAATGAGATTGTAGGTATAGACAAAAAAACAGATGAATATTTAGAAGAAAAACTTTTAATAGTACCAGATAAGTTTGTTATACCAGACTATAAATTATTTAAGGAAGCAATGAAACACAATTATGACATTTTTGTTAAAATTTATAATAGTTTTATTGAAAATATATACAATAATAACAAATCAGCATATGTTGATATAAAAAAAGATTATGATAAAATTTTATATTTTTATAAATATGATAATTTTATGAAATTTTTTAATCCAGATTTATTAGGATTTAAATCTTATAGTTATAAAGAATATGCAAATACAGATTTAGGTATCAATTATAGAAGTCTACACAATGTAAGTGACACAATGCACGAAGTTTGGTTAGATTCTGATATATTATTAATTAGATCTGGTTTGGCTGAATATGTTTTGTAATTCTTTCTAATTTCTTTTCTCTTAACATATAATCATATTTCTCTTTTCGTTTTTTAATAATAAAATGTTCAATATACTCTAACATTGTGACGTGAATACCATCATAATATTCACCAATAGTTTTATTATGATCTTCTTTGTGTTGTTCTTTATCTTCAAAGAATATTATTTTATTTGAGTTTATAACAATTTTAAAACCATAATAAACATCATATATAGAAATGTTATTTTTATCAACCCATAATGATTTAATTTCATCATTATCTTTAATAATAAACTCTGTACTACGAAATTTAGTTTTCAATAACTCTTTAATCATACATAATCTTGTATGTATAATACTTTTTTCAAGTACTTCATCTGTTTTCATATATTTTATTGACATATTCTTTTTAGTTTATCTTCTCGTTGTTTTATTTTTAGATTATGTTTATATAGATTATATTCTTCTTCTTTCAAATAAATAGTTTTAAGATATGGTCTCAAACCCCTATCTCGTTCAAACATAAAAGAATCATATGAGATATATCTACCAAAGGTTTCTTTAAATACATTTTCCAGATATTCTTTATCTATTTCATTATTTGTTATTTTATATTTCAATTCAAGAGTGCCAAGTATAATAGAGCCATCTTCAACATAAACTTCATTAGAATAAATAAACTGTTCTATACATTTCCATTTGGGTGGTGTCTTTTTAATATAATTATACCAATAATAATCAATTCTATTCTTTTTCATTACAAATCCTTTCCATTTTATGTTGTCTTATTAATTGTTTATATTTAGGTTTTAATGCCTTAACTAGTATATCAAAGAAATCAATATCAATTTTACCTTCAAAATCTATATCATATCTATAATAAGATTCATGAAAATCAAAATTACCACTATCTTGCGTTATATAACCATTAGACTGAAGTGTGTAAAATAATTCAAAATCAAAATCAATTTCTGGTGATCTGTTATTTGTATATAAATAACATTTGTGTTCTTTTATTTTCCATACACACCAACCACCATTTTTAAAAAAATCTAATATTATTTGTGGGTTTGATACAATATGTCCCATATCTGGTATTCTCATTTACAAATCCTTTCAAGTTTTTGTTGTCTATATATCTTTTGATATTCTTTATATTCAGTATTCATAAAATCTAATATTCTTTGTGGTGAATGTTCATGAATAAGTTCAGTATCAATAATAACTAAATCTTCAGTATTGTAATAGGTATATCCACGGATATAACCATCATCATCAAGTTTTTGAAAACAATGATTTGTTGTTTTATCAATATAGTATTTTGGTATTATATTTTGTGGAATATCTTCTACTTTTTTACCACAAAAATATATTTTGTTTTTAGATTCACCATCAAATTTAAAAACAACTATCATCACAAATCCTTTCTAACTTTTGTTGTCTATTAATAAATCTCCATTCATTAATATGTTTTTCATACACATTTATGTATATTTTTATATCTTCCAAAATAACACTATAAAAAACATTATCATTATTATTAATTTTTATACTTTTACTTTCTAACAAAGTATTTCTCCATGATTTTTCACAATAATCACTTTCTTTATAATGTTTATTATTTTCATCCATATCATTATCAATGAGCCATTGAATATATTGTTTAAGTTCTTTTACTCTGAGCATATGCGTTCTAATTTAGATTCTCTTTCAATTCTTATAGCATCTTCAACTAATTTTTTTCTTTTATTATATCTTTCTAACATATCATCAATTGTTTTTTTCAATTGTGAATTTTCACTTAATATACTACCAAAAAGGTGTTTTTTCATTTCTTTTTTAAGTTGATAGTTTATTTTTGTTTTATCTTTTGTCTTAAATCTACAAGAATTATCAGATATGTTTTGTATAGTATCAAAAACACCATACGGTACTGGTTTACCTTTATCATTTGGATCAATAGTCGTTATTTCTTCTTTGAAAGTACCATCTACATTTAATATAATATCAATTATATATGTTGATTTTTCTTTAAGTCTAATTACTTCATTTTCAACTTCATATTCATCACCATTATATAAAAATGTATTTGTAATTGTTTCATATTCTGAATCAACATCAAATACAATAGTATTATCATTTAATAAATTATAATTATATTTCATTGCAAATCCTTTCTAATTTAGATTCTCTTTTTAATCGTTGATATTCATCTTCTATATGTTTATCATCTTCTATTTTTGACCATGTTGGTACAGATGCCATAAAACCATAGTGCGTTATAAACCAAATTGTTTTATCTTTATATTGTTCTCTTTTTACATACATTGGTTTACCTTGATAATCAACATCACCAATGATAAATACTTCAACATTATAACTTTCTACAAATTGCATATTCTTTCTAATTTAGTTTCTCTCATTAATTGTTTAACACTTACATATTCATCTTCTCTCAATCTACATTCAAATTTACCACATTCTATACAATCACCAAGACAATAACTTTCATAATTATTATTTTCAATAAATATAAACATTCTTGTTGGTTTAGATTCATCATCAAACCGAACAAGTGTTTCTAAACCAAACACATTTTCTAAATATGTTATTTCATCATTAGTTGTTACTTCGTATCTCATTAGTTTTCTTGTCCTTGTTGATATTCATATGACTCTTTTGTTATTTGTATTGCACTTGTAATTTCAACATAATCTTTTTCTGTTTTTTTCAAATACTTAAAAAGGTATTCGTGAGCATTTTTATAATCAAATAGATTACCAGAACAAATTATAGTATTATAACCAATAACACCATCACTACCAGTACTCCAAGTATAATACCAATATGTTTCAACATTTTCACCAGTTGCTTTATCTATATAAACTGGTTTTTCAACTTGAACCTCAACGATTTTCTCTTTGATTTTGATTTCTGGTTTTTTAAAGATTAGTACTAAACACAATATGATTGTGATTAAGAATAAAACACCTATTAAGATATTCTTAAAGTTTTCTTGAATTTTAAAGATTAGTTTATTCATATTATACGTTTTAATTTAGTTTCTCTCATTAAATGACTAACATTTATTTCATTATATGTTTTGCAGGTTTCAATTCGTGTGCATGTTTCACAATCAACTAAACAATAAGACCATAATAGTTTTTCAATATCAAGTGTTGAACTCAAATGATCTTCAATATAATCAAATAGATTAACATAACCATATTTCTTTATATTTGTCAACATAAGTCTATGTCTGTTTGTATCTACATCAGTTTTAAATGGTTCAATATTTTGAAATACATAGTTTATTTCATTTTCTGTTTTGCAGATATATCTATTCATGATTTTTATGTATTACGAAGTATTCTCTTTTAGATATTTTTATAAACAAAAAATCACTAAAGAATTTTGATAGTTCATTATCAAAACTCCATAGTGCATCTAAGCCAAATACTTGGCATTGTGCTAACCATATGGGATTGGTTGCAATTTTTTGTGATATGAAAGTTCCAGCATCAGTTATAACTGGTTGACCTTCGTGTAATAGGATATCAATATCAATATCGGTGGTTATTTTTTCACCATTTATTTCTACTTGTCCATTTGACATTCTTGTTCTTGAGTCTTTACTAAAGAGACCAAAACATTCTTGCATTATTTGAGTTAGTTTCATATTTTCATGTTTTAATATACAAAGATATGAAATGTTTTTGTAAAATAAAAATTATTTTATTTCATATTTTTCTATGTTATTGATATTTTTATCAAAATAAACATTAAACTTAAGTTCTTTTCTTGGTCTAAATGTTTCTTCTAAAAATGTTTCTTCTGAAATAGTATAATCACTTACGTCCCAGAAGTTTTCTTTAATACAATATAACGTATTTTCATCCCATTTCATATAAGGATTTATATAAATATCTTTGCCATATAGAGTTCCATGTTTATATATAACAGAAACATCCGATATTGTATTTTGTAACCATGCTGCTTTAAAATCTCCAAAATCAGAAATAAAAGAACCAACTTGAGAATTACATACAATGTATTTACAATCCAAATTCTCAATAAACTTTTTGAATGTTTTTACGTTTTCAACCAAATCAATAAACAAATTATGAAAATCTAAAATACCTAAAATATCTTTTGATAATTCTTTTTTAATACAGTTCTCATTAATATGTTTTACTAATATATTTTGTAGTTTACTATTATATTCTTGGTCATAAAACATTCTACTAACATCATCAATGTTTAGTCCAGAACCATTAATGGATTGTATGAAATCTTGTGTCATTGGTACATTAGATTCAACTGGTATAATAGTTATATCAGATACATTTTCTTCTTCAACTATTCTATTTAGTTTTAATTCTCTTTGTAAGTTTATATTTCTTCCTGGGTACATACTTAAAATTTAAATCCTGTAAATCGTTCAACACTATCTTTGGTTACTTCATTAACAAAATATTCTCCAACACCATTATTAGTATTTTCAAATACAAATGATCTATATTTATTTAGTTTCTTTATATAAATAACTTTCCAACAATATCTTGGGATTGTAACAGAGTTCATTTTTCCTTCTGAACCTTTTGAACCAGCCCAAATATGAATTGAGTCATTTGCTGTTGCTAATTTTCTAGAAAGTTCTTCAAGTCTTAACCATTTACCTCTATTCAAATTTGCATATTGTGGTGCAACATTAGAAAAATAACAAGACTCTGTTTGTAATGTTTCAGAACATCTATTATCTGCAGATGGGCACATATGACCTCTATCTATTTTTAGTTTACCACAACCTTTATAATCAATAACCAAATCACTTTCTGGTAGTTTTGGATCTGCGCAGAAATGATCTTCTTGTCTATCAACGATACACATTTTTGCTTTTGTTAACCACCACTCAACTTTCACTGGATATTTTAATGATTTTGAGAATGATGTTGTATAGTTAGTATTTACTATTTTAACTATATCACCACTCACTTCTGTCGTTTGTTGTTCGGTTGTTTGTTGAGCAGCAACATCATTTGATTTTGTATAGTGTGTAATAATATAAGATACTACAACAAATACAACAATAAAGAATAATACTTTTTTCATTTTTATTTTGTTATTTTTTTAAAATTCGTTCTAATTTTTCTTGTCTGAAATCTTGAAATATATCTTCATAATCTTCTTTTATTAAAAGAAAATGTTTACAAATAATTCCTTCATCAACATACAATCTATATAAATATGTTTTATGTTTTAATGAACCA